>JACZKY010032558.1_pt1 | contig 15697 bp, 14 predicted proteins | sample 8237611 | NCBI WGS metagenome assembly JACZKY01 (sample SAMN16148055, study PRJNA663545) | marine sediment metagenome | biome: sediments and biomass from bioreactor inoculated with such sediments; feature: coastal sediments; material: methane- and iron-fed bioreactor; isolation source: Bothnian...
CCGCCAGGACTCCCCCTACGGAAATGGTGACATGGATCGTAACTCCCCCTTCGGTGAATCCGGAACTTTCGATGAGGCGACGGAGCTTCTCTCCGACTGCGTGGAGCTGTCCCTCGTTCACGTTCACGATGAGGACAACGAACTCATCTCCCCCCCACCGCCCAACGATGTCGAAGGACCGGATCCCGTTCACCAAAGTCCGGGCGACCATGCGGATCACCCGATCGCCGACGATGTGGTCGTTTCGATCGTTTATCTCTTTTAAGTTGTCAACGTCCACGAACAGGACACCGATCCGCCACCCGTAGCGGTCCTGCTCGTCGAGACGAGCCATGAGTTGCTGCTCGAGGAAGCGCCGGTTCCCGACCTCCGTGGAATGGTCGAGAAGGGAGAGCTGTTGAAGTTCCTTGTTCAGGTCGGACATTGCCGCGACCCTGGAGTTGTCCGAGAAAACCTCGACGGCTCCCACCACACGCCCCGTCCCGTCGCGTATAGGGGAGGCCCGTACGGAGATGGGCACCCGGTACCCGTCCCTGTGCTGGAGATAGACCTCGGTCTCCAGGGGCTGTTCGTTGGCCATCGTCCACGACAGGGGGCACCCGTGGTGGCACAGAGATTTTCCCTGTTCATCCAAGTGGACGAGGAAGTTGTCCTGGCACCGTCGCCCCATGGCTTCGTCCGGCCGGTATCCCGTGATCCGCTCGGCCCCCGAGTTCCAGTAGGTGATCCGGCGGTCGGGGTCGACGAGGTAGACGCCGTCGTAGATGCTGTCGAGAATCCGCTTGTACAGTTCATCACTCATGTAGAGCTCCCGAAGCGCTCCTCTCTCGTGGGAATACCAAATTATATCAATCTATCGAACGGGGAGGTCTCCGGGGCGCGTCGGGGAGCTCCGCACGGACCGCGAACCCCGTGCAAAGAACCCGCTTTCAGGGGGTGAAAAAGGGATTCCGCCGGGAGGCAGTGGGCGCGGAATTTCCTTTACAGTACAATAACTTTCATCTCGGACGCGCCATTGATCCGATGGATGGAACGCTGAATATCGCCATCGGTTCTCTCCAACAACAAGGGAGCCGCCGGTTTTCCCGGCAGCCCCCCAAAATACTGCGTCGAGCGCCTCAGGTCGCCCTCGCTCCCTTGACCTCCCCCATGGCGGCTGCGGCCGGGGCTTCGGGCCGCTTCGCCATCAGCAGGCTCCCCGGCGCGAGGACGCAGATCCCCGAACCCGCATAGAAGGCGTTGGTGTAGTTGCCGAAGATGTCGAAGAGCCGCCCGGCGATGATCGGCCCGATGATCCCGGCGACCCGCCACCACCGGTTCATCATGTTCTTCTCGCCCGACAACGCGTCTGCCATGGCCGCCCCTCCTCTTTGCGTGACCTGTTGGTTCCCAGCCTGTGACCGGCCTGCCGTCGCCGCTGTGAACCCTTTCACATTTCATTCGGGGAGGGTCCCCGTTGCCGCTTCCCGCCGACATGCGATCGTGCAGGCGCGGATGTGAAAGGTCGCACGGAACCGTTTTCCACGCGGAACTATCGTGGATGCAGACGGAAGGGAAAGGAGGCGAGGGCGGCGGAGGAAGAGATCCTCCTGGCGGCATGAAGGAGTCGATTGGGATCGTTGGGGCTCTTCATGCACCCCCACGATCGAATGGAATGATTGGAGAAACGGAGGAGGTAGCCGACATGAAGTCGATCCGGGAGATCGTCCCCAAGGGAAAAGAGGCGGCGTTCGCGTCGGGGCTGCTGTTGCTTTATGGGACGGCGCTCTTCCTCTCGCCGGACCCGGAGTGGGCGTTGTGGGCGGCGCAGATGGCGATAGGCGTGATGTACGTCCCGGACGCACCGTCATTGCAGGGGATCGCGCCCGGCGAAACAATGCGGGTCGTGTCGGCGGCCGGAACGTTCGGAATCTTCGTGGCGGCGGCTCTTCTGGCGCTTGGGATGAAAACGTCGTGTAAGCCGCCCACTGCATACCGGCCCCATCCGTCGGAGGAGACGGATGCGGCGGCATTGTGAAAGGTCGCACGGAACGGTATCCCGCACGGCAGTATCGTTGGGGCAGATGGAAGGAGAAGGAGGTGAGCACAATGGAAGGCATCCTCTTTGACATCGAGATGTATTCGGCCCCGATCACCGTACTGTTCGGGGTGGTGCTTCTTGCGATCGGAGCATGCGGTATCGTCCTCGGCTACATGGCCGACGTGGAAGCGAGCGGGAAGGAGATCTTCTGGGCGGAGTCCCCGTTCACTGACGTGAGCGTTGACGAGGCGCCTGTCGAAAGCGTGACGTACCGCAAGGCAGCGTGACGCCTTCGCGGAACTTTCTCGGCCGGGGGATTGCGGAACGGGGCAATCCCCCGGCCTGTTTCTCCCGATCCCACTGTTGGGTTACTTCCCCACTGGAGACGCTCAGGGCAGAAACGCCACCCCTCAACGAATGATGACGACAGAGGAGGGATGGTCCCGTTCGCGAACCCGGTGGGCGTCCTCCGGGTTCGTAACAGCCAGCAACTTCACTGCCCGGACCCGGGACGCTCGGATTGTGAAACCTCTCACAGCCCCGGGATCTCGGGAACAGCTATGCTGATCCCGTAGGCAGAGGGGGATGTCATGGGAGCTGCGAAGTCCCCGAACGAACGGGGAGACGAGGGTGATCGGATTCTCGACAACCTGCGACGGATCGTGCACATGTTGTACGGCCACTCGCGTAGGGTAGAGCGGCTGGCCAGTCTGACGTCGGCCCAGGCGTGGCTGATCACGACGCTGTCGGGGATGGAAACCGCCAAGGTTTTCGACCTTGCTTGTTCCATGCACCTCAGCCCCTCGGCGGTCGTCCGAATCGTTGACCGGCTGAAAGAGCGCGGCCTGGTGGTAAGAACCCGGTCGTCGAACGACCACGGGACCGTCAAGGTGGCGCTGACGCACGTGGGTATGAAATTGGCCGGAAGAATCCCCCCAGTTCCCCAGGAGCTTCTCCTGAAGGGACTTTCGGAGGTCCCCCCGGACCGGCTACGGGCAGTTTCGGAAGTTCTGGAGTCTCTGGTGGGAATTATGGGCGCGAGAGAACTGACTCCTCTCCTCTTCTTTGCTCCCGTCGCAAACCTGCCGGCGGGCGACAGCGCCGGCAGGCAAAGGATGGAGCAGGCGTTTCCGGGGGCGGACATGATCCTCGGAAGAGGAGGCACGGCCACGGACGATGAAACGAGGGAAAGGGGAAGGGTCATGATCCGGAAAACATACATTCGGAAAGTGGAAGATCGGCTTGAGCGGCTCGAAGACGACATCGATCGTCTTGGGAAGCGGATGGCGACACCGGTCAGCGACTTCAGGGACCGGATCGACCAGGAAATCCGGGATCTCCGGGTGAAGGCGGAGGTAGTAAAGAAGAGCATCCGCGCCGTCGAGGCCGCCGGGGCGTCAAATTGGGGACACCAGAAAAACGCCGTGGAGGAAGGGCTCAAGGAGCTGGGGCAGGCCGTCGACGAAGCGGTCGAACGATTTCGGAAGACCGGGTCCGGGGACCATTGAGCAGCCCTCCGCTTCGTTCTTCCGTATGATTGTTCCATTCCCGCGGGAGCGTGCAAGTGGGTCCCGCGGGAATGGCAAACCGGGTCCGACGGCCAGGAAGGAGACCCGCCGCTCATTTGGAGAAGCACGACAGATGTCCAAACAGACTGCAAACCCCGCGCAAACAACTCCCTTTTTAGGGGTGAAAAAGGGGTTTCGCGTGGATGATGTTAACGGCCCTAGATTGACACGTTTTCATTGAGTCTATAAATTCATTTTACATCCATGATTCGTAATCTCTCAAGGCGATCGCAGAACCGTCCCGGCAAGCAGGGAGGCGTGATGCGGCTCTCGGCCCTCTATTCCCTTCGAACAAGACATGAACCCATGACACCAAGGAGATCTTCTTGAAAAGACTTGCCTGCGTGATCATCGTAATGTTTTGTGTGGGATGCGGGGGAGGTGGAGGGGGACCCCCCATCGAAACGATCGTCGATACCCCGACCTTTTCCCCGTCCCCCGGGACATACGTGACGGCGCAGAGCGTTACGCTGTCGACATCGACGCCTGGCGCGAGCATCCGATACACAACGGACGGGTCGACCCCGAGCGAGAGCGTGGGCACGATGTACGCGGGGCCGATTGCGGTCGCGTCGTCGGTAACGATCCGCGCGGTGGCGTACCTGTCCGGATGGACGACCTCGTCGGTGTCCATCGGCGCGTACACGATCAATATCCCCGGGACGGTTTCCGCACCGACCTTTTCCCCGTCCCCCGGGACATACGTGACGGCGCAGAGCGTGACGTTGTCGACATCGACGCCTGGCGCGAGCATCCGATACACAACGGACGGGTCGACCCCGAGCGAGACCGTGGGCACGATGTACGCGGGGCCGATTGCGGTCGCGTCGTCGGTAACGATCCGCGCGGCGGCGTACCTGTCCGGATGGACGACCTCGTCGGTGTCCAGCGGCGCGTACACGATCACCGAGCCGAAGGTCAACATGACCGTCGGGAGCCGGGAGGTCGTGTTCGACTGGACCACCGACCGCTGCGAGGACCTCGACGTGCCGGACGGGCAGGCGCGATTCGTGCGAGCGGGCGACGGCGAGCTGGTGCTGTTCTCCGGAAACGCGCCGCGCTACTACGTCAGTCGCGGCAGCGACTTCAGCTCACTCAAGCGCGTGTGCAGCCAGCCGGCGCTCGTCTCCGCAGACAAGCGCACGCCCGAGTCGTACGAGAACTGGGAGTGGCTGTGGGCGGTGTACCGCGAGGGGGACAACTGGCACGCGTTCGTGCACAACGAGTTCCACGACGCAACTTCCGCTACCTGCGCAGTCGGCGACCCGTCGCCCGGCAACCCCTGCTGGTACAACTCCGTTACCTACGCGGTGTCTATCGACGGCGGGAGGACCTTCACCAAGCCCAACGCGCCCGCGCACGTCGTGGCGCCCGCGCCGAACGCCTGGGTCCCCCCGCCCGTCTATCCCTCGAGTTATCTCGCGGAAGGCTATTTCCAGCCCTCGAGCATCGTCCGCGGGCCCGACGGGTACTACTACTCGCTGATGCTCTCGATCCGGGACAAGTCGAGCGGGCAAGGAATCTGCGCGATCCGCAGCGACCGGCTGGACGATCCGACGAGTTGGCGGGCGTGGGACGGCAGCGGCTTCAACCTCCGTCTGACCAGCCCGTACGCAACGGGTGCATCCGCCACCGCCTGCACGTACCTGCCGACCGCGATCGGCAACGGGAGCCTCAGCTACAACACCTACCTCGGCCTCTACATGCTCGTGGACCACTCGAACATGGGTCCAAGCACAACCTGCGGGTTCTACTTCTCGCTGTCGCCCGACATGGTGCACTGGGGCCCGAAGAAGATGATCGCCCCGGTGCGGATCCCCTGGTGCGATGCGGGTTCGGCGACCCCGGGGGTTCTCGAGCCGGTGATGGTGATGTATCCGTCGTTGATTGACCATGGTGACACGGGCGTCAACTTCGACAGGACCGGCCGGACCGTGTACCTCTATTACACGCGGTTCAACGAGAACGGCCTGGATCGCGACCTCGTGCGAGTGCCCGTGACATTCACGCTTGAGTAGAGGGCACGTTGGAGTCAGTACGGACTGCAAACCCCGTACAAACAACTCGCTTTTTGGTGGTGAAAAAGGGGATTCGCAGAGGAGCGGTTGACGCTGGATTTCCTTTACAGTACGATAGCTTTCCTCACGGACGCGCCCTTAGCTCAGCTGGATAGAGCGCTTGACTTCGGATCAAGCGGCCGGGGGTTCGAATCCCTCAGGGCGCGCCATCTTTTCAATTGGTTACGCCGGCCAGCCTTTTCCCCATTCCACAAATTGTGAAACGAATGTGAAGTTGACGATACGGGCCGTTGAACATATTGTCTTAGGATCGGAGATGACGTAGGGCTGTCGAATGTGACGGACAACTTCCGTCAGGGCGAAAAGATTCGGAAATACAGGAGGGAACATGAAAACTATTCCGTATCTTGTACTGTTTGCGTTCGTCTCAGCGTTCGCGTCGCCGGTCCTGGCAGCCGGCAAAACCGCAATGGCACTGATGCCGTCGGCCACGGCAGAGGCAAAGAAATGGCAGCCCGATGCTGCGCTTGTATATCTTGAAACCAAGACCGCCGAACCGGACGGCACGGTTGCCGAAAAACCATTCCCCGGGACATGGGTGTTCATTTTCATGTCGCCGAAAACAAAGAAGAAAGTCGGCGTCATGGTGGATGGTAAGGGCAAGGTCAGCCGAATGGATACCGCCTTCTATAAGAACGACGTGGTAGGTGAATTCACGGTGGACAGCGACAAGGCTATGAGTGAGGCCATCAAGAACGGTCTCAAGACAAACAACTATGGAATGAGCATGAGTCTTGAGAAAAACGCGGGCCGAGTCGAGTGGCAAATGTTGGACAAGACCCATTTCTATTACATTGACGCCAACAGCGGAAGGTTCCTGAAAAAGGAGAAAAACTGAACGGAAGCGAGGACAGGGCCTATTCATATCGACCGAAAATCATTACCTCATGCGAAACGAAAAGGGGACGTTCACGTTGACGAATTCAGCCGACGAATAGATATAGAATCGAAGGGTTCAAATTTTTGCTAAACTGCACCTGACTTCCAGCTGAAGCTGACACCTGCCCAAAGAAAGACTTGTGGCCCAGCTGCTCCTTCACGGCGACGATGTCCACCCCGGACATCAGAAGTCGGCTGGCGAATGTCTGCCGCAGGTCGTGGAACAGGTGACCTGCCCCCCGTTCTTCCCAACCGGATCCCGGGATTGGCGGGCGGACCGCCCGCCCGGATCACGGGGGTCAACATCCGGTATCCACATCCGCCTTAAGGAACGCGCGTTCCAGAAACGAATTCAACGTGTACAGCCACCCGGCGGGGCCGGCGATCTCCATCGCGTCCGGGCGCGGGTTCGCGGTCCGTTTCGGATCCGTGCTGTTGCTGTCGTCGCTGTAGCTCATGGACTCTCCGCCGTAAAAACAAACCATGCCTGCTCGGTTCGCCTGATTCCGCAAGAAACCCTTATCTCATTAAGATTCACGTCCGGAGGATTCAGGTTCCCGTTCCGGCGGCGCGGGCGTTCCGGGCGCGACGGGCGGCGAAGCTGCCGGGAGGGTGCCCCGGCACTCGAATGAATTGCGCTCCCCGGGGTACCCCGCGATGAAACGCCTTGGGGTAGGCGCGTGGCCACAAAGGCAGAGAAACGGATCGACATCCTCCGGAACGGACCCGCGGCTTGCGGCAGACAAGAATCTCCCGCGTGGAAACGATGCCGCGTTCCCGACGCATCTTAACGGAAAGATGGTTCCGGTCACGAGCCGGCAGGAAAGGAGATCCCGATGACGCACAGCTTACCGCCGCTCCCCTACCCCTTCGACGCGCTCGAGCCGTACATTGACGCGAAGACGATGGAGATTCACCACGACAAGCACCACGGGGCGTACGTCAACAATCTCAACAAGGCTCTCGAAGGTCATCCCGAGCTTCAGAAGCTTCCGGTCGAGGAGCTGCTCGCGCAGATCGGGAAAGTGCCGGAGGCCGTTCGTACCGCCGTGCGCAACAACGGCGGCGGACACCTGAATCATTCCATGTTCTGGAAGATCATGAAAAAGGGCGGGGGCGGCGAGCCGTCGGGGGATTTGGCCGAAGCCATCAATGCTGCGTTCGGCAACTTCGGGGAATTCAAGAAGACATTCGCCCAGGCCGCGACATCGCGATTCGGATCCGGTTGGGCGTGGTTGCTGATCCGTGGCGGAAAGGTCGCCGTCGAATCGACCGCAAACCAGGACAACCCCATCATGGACGGCGGCAAAGCGGTCTTCGGCCTCGACGTCTGGGAGCACGCCTATTACTTGAAGTATCAGAACCGGCGCCCCGAGTACATCGAGGCATGGTGGAACACCGTCGATTGGGCGCAGGCCGCGGACAATTTCGCGAAGGCCAAGGCGTAAGTCCCGGCTGCGGGACATATCGTGGATCATCCGCTGACCCGGGGGCGATCGCGACGGTACCGGCCGACCCTGGCCGGGTTCGAATCTTCCGGGGCGCACCTCGAAAATTCGGTCCGGGCATCCCCCGAGGGGTGCCCGGATCTTTTTTTCCCCGACGGGAACCGGATCGCTCGCCTGCGGAATCTTACGGAAAAAATGAGTGTCCGTTTCCCGAGCATGTCCCGGACCCCTGGAGCTGGCCGGAGCGGAAGTCGATGGTTTGCCGAGCGGCTTCCGACCCCGCATCCGCAGGAGATGACCTTATGGAGACAATGAACATCCGATGTATCGACGGGAGCTCCGTGGCGCTGGAAGAACCGGCTGTCGAGAGCCTGAAAGCCGATCTGCGCGGGACGTTGCTCCTCCCGGGAGAAGACGGCTACGAAAAGGCGCGCACCGTATGGAACGCCATGATCGACCGACGACCGGCCCTGATCGTCCGCTGTGCGGGAGTGAACGACATCAAGCGGGCGGTCGATTTCGCCCGCACCCACGGCCTGCTGACTTCCGTGAAGGGAGGTGGGCATAATATCGCCGGCAGCGCCGTATGCGACGGGGGGCTGCTGATCGACCTTTCCGGCATGCGCTCGGTTCGCATCGATCCGGGGGCGCGTGTGGCGCATGTCGAGCCCGGAGCGACCCTCGGGGATTTCGATGCCGAGGCGCAGTCCTTCGGACTTGCCACCCCGCTCGGCATCAACTCCACGACCGGGGTCGCCGGGCTTGTTCTCGGCGGGGGTTTCGGATGGTTCTCGCGCAAGCATGGCATGACGATCGATAATCTTCTGGCGGTGGACGTGATCGCCGCAGACGGCCGTTTTGTGAGGGCGAACGGGCAAGAGAACGCGGATCTGTTCTGGGCCCTGCGGGGAGGCGGCGGGAATTTCGGCATCGTCACGCGGTTCGAATTCCGGCTTCACCCGCTCGGCCCCGGCGTGCTGAGCGGCCTGGTCGTGTATCCCCTGAAGGAGGCGGCCTCGGCGCTCAAGCAGTACCGTGAGTTCGCCAAAGGACAGAGCGAGGAGACCGCGGTCTGGGCGGTGCTTCGCAAGGCCCCCCCGCTTCCGTTTCTTCCGCCGGAGGTGCACGGCACCGCGATCGTCGCGTTTGCGCTCTTTCACGCCGGCGACCCGGAAGCCGGGCGAAAGGCGATCGAGCCGGTGCGGCATTTCGGAAAGGCGCTGGGGGAGTTCATCGGCGTGCAGCCGTACCGCTCCTGGCAGCAGGCCTTCGACCCGCTGCTGACGCCGGGCGCGCGCAATTATTGGAAGTCTCACAATTTCGCGGAACTGAGCGATGAAGCCATCGATACGGCCCTGAAGTACATCGGCGACCTTCCATCGCCGCATTGCGAGGTCTTTTTCGGTCAGATTGGCGGTGCGACCATGCGGCCCGCCCCCGACTCCGCGGCATACCCCCATCGGGACGCCATGTATGTGTGCAACGTCCACGGCCGCTGGGAGACCCCGGCGGAGGACCGGAAATGCATGGAGTGGGCGCGCGGGTTCTTCCGCGACACCGCACCGTATGCCACGGGCGGGGTTTATGTCAATTTTCTCACTGAAGACGAGTCGGAGCGGATCGACGCGGCCTACGGTCCGAACTACCATCGGCTGGCGGCGATCAAGAGAAAGTACGACCCGCAGAATCTGTTCCGGATCAATCAGAATATCCGTCCCGGGATCCGTCCTACCGCATAAGGCGGCCCGGACGCGACCGGGGATGGAAATGCCGCTCACCCTGAATCAGGCGGCGCTCTGCCGGGGAGGAAGGACGGATCGCCTCTCCGTTTTGGGAATATGACGGTTACGGGGCCTGCCCGGGCTGTCCCTCGTCGCGGGCCAGGTCCGCTTCCGTTCCGCGGGTGAGGGCGAGCAGCTCGTCGGGGGTGGTCGCGAACATGTTGTTCGACGCCCCCGCTGCGGGGTAGATCGTTTCGAACCGGCGCAGGGAGCGGTCGAGGTAGATCGGCACCCCGTCGGGCAACGCCACCGGCGACACGGCGCCCACAGTGAACCCCGTGCGGCGCTCCACGTCCTCCGGCCCCGCCAGGCGTACCTTCTTCCCGTGTCCCAGCGCGCGGATCTTCTTCGTGTCCACCCGGCGATCCCCGGAGATCACTACGACCACGGCCGTGTCATCGGCCAGGAGAAGGATCGTCTTCGCGATCTGGCCCACGAGCACGCCGAGCGTTCGTGCCGCGAGCTCCGAGTTGTGCGTCGACTCCTCGAAGCGGTGGATCTCCTTCCGGACCCCGGCGCCCTCCAGGTACGCCCGCACCTCCCGCTCCCCGCGCGTCTTCATGTGCGTACGCCCCCCGTAGGAAATACTTCCGGACATTATACCCGGGCGGCCCGTTCCATCGTGCGTCCACCCGGTCCGGGGATGCGGTGAGGGGTGCGAAGATCTGCCGGTCGTTCGCGTCGCGGCGCGCCCGCGGGATGCCGCCCGCCGTGCGCTTTGCCGCCGCCGGCGCGGCGCCCGTCGCGATTGGCGTAGAATAGGTCATCCATGACGGGAGGGGGGTCCGGATGCAGGAGCAAAACGTTGCGTTCCTCGACCGGCTTCTCGACTCGATGGCCAGCGGCGTGATCGCCATCGACCGCGAGGGGACGATCCGGGTGTTCAACGAGGCGGCCGGGCGGCTGCTCGGAGTGGGGAAGGGGAAGGCGATCGGCAGGCCTCTCCTCTCGATCGTTCCGAACTCCGGGCTGGTGAACGTCCTGCGGTCGGGAGAGCCGGAGACGGGGCGCCCGCAACCGATCGGCGCCCGCACCGTCATCGCCGACCGCGCACCGATCTTCCGGGACGGGGCGCTGATCGGCGCCGTGTCGGTCTTCCAGGATGTCACCGAGATGGAGAAGATGTCCCGGGAACTGGACTCCACGCGGGCGCTGGTGCGCACTCTCGAGGAGGTGCTCGCCGGCGCCGGGGAATGGATGCTGGTCGTCGACGCGAACGGGATCGTCACGATGATCAGCGAGGGGTACGCGGAGTTCAACGGGACGACCGTGGCCGAGGCCACGGGGCGGCACGTGACGGAGGTGATCGAGAATACGCGGATGCATGTCGTGGTGAAGACCGGGACGGCGGAGATCGGCGAGCGGCAGACGATTCGCGGGAGGGAGCTGATCGTCAACCGGATTCCCCTGAGAGACGGCGACCGGGTCATCGGAGCGTACGGTCGGGTGGTCTTCAAGACGGTGGAGCAGCTCCGGGAGCTGGCCTCGAAGATGAACCTCCTCGAGTCGAAGGTGAAGTATTACGAGGAGGAGCTCACGCACCTGCGGGGAGCCAGGTACACGTTCGGGAGCATCGTCGGCGACGGCGCCGCGATCACCGCTGCCAAGGAGGAGGCGCAACGGGCCTCCCGGACCGATTCGACCGTTCTCCTTCGCGGGGAGACCGGGACGGGGAAGGAGCTGTTCGCCCACGCCATCCACGCGGCGGGACCCCGGAAGACGGGGCCGTTCATCAAACTCAACTGCGCCGCCGTGCCTGCGGAGCTGCTCGAATCGGAGCTGTTCGGCTACGAGGAGGGGGCGTTCACCGGGGCGCGCAGGGGGGGAAAGCCCGGCAAGTTCGAGCTGGCCGCGGGCGGGACCCTCTTCCTCGACGAAATCGGCGACATGCCGCTGCCGATGCAGGCCAAGCTTTTACGCGTCCTGCAGGAGAAGGAGGTGGATCGGCTGGGAGGGACCGGAACCCGCCGCGTGGACCTCCGTCTGATCGCGGCCACCGGCCGGAACCTCGAGGAGCAGGTGGGCCAGGGGACGTTCCGCGCCGACCTGTATTACCGCGTCAACGTGATCCCGATCCGCATTCCGCCCCTGCGGGAACGCCCGGAGGACCTGCGCGCGCTCTCCGAGGCGTTCCTCGCCCGCCTCTCCGCCGACACCGGCGAGCCGAAACGGCGCATTTCCGCCGGGCTGCTCGACATCCTTCGTGCGTACCCGTGGCCCGGCAACGTGCGGGAGCTGCAGAACGGACTCGAACGGGCGGTGGCGATGTCGCCCGGGGAGGTCCTGTCGCAGGAACATTTTCCCGCCCACCTGCTGCGGTCCGCGCTCGGCGCCCGGAAGGAGGTGGCCCCAGGATCGCTCGGGGCCATCAAGGCCGAAGCGGAGCGGTCCGCGATCCTCTCGGCCCTCGCGGCGGTCGGGGGGAACAGGACGAGGGCGGCGGAACTGCTGCGGATCCACCGGGTCAAGCTTCACGAGAAGATAAAGCGGTACGGGATCGCGGGGCCCTCCGCGGCGAATAAGTAACTTATTAGGTACATATAACCGTATAGGTACACCCTCGCTCAGATCACCTTCACGACAACGGAAATCCGCGCAGCTGGCCTTTCCTTGATCGAACAGTACCTCATATGGTACACATTGTCCCGTTATGGGTTTCGCTGGCTGCATCTGATAATAATGTTTTGATTCAATGACTTGGATTGAAATTTCCTGCGATGACCCGCTGTTTTTTTTCTTGGCACCCCCATTGCAAACACCGTTTGTCGGGTTGTCGATCCAAATCGCCTCGAGGAGCGCCGGATGTACCGCGTGGGAGACTCCGCCGAGTTCACGAAGGTCTTCTCCGAGGAGGACGTTTTCCTGTTCGCGGGGATCACGGGGGACCGCAATCCCGTTCACACCTCGAAGGAGTTCGCGGCGAAGACCCGGTTCAAGGAGCGGATCGCCCACGGCCTCCTCACGGCGGGGACGATCTCCGCGGCGATCGGGATGAAGCTGCCGGGGCCGGGGTGCCTCTACCTGTCGCAGACCCTCGAGTTCAAGGCGCCCGTCTTTCCGGGCGACGAGATCACGGCGCGCGTGGAGATCGTGGAGGTGATCTCCGAGAAACGGCTTCGCTTGAAAACACGGTGCTTCAACCAGAACAAGGTCCTGGTGATCGACGGCGAGGCGATCATCGTCCCCCCCCGGATCAAGGAGAAGGACCTTGCCGTCTGACCCGGGGAGTTTCCGGGCCTTCGCCGAGCGGGCCTTCGACCCCGCGGCGATCCCGGGGAAGCCCGAGGCGCTCGCGGGGGTGCGCGTCCTGGAGGTGGCGACGCGGATCTTCGGGCCGGTCACCGCGGACTATCTAGGGCTCTTCGGCGCCGAAGTGATCAAGGTCGAGATGCCCCCCCGCGGCGACCTGATGCGATACGTGGCGCCCGAAGGGTTCTTCTGGAAGGAGATGTCGCCGGCCTTCCTCTCCCTGAACCGGAACAAGTTCCACGTGGGGCTCGACCTGCACCCGGCCGAGGGGAAGGAGCTCTTCCTGCGGCTGGCGGAACGTTCCGATGTCGTCGTTGAGAATCTCCGCGCCGGAACGATGGACGAGTGGGGCGTCGGGTATCTCCAGCTTCGCGAGCGAAACCCCCGGATCGTCTACGCCGCCAACTCGGGGTTCGGGCAATGGGGGCCGTTCTCGGCGGGGAGGGCGTCGTACGACGCGACCGCCCAGGCCGTTTCCGGTTTCTCCGCCGTCACGGGGTTTCCGGACCAGCCGCCGATGAAGGCGGGGTTCTGGGTCGGGGACTACACGGCGGCGTTGATGTCCGCCACCGCGATCCTCGCGGCGCTCGCCGCGCGCCGGAAGACCGGTGAAGGGCAGATGATCGACATTTCGCAGGCCGAGGCGATGATCCGCACGCTGGACTGGACGTGGCCGTACGCCGGGTTGACGGGAAAAGACCGGGCGCGGAACGGCAACGTCGACCCCTCGTACTCCCCCTCGGGGATCTACCGCTGCCGCGACGGGTTCGTCGCGGTCTCCGCGCGGGGAGAGGACGAGTTGATCCCCCTCGCGCACGCCGTCGGAGCCACCGATCCGGAAGAGACATGGATCGCCACGCCGGAACGCGTGGGGGAGTTTTGCGCCTCCCGGAGGGTCGACGAGGTCGTGCGCATCGCGGAGGACGCCGGGTTCTCCGCGGCGCCGGTGCGCGGCGGGAGGGAGCATTACCACGACCCGCACCTGCGGGCCCGCGGAACGGTCTGCTCGGTGGACGACCCCCTTTACGGCCGCGTGGACGAGTACGGTCCGGCGCCGAAATTGTCGGAGAGCCCTGGAAGGGTCAAGTGGAGCGCGAAACCGGTGGGGTGGCACAACGAGCGGGTCTTCGGGGATCTGCTGGGGATGACCGCCGGGGAGATGGAGGCGCTCGCCCGGAAGAAGGTGATCGGGACGTGGGCCGACATCCCCGGCGCCCGGCCGCCGAAGGGAAGCGCGCCATGAGCGGTTTCGCTGGCTGGGTGCGGCAGGCGACGGAGCCTTCGGCCGCGGCGGGGAAGCCCGAGGCGCTGGAAGGGGTCCGGGTCCTCGAATTCTGCCCCGGCCACTTCGGGGGGATGGTGGCCGCCTCGGTCCTGGCGGAATTCGGCGCCGAGGCGATCAAGGTGGAACCTCCCGATGGCGATCCGCTCCGCTTCGTCGCGCCCAAGGGAATCCTGGTGGCAGGGACGGGGCTCCCCTTCCTCTCGGAGGCGCGCAACCGCTGCTTCGTGACCTTGGACGCCGACGCATCCAAGGGGCGGGACGTCATGCGACGCCTCGCCCTCACCGCGGACGTGATCATCACGACCGAGCCGCCGGAGCGCATGGAGGCGATGGGGTGCGACTACCCCTCCCTGCGGAGGGAACGCCCGGGGATCGTCTACCTCTCCCTCTCCACCTACGGAGCGTTCGGTCCCGACGCCTCCCGTCCCGGGCGGGACAGCGACATCCTCTGCCAGGCGCTCTCCGGGGCTCCCCACATCGTCGGGGAGCCGGAGCGGGAGGACGGCACGCCGCTGCCGCACCAGGCCCCGACCCGGCTCGGGAACTGGCACGGGGCGTTCGTCCAGGGGATGTGGGGAGCCTACGGGGTTCTCGCGGCGCTGCATTTCCGGGCGGAGACCGGGAAGGGCCAGGCCGTCGACATCTCCGGCGCCGAGTCGTTGATGATGTTCGCGGACTACAACATCACCTGGATGCACACCGCTGGAAAGGCGCGCGAGCGGGTCGGGAACTTCGACCCCGCCGTTTTCCCGTACACCTACATCCGGTGCCGGGACGGCTACACCTTCATCGCCGCCTACAACGACGAGGCGTTCGATTCGCTGATGCACATCATCGGCCGCCCGGAAGTGGCCCGCGATCCGCGGTTCTCCACACCGAAGTGCCGGGTCGCCCTCGAGAACGAACGGGCGCTCCTGGAGGTCCTGGAGGAGTGGTCCGGCGATCGCACGGCCGACGAGATCCTCAGGGCGGTCGAGGAGTACACTTCGAAGCGGGACGGTCCCGGCGCCGCCGTGGTCACGGGGCGGGTGAACCTCCCTCTCGAGACGCTCTCCGAGGAGAATTGGCGGGAGAGAGGGTGCTTTCTGCGCCCGCGGGACCCTGCCTACGGCGAACTGCTGCTCGCCGCCCCCCCCTGGAAGATGAGCGGGACCCCGGCCCGATGGAAGTCCGGGTGCCGGCCTCCGGGGTCGGACAACCGGGACGTGTACCTCGGAATCCTCGGGATGACGGAAGAGGAGTACCGTCGGCTGGCGGAGGCGGAGACCTTCTAAACGGGAGGGACCGGAAAAGCGGGTCCCCCGGGGTAAAGGCAGGAACCCCGGGGGGCCGTTTGCGTCGCCCGCGAACCGTTGGAGGGGTGCGGGCAATTGCCTCCCCGGGGAGGGG
>JACZKY010005645.1_pt1 | contig 15668 bp, 17 predicted proteins | sample 8237611 | NCBI WGS metagenome assembly JACZKY01 (sample SAMN16148055, study PRJNA663545) | marine sediment metagenome | biome: sediments and biomass from bioreactor inoculated with such sediments; feature: coastal sediments; material: methane- and iron-fed bioreactor; isolation source: Bothnian...
TGTCACCGCCTCCTGCGGACCGCGGCCCATGGCCGATGCGGGTTTCGTTTGAGGACTTCGCCATGCTGATTGCCTCGCTCGAGGCCGTCTCGGAGTGTTTACCGTTCGATGGTTGGGTGTTTAGCCCCCGCAACCCCAATATTTGAGATCCGAATGGGTAAAAATTACCGTTTTTAGGTGTATCCACGGATTCCGTTTGTTGTTTCTATGCAACCGTCAAGACGATGACACGAAAGAATGATGGGATGAAAGGCTTCAAAAAGAAGTCGTCAAGAGGTCAAAAAAATCCTTTAAAACAAATACTTATGAAGTGCCCCTGATTTGATTATTTCTAGTTCAGGAAAAGGTTATTTCTTTATTTGCGGATCGCTGCCCTAGGGTACACCCCTAAACTCACGGTTCCCAAACGGGCAACTCTCCGGGCGCAGCCAGCAGGACCGATGGCGTTTCCGGGCGGTTGCAGACCGTTTATGAACAAGGTCGCGAGACCTGCCTCTTTTTAGAAGGGAGCTCCACGAATGAACAAGACTCTGATCGTTGCAGCAGCTGCAGCATCGTTCGCTACCGTTGCTCACGCGCAAAGCAGCGTCACGCTGTACGGCGTGCTGGACGCTGGCATCACCTACCAAAGCAACGTTGCAAGCAAGTCGCTGTGGTCGATGGGCTCGGGCGTTGACCAAAGCCGCTTCGGCCTGCGTGGTTCGGAAGACCTCGGTGGCGGCCTGAAGGCAATCTTCACGTTGGAAAGCGGCTTCGGCATCGGTAACGGCAAGCTGTCGAACAACGGCGGCATGTTCAACCGTCAAGCGTTCGTCGGTCTGTCGAGCCAATACGGCACCGTCACGCTGGGCCGTCAGTACGACTCCGTCCAGGACTACCTGGCACCGCTGACCGCAACGGGCACCTGGGGTGGTACGTACTTCGCGCACCCGGGTAACGTTGACCGCCTGAGCACGAACGGCGACGTCGCACTGAACAACTCGGTGAAGTTCACGAGCGCTAACTACGCTGGCCTGCAATTCGGCGGCACGTACTCGTTCTCGAACAACCAAAACTTCGGCAACAACCGTGCTTACAGCGGCGGCCTGTCGTACCAGTTCCAAGGCCTGAAGCTGGGTGGCGCGTACTCGCAAGCAAACCTGGGTGACGGTACCAACGGCAACGGCGCGACGAACATCGCTTCGCAAGGCCGTGTCCGCACGTACGGTGCAGCTGCTGGCTACGCATTCGGCCCGGCACAAGTCGGCGCAGCTTGGACGCAATCGCGTGTGGACAACACCGCAGTTGCTGGCCAATCGGTCCGCGCAGACAACTACGAAGTCAACGCAAAGTACAACCTGACGCCGGCTCTGGGTCTGGGTGTTGCTTACACGTACACGAACGTTCGCCTGTCGAACACGGTTGATGGCCTGAACAGCGCCCACTTCCACCAAGTTGGCGTGCAAGCAGACTACTCGCTGTCGAAGCGCACGGATGTCTACGCACAGGCTGTGTATCAGCGTGGCAGCGGTCTGAACGCATCGATCTACAACGGCGACCTGACCACGCCGTCGAGCTCGTCGATGAACCAAACCGCAGCAACGGTTGGTCTGCGTCACCGCTTCTAAGCGTGACGGCTGGGTAACCAGCTTCGCAGCATCGAAAAAGGCGCCTTCGGGCGCCTTTTTTTTCGCGTACGAGATGGGTGTACCGGAAGCGATCACGACATTGCGAAGCGTCGGAGCAAAAAAGCGAGGCGGCGAGCCTCGCTTTTTGCGTTGGTGCGTCAGGATGTGCCGGCGGTCGGCACGGGCCTCAGCGCATCGTCAGCGCGTGTATTCGCCGTTGGCTTCCGGCTGGAACACGATCGCGGCGACCTTCATCAGTTTTTCAATACCGCTCGGCTGCATCACTTTCACCGACTGGCCACGTTGCGTACCGAGCAGCGCCATGCCGACCGGCGAGAACACGTTCAGGCGCCCGAGTTCGAGATTGGCGGCATCCGGATAAACGATTGTCCAGGTGGTTTGCTCCTGCGACGTTTCATCCAGCAGCGTGATCTGTGAATTCATCGTGACGACGTTCGCTTTGACGGCGTTTGGCTGCACGATGTCGGCACGCTCAAGCAGCGTGTCGAGCATCGTCTGGAAGCGCGGGTTGTGCTCGGCGTGCTTTTCGAGACGAGCCACGTCGAGTTCGGTCAACTGATAAAGGCGAGGTTTCATGGTGGATCTCCAAATGATCGGCATGGGGCAGGCGTGGCGTGCCTATGAGGATCGCCCGGAGCCTGTCTGAACTGGCTCCGGAAGGAGGCCGAGCTGTCAGATCAGACGCCGGGCGAGGGCGAGCGGCGTCTGGGCCGTGCGTCGAACGCTGGGTCGTGTCGGATGGCCGGCGCGCGCACGCACGCCGGCCGGGCCGGATGGCGAAACGAACAGCAGCGCGGGCGCGTACATGATGGCGGGAAATAGTCGGACGAAAAACCTTACGATTCTACAACACAACCTTTGAACTGATGGTTCTGCTGTCGGCAATTCGACAGCTATTGTTTCCGAAATGATCGAAGTGGCCGGGATCTCGATGCGCGTCGACCGCTGATTTTTTCCAGAAACGCAACGCTGTATGTTCAAACCAAGGGTTTCCCCTTGGTTCGGCGCGGCCTACACTTGATCCATCGCTTCGGACAAGTCCCACCGAAAGCGACGTCAAAACAGAACACATTTCGGAGGTCCATCATGAAGTCGATCATCTACGCAGCGATCGCTGCATCCGTTCTTGCCGCGCCGATTGCCTCGTTTGCACAGTCCGAGCAGGGCTTGACCCGTGCACAGGTTCGCGCCGAGCTCGTGCAACTCGAGCAGAACGGCTACAAGCCGCTCGCGAGCGACGCGCAATACCCGCAGAACATCGAGGCCGCCGAGCAACGGATCCAGCCGAACCAGCCGGTGCTCGCGCAGGCCGATACCAGCGGCTACGGCGCCGTCGCGACCGGCGCCGGCCAGTCGGGCCGTCGTAGCACGCATGAAGCGCCGAATCCGGTGAACTCCGTCTACTTCGGCAACTGAACGATTCCGGGTCTGCCCGAGCACAGCATGTGACCGACGAGGCGTGCGCGAGGCGCGCGTCCTTGTCAGCAGAGCAGAACCTCCGTCGCCGCATTCCGGCGGCTTTCCAGCCCAGACGCTCGTGCGTTTGGGCCTTTTTTGCTGAGGTTGGTCAGGCGGACGTGATCGCCGGTGTGCCGTGGATATAGTGTTCGAGCTGGCTGATCGTGAACTGCTGATCGGCGATCACACTCTTGACGAGGTCGCCGATCGAGATCAGCCCGATGAGCTTGCCGCCGTCGAGTACCGGCAGGTGGCGCATACGGTGTTCGGTCATCAGCGCCATACACTCGTCGCTGGATTGCGATGGTTCGACGTAGCGCACCTTGGACGTCATGATTTCGTCGACGCGGGTGGCCTTTGACGACCGGTCCTGCAATACGACCTTGCGCGCGTAGTCGCGCTCGGTGACGATTCCCGCGATTTCGTCGCCCTCCATCACCAGCAGCGCACCGATTCCTTTTTCGGCCATCAGCTTGACGGCGTCGTAGACGAAATCGGCTTTGGTGACGGTGTAGATGGTGCGGCCGGAATCCGGCTTGGCTTTGAGAATCTGCGCGACAGTCGTGCTCATATGCTTCTCCGTGTGCGTGACGATGCAGGGAAGGCAGGGCGTGATGCGCGACACCCGACGGGCTCAGTATAGCGGCGCCCGCTGCGGCAGTCGCGTGACGTTTCCAGATTAGCGGTAAACTCCGGTCACGCACTATCCACACAACTCCTACATTCCTGATCGTTTCCACTGAATTCATGATGTCTTCGCGTCCCCAATCGCCCGTGCCGGGCAATGGCCAGGCCGACGAGTGCGTCACGCTCGTCGCCACCGCGACGCTGCCCACGCGCTACGGTACGTTCACGTCGTATGCATTCCGCGTATCGGGCAGCGATGCCGAACATCTCGCGCTCGTGATGGGTGACGTCGGCGGCGCGCAGTCGGTACTGACGCGTCTGCATTCCGAGTGTCTGACCGGCGACGTGTTTGGCTCGTATCGCTGCGATTGCGGCGAGCAGCTCGATCTCGCGCTGCGCTACATCGCCGCGGAGGATCGTGGCGTGCTGCTGTATCTGCGGGGTCACGAAGGGCGCGGTATCGGCCTGAGCAACAAGATCCGCGCTTATGCGCTGCAGGAGCAGGGGCGCGATACCGTCGAGGCGAATCTCGACCTCGGCCTGCCCGACGATGCACGGGAATACGATTCGGCCGCGGCGATCCTGCGCATCCTGGGCGTGACGTCGGTGCGGTTGATGAGCAACAACCCAAAGAAGTTCGATACGCTCGTGAAGCACGGGATTCCTGTCTGCGAACGCGTGGCGCTCGCGGTGCCGATGCGCGAGGAAAACGAACGGTATATCCGGACCAAGCAGGTCAAGTTCGGGCATTACTTCGAAGAGAACGAGTAACACGATCGACTGGCTCCGAGGAGCCGGAACCAACAAATCAAAAAATTGTAGATCGTGAAGCTTTCTCGAATCCCCGAGCTTGACCTGCTTCGGTTCGTCGCCGCACTTGCTGTAGTGTTTTTTCACTTTGCATTTCGGGGCCATGCAGCCGACGACCTGACCATCATGCATTATCCGCCGCTGGAGCCGATGTCTCGGTACGGCTTCCTTGGCGTGCATCTGTTCTTCATGATCAGCGGGTTCGTCATTCTCATGACGGCCGGCGATGCGAGCATCAAAAAATTCATTGCGTCCCGTGCGGCTCGTCTGCTGCCGGCGTTTTGGGTTTGTTGCACGGTCACTTTCTTCGTGACGCTCGCAGTTGGCGGGGACAGGTTTACGGCGACATGGCCACAATACATCGTCAACATGCTGACGCTCGGTGGCGGGTTTGGGGCTGATCCGATCGACGGCGCATATTGGTCGCTCGGTGCAGAACTGCGGTTCTACAGATTGGTCGCGATTCTGATCATCGTCGGCCAAATTGGCCGTTCAGAGCGATGGCTCTTTGTATGGTTGATCGGCACGGTGCTCGTGGAGATATTCCCGTTCATCAAGCTCAAGACTTTCCTGGTGACGGATTACGCTGGCTTCTTCATCGCTGGCGCGGCGTGCTTTCTCATTCGGGCGCACGGGCTATCGCGCTCACGCGTCGTGCTGCTGTGTGCCTCGTGGGCACTATCGCTGTATCACGAATTCCAGTTGCTGCCATCCTTTAGCGAACACTTTCGATTGGACCTGAGCCCGGTGGTCATCGGTATCGTGATGACGTCTTTTTTCGTGGTACTGCTCGGGCTCGCGCGTCGTCGAACGCCGATCCTTCACGGTTCGCGATGGGCCTGGTTCGGTGCAGTTAGCTATCCGCTTTACCTGATTCATCAGAACGTCGGTTACATGCTATTCAACTTGACCGACGCAACGGCGAATAGCGACGTGCTGTTTTGGAGCGTTATCGCGGCGGCCATCGCGTTTGCATTGATGGTGCATGTAGCCGTCGAGAAACCGCTCGCACGGCCGCTGAGGAGCGGAATCGTGCTTGGGCTTGATGCGCTTCACAACTGGGCTTTAACTGCGCAACGGAGCCGAATGCGCCAGTAACGCTCTGCGTTTCTGCATGAGATTCATTTTGCCGCCTTCGGGCGGTTTTTTCGTTTACGGGGATTCGAGGCAAGACCACGAAAAGACGATTCTGGAATGGACCATCATCGGCACATTGATTGGTGTCGCGAAGGTGCCGGTCGGCAGCACGCAGCAGGATTCGGCTGGTTATGTGGCAGGGCGGCATTGAGGCCAGAAGGTGACTGATCGTCCTTTGGAGCGGCGTGAGATTTGGCTAGGTGTGATGTTCTACCTTTGAATAACAAGCCCGGCATTACTTCGAGGACAATGAATCCTGAAACGGTGGCGCAGTACGGCGGGACGGTTCAATCGACCAACATCACGGCCTATCGCGTCGACGGTGGCATATTGACCGGGCTTCAGGAAGGGCGGCTCGGACCGATCGGTGACGGTACTGCGCAGCTCATGCCGAAAGCGGTCGGTACTCCCGTCACGCTCGATGGTCAGAGCATCACGACTGTTGGCCGTCACTTGATGGGTGACGTGACGAACGGGATCAACCAGCAGGTCGCGACGGATCAGTTCGGCCTGGTTTCACAGATGAACTCATCTCACTGATGCGATACAAGAAAACGATAACCGCCGGCGCGATTGCCGCACTCGTTGGAGTGACCTCACCGCTCTGGTGGCCCATTCAAGCCCAAGGGACGAACATAACCGGCTTCAAACGTTACGCACCGGAACATTTCTTTTCGGGGCAGCAACTCACGTTGGCTCAGGCCATTCATGACGGCGATCTCGGCCGGGTTCAGCAACTCGCGCCGAAGACCGATCTGAATGCGCCCGGCGCGAAGAACACGACGCTGCTGTCGTACGCAGTGCAGGAAATCGTTCCGGTCAAGAACGATGCGTCTAATCCGCGGTATCAGATCATTTCGGTGCTCGTGAAGAGCGGTGCGGATCCGAAGGCCCCGGTTGGCAGCAGCGGTGGATCGGTGGTCGATGTCGCATTGCGGGCCGATACGCCCAACCTTCTGCGCGTGTTGTTGAACAGCGGACTCGATCCCAATTGGCTGTACAACGGCGACACGCCGATGATCTTCGCGGTTGCAGAGAACCGGCTGCTGCCCCAGCTGAAGCTGCTGGTCGAGCACAAGGCGAACGTGAATGCGCGCGACTCGCTCGGAAAGACAGCACTCTTCGAGGCGACGATGATTCAGCAGTGGGACGTCGTCGACTACCTGCTCGCGCACGGCGCCGATCCGAAGACTGCCAGCCAGCTCGGGGTGTCGTACGGGTGGGTGCTGCAGAACGAATTGAAGAACCATACGACCGCGGATTCGTCGGCGCGTACGCGTATCGAGGGGATTCGTCGCAAGATCGTCGCGGCCGGCGCGCCGTGGCCGCCGCTCGATCCGAAGGAGCAACGCGCAGCGATGCGCGCTCGCGGCGAGAAGGTCGTGACGCCGGCAGGCCAGACGGATTGAATACACGCGGGACGGTTGAAGCGTCGCACGCCCGACTCTCATCGCTTTGCGAAGCTACAAAACCGCCACGCCGCCGGCAGCCGGACTGCATCCCTCATCCGTCCCCATCAAAATATCGCAGACAAGAAAAAGCCCGCTACTTGAGCGGGCTGAATCCATGCTTGGAGACATGGAGGAGACAGTTCGAACTTTAAGGGAAAACCCGAGGCCTGGCAAGCCCTAGTTGTAATTGTGCAACGCAACGTTCCCCGAGAATCCGCCGAACCGCTCCTGCGCGACCGGCACCGCGTACTTGTCGCGCATTTCCGTCTCGATCCAGGCGCAAGCTTCTCGCGCACAATCGGTCAGTGCGTGCCGGGTCGCATGCCCATTGACGTCATAGACGAACCGTACGCCGACCTCGTCGTCTGCCACCTGCCGCTGCAACTGATTGAGGTGCAATTGCGGGCCGCGCTCCTGCGCCAGCGCATGCAACTCGTCGAAGTGATATTCGAGCCAGTCGGCGAAGAAGAGGGCGTCGCTGTGGCTGCTCAGGCGGAACGCCGCCGTGCGCGATGGCCGTTGCGCGGTATCCGTCACCTGCCCGTCGCCGCCCGGCGCGATCGCGGTGTCGATGGCGCGGTCGATCGGCGCGAGCGGCTCGCGAATCCGACGGTACGGTTCGCGCTCGCGCAACGCGTGCCACAGCAGTTCGTCGCCGGCGGCGCCGGATGGCTGCATCGTCAGGTCGTGCCGGCCGTCGCCTGCAGCACAGACGTCGCGAATCACGAGGCGCAGCGAGCAGAGCGGCTCGTACGCAATCAGCAGCGTGGCGGGGCGCGGCAGCCCGCAGACGAGCGGCGCGGCGCCGCTCGCGCGGAACACGAGCCCGCGCCGATCGAGCCGCACGAGCGGCAGCGTGCGCGGGAACAACGGGTACGCGAGCGTGATGCCGGCGCCGGCAGCGCCCGTCAATCCGGGCATCATCGCGCGAAAGACCTGAGACTGATCCACACTGATTCTCCTTCGTTACAATTTCCGTCCGGCCGGACTACGCGCGTTCCGGCTCAGGCGGCGATGGCTTGCCGGGCAGCCCGCCCCGGCGTGATTCCAAGTGCCGCAAACGTTTGCGGGTCGATATCGATCCAACATGCGACTACCAGACGGCCATCCACCTGTTTCGGCGGTCCGGCGCGGTGCGCGTGCACGCCGATCCGGCGGAACAGCCGCTCCATGCTCGCGAACGTCACGCCGATCAGCTGCCGCGCGCCGAGCTGCGCAGCACATTGGACGACGGCTGCCAGCATCGGCCGCACGGCCCAGTCGGCATTGCCCGCGCCGCCTTCGTCGCCGGTGGCCGCGAATCGCGACAGCTCCCAGACCGCCGCCGATTGCGGCAGGGCGACGTCTTCGGCGATGAGATCGGCGAACAGCGACTCCAGCAGATACGGACGCGTGGTCGGCAACAGGCGCGCACAGCCGCACACGTCGCCGCCGGCGTCCCTCGCGAACACGTAGACCGTATCGTCACGGTCGAACTGATCGTGCTCGAAACGCTCGTTTGCAGACGGAAGTGCCCAGCCGAGTTGCTCGATGAACACACGGCGCCGATAGCGCCCCAGTTCCGCTGCAAGCTCGCTTGGCAGCCGCCCTTCCTCGTGAACGAAGGTCCGCATGGTGTCCTCGGATCGGTACTTTGGGATGCACGCATTACATCGCGCGGCCCGAGGAGGCTGTAACTGGTAACTCTTACAGGGTGGCGGCTTACCGGTATCATTCGACCGGTGGTAACGGTTTCTTGATCGGCGGGATTGAAATACGGGCGGCTTTTGCTTATAAAGAGCGCCAGTCTTGCGGAAAAGTCAGAGGAAAGCCGGGACGGTTGTCACTGGAGCGTGGGACCGGCATGATAGGCGTCGTTGCGACCCAGTACCGATGCAGCGACCGCGGCGGCCCAGTCGAGATCCGTGAGCCGGGTGGCGAGCGCGGCCGCGGTGCGGAACATGCCGAGATCGGCGCCCGTCGCGTCGACGGCCATGATGTTGCTGCGGACGTCGCCGTATGCGATCACGAAGGTGCTCGTCGCGCGGTCGAGATACCAGTCCCACCCGACCGTCAGGTATGCGACACCGACGCTCGCCGGGCGGTGCCATTCGGTATAGCCGGCCAGGCGCGCGTCGATGCCGCCTTCGCGCAATTCGTCGAGCAGCGAGGCATCGAGACCGCTCGCGACATGGTTGAGCGCGAGCGCGGCCAAGGCGCTTGCGGACAGGCGCACGTAGCCGTCCGGAGACGGACTGCGGACCGGGTGCAACAAAGGTGAAGTCATGCGCGGAATGTATCAGCCCCCAACCGGTGCTGGCACCTGACAGGTATGACAGCGTGACGTTGTCGGAGAAAGAATGGAACTGCGCTGGCAGGATGCCTACCAACAATTCAGCGCCGCGGAAGACGAGCAGCAGCTCTTCCAGCGGATCGCCGCCTATTCTAAACGGCTCGGCTTCGAATATTGCTGTTACGGCATTCGCGTGCCGCTGCCCGTATCGAAGCCGGCGGTCGCGATCTTCGATACCTATCCGGACGGCTGGATGGCGCACTATCAGGCGCGCAACTACATCGAAATCGACTCGACGGTGCGCGAAGGCGCATTGAGCACCAACATGATCGTGTGGCCGGACGTCGACCGGATCGACCCGTGTCCGTTGTGGGAGGACGCGCGCGACTTCGGGCTGGCCGTGGGCGTCGCGCAGTCGAGCTGGGCCGCGCGCGGAGCGTTCGGGCTGCTGAGTATCTCGCGTCACGCGGACCGCCTCACGCCCGCCGAGATCAACATGCTGACGCTGCAGACCAACTGGCTCGCGAACCTGTCGCACTCGCTGATGAGCCGCTTCATGCTGCCGAAGCTGTCGCCCGCGGCGGGCGTCACGCTGACCGCGCGCGAGCGCGAAGTGCTGTGCTGGACGGCCGAAGGCAAGACCGCGTGCGAAATCGGCCAGATCCTCAGCATTTCGGAGCGCACGGTGAACTTCCACGTGAACAACATCCTCGAGAAGCTCGCGGCGACCAACAAGGTTCAGGCGGTGGTCAAGGCGATCGCTGCCGGCCTCATCGACACGCCCTGACGCGGCAACCGCGGCCGCCTGCATGCCCGCATGCACGCGCGCATCGGGCGGCCGCCGCTCACTCCATCATCGGCTCCGCCTCCTTCGCGGTCCAGCTCACGCTTGAAATGCTCTTCTCCATACTGATCCGGCTCGCGATCTGCTCGAGTTTCTGCTGATCTTTCGGATGCAGCTTCAGCGTCGCGGTGACCTTCAGCCGGTCCGGCTGCTCGGGCACGTCCTCGCTCGTCAGGCTCTGGAACGACAGCGGCTTCGCGTACATCGCGTTCGACAGCAGCGTGCGGATGTGCACTTCGTCGGCGGCCAGGCAGATCACGGTGATCCGGTATTCGCGCACCAGATCGGCATTCGACACCGGCGTTGCGTTGATCGCCTGACTGACGCCGCGCAGCACCGTGTTGGCGAGCAGCACCACGCCCGTGCCGGCCAGCGCGGGTACGAAGTGGCCGGCGCCGGCGAGTACGCCGACGGCGGCCGAGCACCACAGCGTCGCGGCCGTGTTGATGCCCTGGATCGAGCCCTTGTCGCGCATGATCACGCCGCCGCCGAGAAAGCCGACGCCGGACACGACGTACGCGGCGATCTGCGTGACGCCGGCCACGCCGTTGCCGGTCAGCACGCCGAGCGTCACGAACAGGCAGGCGCCGCTCGCCACCAGCGTGATCGTGCGCAGGCCGGCCGTGCGTTGGCGCATCTGGCGTTCGAGGCCGATCGCGACGCCGCAGGCGAACGCGGTGAAAAGACGGAGTGCGAAATCTAGCGTCATGTTGGTCCTGCCGTGTAAAGCGCGCTTGCCGGCCCGCATCGCGGCGGCGCTGGGCGAGCGCGATGCGATGGCCGTCATCGCGCGGTACTGTACCGCGCGAATGCGTCATTCAGTGTGAAACGGGAAGCGTGCGGACTCGCGGAACGCGAGTCGCGGCAGGATGGCTGCGTGGGACAGGCGTTCAGGCGGCGAGCGGCGCACGCAGCGAAGGGCTGCAACTGTCCACGATGGTTCCTGAAGGAGGGATGGGCGGCATTCTAGTGGGCGGCTCGCGCGTACGTCAATCGCGTCGGCAGCGTCGGCGGACGGCCGCCGCATGCGGTAATGCTCATTGCGCCGCGTCGATCGTCTCCGTCATGAGCGCGGCCGCCGCCGCCCGCTCAGGTACGCCCGACGCGCGTCCCGTCGTGCCGCCCGGTATCTGTGTACCATCGGACATAGGGCGCGCGACGCCGGACACAACGTGAGCCGACGTCATGTTCACGTCCGGCGCGCGGCGCGCAATCGATATCCCGATCAGGACGAGCATTCCATGCGAAGTTTCTTTGTCCGATTCATTGCAATCGGCGTGCTGTTGCATCTGTATGTCGGGATGCGGATCATCCCCGACGCGTTCACGTCGCCGCTCGCGCGAACCGTAGCGGCGCTCGTGCTCGCGAGCTTCGTCGTGCTGATTCCGGTCGGCATGTTCTCGCGCCGCTTCGACGAGGGCTGGGCCGCCACGTTGTTCGGCTGGACCGGCGCGCTCGCGATGGGCTTCTTCTCGTCGCTGCTGGTGCTGACCTTGCTGCGCGAACTGGTGCTGCTCGGCGTGGTCGCCTGGCGGCAATTCGTGCATCCCGGCGCGTGGAGCGATGCGGCGTCCGCTACGGCGCTCGCAGTGTTGGCAGCCGCGGTACTGGTCAGCGCGATCGGTTTCGTGGGCGCGCGGCGCACCGCGGCGGTCAAGCGCGTGTCGATTCCCGTCGACGAGTTGCCGGCTGCGCTCGACGGGCTGACGATCGTGCAACTGTCGGACATTCACGTCGGGCCGACCATCAAGCGGCCGTTCATCGAGCGGATCGTGCGCGTGGTCAACGCGCTCGATGCGGATCTGGTCGTCGTGACCGGCGACGTGGTCGACGGCTCGGTCGAGCGGCTGCGCGAGCATACGGCGCCGCTCGGCAGCATGCGCTCGCGGCACGGCAGCTTTCTCGTCACCGGCAATCACGAGTATTACGCCGGCGCGCATGCTTGGATCGACGAGTTCCGGCGGATCGGCCTGACGGTGCTGCTCAACGAGCACGTGCTGATCGAGCGCGACGGCGCACGCGCGGTGCTCGCGGGCGTCACCGATTTCACGGCGGGCGGCTTCGATCCCGGGCATCGCAGCGATCCCGAACAGGCGCTCGCGGGCGCGCCGCCCGACGTCGCCACCAGGATCCTGCTCGCGCACCAGCCGCGCAGCGCGCAAGCGGCGAGCCGCGCCGGTTTCACCGTGCAGTTGTCCGGCCATACGCACGGCGGCCAGTTTCTGCCGTGGCCGCCGTTCGTGCGCCTGCAGCAGCCCGTGATCGGCGGGCTGAACCGGATCGGCGCGATGTGGCTCTACACCAGCCGCGGCACCGGCTACTGGGGCCCGCCGAATCGCTTCGGCGTGCCGTCCGAGATCACGTTGATCCGTCTGACGCGCGGGAGCTAGAGCGCGTCGAGCGTTAGGGGCGATGTCGTCCGGATCGACGCGTGGGATGTGCGCGAGCATAGGTGCCGGTTCGGCATGCCTGGCGCCAACGACGCAGCTCGTGCGGATCGGGATGTTCGGCAGGGCTCACCGGTCTGCATGGCGACGCGGCCGCACGCTTGACATGGGCACCGCGACGATCGCGCATGGCGGCGCGAGGCGGCGTTGGCTACCATGCATGGATGATTCGCTCCCGTCCTTCGCTCTCTGTCTGATCCCGCCATGTCGACGCCCGATCTTTTCGCCGATACGCCGGCTCCCGAGGTGGACTGGTATCCGGACTGGCTCGCCCCGGCCGATGCCGACCGCCTGCTGGCCGCGCTGATCGACGAGGTCGCGTGGCGACAGGACACGATCCGCACGCCGCGCGGCCGCATTCCGCTGCCGCGGCTGACCGCGTGGCAGGGCGAGCACGAAGCCGTCTACGTTTATTCGGGGATCCGCAACGTGCCGGCGCCGTGGACGCCGGCCGTGCTCGAGCTGAAGCGCGCGGTCGAGGCGACCAGCCGCGCGCCCTTCAACAGCGTGCTGCTCAATCGTTACCGCAACGGCCAGGACAGCCTCGGCTGGCATGCGGACAACGAGCGCGAGCTGGGCGACGCGCCTGTCATCGCGTCGGTGAGTCTCGGCGCGATGCGCGTGTTCGACCTGCGTCATCGCGCGAGCGGCGTCACGCATGCGTACCGGCTCACGCACGGCAGCCTGCTGGTGATGCGCGGGCGCACGCAGGCCGAATGGCTGCACCGCGTGCCGAAGGCGCCGGCCGTGCAGGGCGAGCGCGTCAATCTCACGTTCCGGTTCGTGACGCCGACCGCGCAGTAGCAGCCGGAGGCTCGTGCCGGAGTGCGGTCGCTGCGTTCGGGCACATCTGGCGCGCCCCGATTACGTATGTCGCCATTGGCTGGTCGTCGATGTGGCACGTTGACGCACGGCGCGCTGGCGCGCCGCGGAGGGCGGCCCGCGAGGCCCGTGCCGCTTGACTTGCGAACAGTTTCGATCGACTGGCCGGTTCCGATAGGCAAGTGTAAGCCCTGATGGTGCGTCGCAACATTCTTTGATTAGACTGGCGAATGGCAGGATCGCGTCGGCACTCGGCGCAATTTTTCGACATGCCCGGCGGCGCCGATGCGACGCGCAGGGCAGGAGCACAATCCGTGATCGTACTGGACTCATCCCTCGAACCCTCGCTGCACGTCTTCGAACAAGACGGCGGATGGCAATGGGCGCTGACGGTGAAGCGGACGTCCGGCGTGGGCGTGAAAGTCGTCGCGTTCAGCACCGAGGGCTACCGCCGCGAAGCCGACGCGTATGCCGCCGGCGAGCGGGCGCGCGCCGAGTATGACGACGCCGTGACGACGTGAGCCGCTGACGCTGCCGCATCGGGCGGTATGCGGGCAGGCGTCCGTTCGTCGTCTCCTTTCTTTCTGCCTTTCCGATTTTCTTAGCTCTCTACCCCGCATCGCGCCAGACACCGGCGTGACCTCGGGCCGCGCGCCAATCGAGCCAAATAATCCGCACGCTTCGATACACCGCTGCAATACGCGGTGCTCGTCGCCGATTTCCTCCATTCGCTGCCACGCATTGCGTCACGCGCACGCGTGCCTCAGGCCGCCCGCGGTCCGACCGAAACGATCCGGACCCTTCGAATTTCCCCAGTTCCTCGCGACGCATCGCGTCATGCAACGACGTGGTGCCGGGGCATGCGTCGCCCGAAATGATTCGTAGCTTTCGCCACGCATCTGCCATACGTGCCGCTTTCCCCACTTTGCTGCGCTCCCCGTCACGCATTCGCGTCACTTACCGGCGTGATCCTGGCACGTGCGCCGCCCAAAATGAACCGTACCTTTCGACACGTCCGTGCCATACGCTCCGCTTAACGTGCACGGGTGGCGTCCGCCATGGCGACGCTGCGCGACGCGTCGCGTGCCCGGCGCACGCCGCGCGGCGGCGACTCACCGACTCGAACGCAGCTCATGTGCGATGACAGAACCGACACTTTCCGCGCTGCTCGGGCATCGCGACGGGGCTTCACATTGATCGAGGTGCTGATCGCGCTGGCGATCGTCGCGGTGGCGCTCGGCGCCGTGATGCGCGCGATCGGCGCGCTCGCCGCGGATACCGACACGACCCGCATGCGGCTGCTCGCGCTCTGGAGCGCAGACAACGCGCTCGGCGAACTGCGCATCGCGTCGAGCTGGCCGGACGCCGGCACGCAGACGTTCGCATGCCCGCAAGGCCGTTACCGGTTCGTCTGCCGACAGTCCGTCGCCACGCTGCCGAGCCCGCTCGTGCGGCGCGTGACGGTCAGCGTTTATCCGTCGGCATCGAGCGGCACCGTGCTCGCCGAAGTCGTGACGGTGATCCAGAATGAAGCACGGCGCTGATCGGCCCGCGCGCCTCCATGCGCGCGGCTTCACGCTGATCGAGATGCTGGTCGCGATCGCGCTGCTCGCGGTGATCGCTCTGCTGTCGTGGCGCGGCCTCGATGCGACGATTCGCGGCCGCGACGACATCGCGTCGAATCTGGCGCAAACGCGTCTGCTCGGCCGCTACTTCTCCCAGCTGCAGTTCGACCTGATGAACCTCGTGACGGCCGACGAGGTGTTCGGGCCGCCGCTGCGCATCCGGCCGAACGAGCTCGTGATGGTGCGCCGTCTCGGCGTCGGCAGCGGGCCGACGCACGTGCAGGTCGTGCGCTACCGGCTGAACGGGCGCGCACTCGTGCGCAGCGCGTCGCAGCCGCTCGCCACGCTCGCCGAGGTGGACGCGGCGCTGCGGCACATGGACGATTTCGCGCAGGTCGTCGTCAGCAGCGATGCACGCGCGATGCAGCTCGCGGTGTGGATCGCCCCCGGCGGCTGGACGACCAGCCAGGCCGCGATCGAGCAAGCCTACGCGCAGTTTCTCGCGCAGCACGGCATCAGCAATTCAACGTCGCTCGGGATGCCGCTGCCGCGCGGTGTGCGCTTCGCCGTGACGATCGGCGCGCCGCCGGTCGAATACGTGAGGACG
>JACZKY010084204.1_pt1 | contig 15644 bp, 12 predicted proteins | sample 8237611 | NCBI WGS metagenome assembly JACZKY01 (sample SAMN16148055, study PRJNA663545) | marine sediment metagenome | biome: sediments and biomass from bioreactor inoculated with such sediments; feature: coastal sediments; material: methane- and iron-fed bioreactor; isolation source: Bothnian...
TCGTCATCCATTTCAACCTGAAGCGGAACGATTTCGGGAAGGTCTTCCTGGAAGGGGACACTTCCTGGTCGTGCGACGGGAAGATCTTCGAGGAAGCCTACCGCTACTGAAACCGGACAAGGGGAGGAAAGACCGATGTTCCACGGTGCGATCGTTGCGATCATCACGCCATTCCGGAACGGCCGGCTGGACGTGCCGGCGCTGAAGAAACTGGTGGAGTACCAGATCCGGAACGGGACCTCCGGAATCGTGCCCTGCGGCACGACGGGGGAGTCCGCGACCCTTTCCTTCGAGGAGCACGAGCGGGTGATCGACGTGGTCCTGGAAACCGCGGACGGGCGGGTGCCGGTGATCGCGGGGACCGGGTCGAACAACACCAAGGAGGCCGTCCTCCTCACGCGGTACGCCAGGAAGGCGGGGGCGGACGCGGCGCTTCTCATCACGCCGTATTACAACAAGCCCACGCAAAAGGGGCTCGTGGCCCACTTCACGGCGGTGGCCGACGCCTCGGACATCCCCATCGTTCTGTACAACGTCCCGGGCCGGACGGGCGTCAACATGACGGCGGACACGGTGGCGCGGCTTGCGGAGGTGAAGAACATCGTCGGCGTAAAGGAGGCGTCCGGGAACCTGTCCCAGATCTGCGACATCCTGCAGTCGACCCCGCGCACGTTCTGCGTTCTCTCCGGGGACGACGGGCTGTACTTCCCGATGCTGGCCCTGGGGGCCAAGGGGGTCATCTCCGTGGCGTCCAACATCGTTCCGAAAGAGATGGCCGACCTCTACGACGCCTTCGCGCTGGGGCAGGTGGCCCGGGCGCGGGAGATCCACTTCCGCCTCTGGCCCCTGTGGCAGGCGCTCTTCATCGAGACGAACCCGGTGCCCGTCAAGACCGCGCTCGCCATGAAGGGGATGGTCCGCGAGGAGTTCCGGCTCCCGATGTGCGGGATGACCGACGCCAACCGGAAGGTCCTGGCCAAGGTCCTCGCCAACCTGAAGGTCCTGTAGGCGGCCCCCGTGCCCGGAGTGGTGGTCTGCGGAGCGATGGGGCGGATGGGGAAGGCGATCCTGTCTTCCCTCGACGGGAACCTTTACGGGCTGACGCTCTCCGCCGCGGTGGAAGCGTCGGGGCACCCCCTCCTCGGACAGGGCGTCTCCACGGGCGCGGCGAATGGCCCGGTGCGGCTCTCCGACGATTTCGCCGGGGCGATCGCCGGCGCCGAGGTCGCCATCGACTTCACCACCCCCGAAACCTCCCTGGCGCACGCCGAGGTGTGCGCCGCGGCGGGGAAGGCGATCGTCATCGGAAGCACGGGGCTCACGGCGGAGCAGCTGCGCCGGATCCGGGCCGCGGCGGGAAAGGTGCCGATCGTGCAGTCCCCCAACATGAGCGTCGGGGTCAACCTCATGTTCCGCGTGGCGGCCGACGTGGCGCGCGTCCTGGGGGAGGAGTACGACGTGGAAATCGTGGAGACCCACCACCGTTTCAAGAAGGACGCCCCGTCCGGGACCGCGGTGAAGCTGGCCGACGCGGTGGCGTCGGCGCTGGGACGGAAGATGGAGGACGTGGGGGTCTACGGACGGGAGGGGATGGTGGGGGAGCGTCCCCGGAAGGAGATCGGGGTGTTCGCCGTCCGCACCGGGGACGTGGTCGGGGAGCACACCCTGGTGTTCGGTGGGATCGGCGAGAGGTTCGAGATCACCCACCGGGCGCACAGCCGGGAGACGTTCGCCCGGGGCGCGGTGCGCGCCGCGGCGTGGGTGCTCGGGAAGCCCGCCGGGCTCTACGACATGGCCGCCGTGCTGGGAATCGGCCGATGAAGGTCGCGCGGTACGAATTCGGGGGGAGGGTCCGCTACGGGCTGATCGATACGGCCGGCGGGAGGATCCGTGAAATCGCCGGCGAGCCGTTCGAAGGCGTCCGGCCCACCGGGGTGGAGCACGGCCTCGAGGAGGTCCTGCTGCTGGCCCCGGTATCCCCTGGAAAGATCGTCGCCGTGGGGCTGAACTACCGGGACCACGCCAAGGAAGTGGGGATGGCGATTCCGGAAGAGCCGCTCCTGTTCCTGAAGGCGCCCACGGCGGTCATCGGGCCGGGCGCGGAGATCGTTTACCCGCCCCAGTCCAAGCGGGTGGATTACGAGGCGGAACTCGCGGTCGTGATCGGCCGGCGGGCGACCCGCGTGAAGAGGGGGGACGCGGCGGCCCACATCCTGGGGTACAGCTGCTTCAACGATGTGACCGCGCGCGACCTGCAGGTCAAGGACATCCAGTTCGCCCGTTCCAAGGGGTTCGACACCTTCGCCCCCGTGGGGCCCTGGATCGAGACGGAACTCGATCCCTCCGCCCTGGCCGTGCGCTGCCTCGTGAACGGCGTCGTGCGGCAGGACGGGAACACGCGGGAGATGGGAGCCACCGTTTCCCGGCTGGTGGAGTACATCTCCGCCCACATGACCCTTCTGCCGGGAGACGTGATCGTCACGGGAACCCCCCCGGGAATCGGATCCCTGCAGGTGGGGGACGTCGTCACCGTGGAGGTGGAGGGGATCGGCGCCCTCGCCAACCGGGTCGTCGCCCCGGAAGCCCCCCGCTGACGACGCCCGGAAGGGAGGATGCGGTTCTGCTCCTGGGCAGCAACCTGGGGCGCCGCGTCCGCCAGCTCCGCGAGGCCGTAAGCCGCCTCGCCTCGGAAACGGAGGTTCGCTCCGTTTCCGGGCTGTACGCCAGCGAACCGTTCGGCCGATCCTCCCAGCCGTGGTTCCTGAACCTCGCGGTCCGCCTCGCCACGGGGCTGTCCCCGTGGGAACTGCTTCGGCTGGCGAAGCGGCTGGAGCGGGACGCGGGACGCCGGAACGGGGCCCGGTGGGGGCCGAGGCCCCTGGACGTGGACATCATCCTGATGGGGGACACGGTGGTCTCGGAAGCCGGGCTGACCGTTCCCCACGCGTCGATGGCCTGCCGGCGTTTCTGTCTTGTGCCGGTGGCCGAGGTGGCGCCGGAAATGGTCGTTCCACCGGGGGGGCGAAGCGTGGCGCAGATGCTTTCGGCATGCGAAGACAAACTCGAGGTGATCGCGATATGAATCGGAACAGCACGACGAAATGGATCGCCGTTCTTGCCCTGATATGCGCCATCGCGCTTCCCGGGTGCAAGAAGACCCAGCCCCCGGCCCCCGGGGGGGACTTCGAACCGGTCCGCCTGACCACCCCGTCGGAGATCGACAACTACAAGGAGATCCTCCGGAAAGATCCCGGTAACCTCCAGGCGCTGATCGGCATCGGGAACCTCTATTACGACACGAAGCAGGACCTGCTGGCGATCGGGCACTACGAAAAGGCGCTGGCGCTCGATCCGTCGAATGCGAATGTCCGGACGGACATGGCGGTGTGCCTCCGTCGCACGGGGAATTTCGACCGGGCGATCGAGGAACTGAAGAAGGCCATCTCCACCAACCCCCGCCACATGCAGTCGCGGTACAACCTGGGGGTCATCCTCATCCACGACAAGCGGGACGTGGAGGGCGGCATCAAGGCCTGGGAGGGTCTCCTGGAAAACGTCCCCGATTATCCCTACCGGGACTCGCTGAAGGCCGAAATCGGGCGGATGCGGTCGGCGGAGGGGAGGAGTCCCCGGCAGGAATACAAATAAATTCGGAAAAATAGATATGCGGGCGGATCTTTCTGTTGACACGGATCGTCCCGTGAAATTAATCTAACGATGTTTGTTTTTCGATAAAACGGCGCATGGATTGGGAGGAATCATGGTACGGCGCGACAAATCGAATTATATAATCCAATCGGTAGCCCACGCCCTCGACGTTCTCGAAGAGTTCCGGGGGGAAACGGACGAATTGGGGGTCACCGAGCTCAGCAAGAAACTCAAGCTCCACAAAAACAACGTTTTCCGCATTCTGGCGACCCTGCAGTCGCGCAACTACATCGAGCAGAACAAGTCCAACGACAACTACCGGCTCGGGGTCAAATGCCTCGAACTGGGGCAGACGTTCATCCGCCAGCGGGGTCTGCTGAAACAGGCCAAGGGAATCCTGCAGGAGCTGGCGGGGGCGACGGGGGAAACGAGCTACATCTCCTTCCTGCGCGGGAACGAGGTCGTCTACCTCGACGCGGTGGAAGGACCCTCCACGGTGCGCGTCGTATCGCGGGTGGGCCTCCACCTGCCGCTCCACGCCACGGCTGCCGGGAAGGCCCTCGTGGCCTACGAATCCGACGAAGAGCTCGCGAAGCGGTTCCACGGGGAGTTCCGCCGGTATACGAAAAACACCAAGGTGACCCTCGAGGAGCTGAAGAAGGATCTCGCGGCCGTCCGGCAGAACGGTTTCGCCACCGATCTCGATGAGCTGGAGGAGGGTCTCCGGTGCCTTGCCGCTCCCATCCGGGACTACACCCGCAAGGTGGTGGGTGCGGTCAGCGTCTCCGGACCGGCGAGCCGGCTTCCGGACGACCGGATCGTCGAGGCGGTCGCCCCCGAGGTCGTCCGGGCCGCCACGAGCCTGTCCGCGAGGCTCGGTTTCCGGGAGTAGGCGGTTCGGGGGCGGTCCCCCCTTCCCGGGGTCTCCTTGACAGCCCCTTTCCGGGGAGGTACCTTCAACGGTGAATGGCCATTCATTCGCCGGAGGAGGCAATGCCCAGAAAGGGCCCGTCCCACGCGGGGGACAAGCGAGAACGGATTCTGCGCGCCGCCATCACGGTGTTCTCCCGGAAAGGCTTCTTCAACTCCAAGGTGTCCGAGGTCGCCCGCGCCTCGGGAGTCGCGGACGGCACCATCTACCTGTACTTCAAGAACAAGGAGGACCTGCTGATCTCCCTGTTCGAGGAGAAGATGGGGGAGGTGGTGTCCGGCGTACGGGAGCGCATCGCGACGGGCGGGAGCGCCCTCGAGAAGCTGAAGATCTACGTCGACAACCACATGAGCCTTCTGGAGCGGGAGGCGGACCTCGTAGAGGTGCTGCAGGTGGAGCTGCGGCAGAGCAGCAAGTTCCTGAAGGACTACATCCCGGCGAAGTTCCTCGAGTACCTGGATGTCCTGAGCGGCATCCTGGAGGAAGGGAAGCGGGACGGGCAGTTCCGCAGCGACCTGAACGTCAGCGTGGCCCGCCGGGTCGTCTTCGGCGCGATGGACGAGCTATCCCGCACCTACATCCTCTCGAAAAACGCGAAGTACCACCCGTCCATCACCTCGCCCGAGGTCTTCCGGATGCTCGCGGAAGGGTTGCGCGCGCCGGGGGCGCAGGCCGGCGGGCGGTTTCCGGAAGGTTAGGCGTCCCGGCGCGCGAGGACCAGCAACGCGTCCGCCGCTTCGGTGAGTTCCGCCCGGAAAGGGAGGCGTGCCAGGAACCGTTCCGGGATTCCCGAGGCGCCGGCGTACGCGCCGCACAGCGCACCGGCCAGTGCGGCGGTCACCCGGGCGTCACCCCCCTGGCCGACCGCCGGGAGGACCGCTTCTTCGAAATCCCCCGGCGCCCGAAGGAAGCATCCCAGGGCGAACGGGATCCCCTCATGAGCCGCCGGGCCGTTCCCGAGGGCCTCCTGCATCTCGTGGACGGGGGCTCTCCGGAGCAACAGGGCGGGCAGCTCGGCCCCCAGTTTCCTGCCGACGCCCGCCGGCGAGCGGCCGATCCGCGGTTTTGCCCCCCGCTCCGGTTCGATCCCGGCCACCACGGGGGACAGGGCCCGCGGGAAGGAGAGCACGTCGAGGGACCCTGCAGGGGAGTGCAACGTGCGGGCGACGGCGCACACCAGCGCGATCGTACCGGCGATCGCCGCCGGGTGAGGGTGGGAAAATGCGGCGAGGACCCCCGCCTCGAGCTTCAGCCTGCGGAAGCTGCCCGCGCGCAGCAGGGCCAGCGGAAGGGCGATCACCGCCGGCGCGCTTTCCGGCGTGCCTTCGCCGGCCTCGGGCCAGGGGAGCCCGCGATCGAGGAGGTTCCTGGCGAAGCCGAGGAGCCCCGCCGCGTCTTCCCTGCGGACCGACCGGGCGAGCGCCGCGGCGGTCTTCTCCGGGTCCAGGATCCCTCCCGGAAGGAAGGATCTGGCCACCGCCAGGAGCGGGGAGGGCTCCGGCGCCGCGGGCGCGTTTCGCGGAGGGGGGATCCCCGGCAGGTCCGCCACGTTTCCGTACAACTCCTGGATGTCCCTCGGGGTCAGCCCATGCGTCAAGGTTCCGAGCGCCTCCCCGGCCGCGGCGCCGAGCAGCGCGCCCCGGAAGCGGTCCTGGTAAAGGATTCCCTCGACGAAGCCGAAGGACAAATGCTCCCCTCTGGAAAGAAACGGCTGGATGCGCCCCTTGCGGACGAGGAACTGGTAGATCGCCTCCGGTTCGCCCGCGAACAGGAGGGGCTGCTCCGGAGGCCTGGCCCCGCGGCGCGCTTTCCGTTCCGCGACCCTCGAGACCGACTGGACCAGTTCCCAGAAATCTTCGTTCCCCGGCAACGGGATCTGCGGAAGCGCCGCCTGGAGGCGGGAGAGGATTTCCCCGGGTTCCTCGAGGGCCACCGATCCCTGCCCCTCGGCGTCCTGCCGCACCCGGTCGCCGCGTCCGCCTTCGGAATCCTCCGCGGTGGCCCCGGCGGTTCCGGAGAGATCCCTGGGCAACGGTGCGGACTGCATCGGGAGGTAGTCCCCGTAATGCATCCCGCAGATTTTCTGGATCTGGCCGGAGGAAAACTGCATGGCGCCCAGGATCCGGAAGAGCGTTTCCGGCCGGGGGACGTGTCCGCCGTAGACGACCTGGCGAAGGATCTCATAGCTGAGGTTCATCCCGGGGCGGTCGGCGTGAAATTTCCTCAGGGATGGATACCCGAGCGTTTTCAACCTTTTCGTAAGCAGGTTCGAAAGTATGTTCTCGGACGGAGAGCCCATGGCCGCCGTGCCCCCTTTCCGGGGAACCGCTCGGGGAACGCATTACCAAGGAGAATTGTATAAAAACAAGGACGGTTGATAAAGAAAAAAGGGAAGTTGCCGGGCGGCAAAACCCGTTGTAGCGATACTGTTTCCTGAATGGGTTTCCGCTAGAGCGATTCCGAGACCAGTTCCGCCAGGTCCTTCGCCTGCACGGTATCCTCCAGGTTACGGAATTTGATCGCGTCGTCGAACATGGTGAGGCAGTAGGGGCACGCCGATCCCACGACGTTTCCCCCGGTCCGCATCGCCTGATCGAAGCGCAGGTGGTTGATTCGCTTCCCCGGGACTTCCGTCCACATTCCCCCGCCTCCGGCCCCGCAGCAGAAACCCTCCTCGCGGTTTTTTTCCATCTCGTGCAGGGAGATGCCGGGAATCGCGCGGATCGCCTCGCGGGGAGGGGCGAAGATGTCGTTGTGCCGGCCCAGGTAGCAGGAGTCGTGGAACGCCAGCGCGACGGGGTTCGCCTTCCGCGGGACGAGCTTCCCCTGCGCGATCAGGTCGCGGATCAGTACGGAGTGGTGGACGACCTCGACGTCCACGCCGAACTGCGGGTACTCGTTCCGGAACGTGTTGAAGCAGTGGGGGCACTGCGTGATCACCTTCCGCACGTTGTAGGTCCGGAACGCCTCCTTCGCCATCTCCACCATCCCGAGCTGGAAGAGGCCTTCCTCGCCCATCCGCCGGGCGGACTCGCCGCAGCACATCTCCTCCTGCCCGAGAATGGCGTAGTCCAGTCCGGCGCGGTTCAGCAGCGATACCAGCGCCCGGCTCACCTTCTGGTTCCTCGGGTCGTACGCTCCCGCGCACCCCACCCAGTACAGGTACTCGAACTCCTTCTTCTCCGCGGCGACGGGGACGTCCAGCCCCGCGGCCCAGGCGGTGCGATCGTCCTGCGGGAGGCCCCACGGGTTCCCCGTGTCGCCCATCTTCCGCAACGCGGTCCGGACCGTGTCCGGGATCTTCGAGGAGGCCACGTATCCCCGGCGGACGTCGACGATCATGTCGATATGTTCGATGAGGACGGGGCACGCCTGCATGCAGGCGCGGCAGGTCGTGCACGCCCAGATCTCGTCGGGAGCCAGGGTCTCGCGGGCGAAGTCCGGCACGATGCGCTTCCCGGTGGACGGGTCGATCTTCACGGCGGAGGGCACGAGGCTGCCCAGCAGCCCGGCGCCGAGCTGCTCCCGCGTCTTGAGGACCACGTCCCGCGGGGACAGCGGCATCTCCGCGGCGTGCGCGGGGCATTCGTCCTGGCACCTCCCGCACTTGGTGCAGCCGTCCGCCGACAGCAGCTGCTTCCAGGAGAAGTCCTCTACCGCGGTCACGCCGGGCTTTTCCTCCTCCTCGATCCCCGGGATCGGCTGCAGCGCCCCCTTCGGACGGTCGGTGCGAAGGAAGATGCTCGCCGTCCCCGCGCCCATGTGGAGCATCTTGCCGAAGGGGAGGGACGCCAGGAAGCCGAAGGCGAGCAGCAGGTGGACCCACCACAACCCCCGATGGATCCCGAGGACCTCGGGAAGCGGCATCCCGCCGAAGAGGGCAGGCGCGAGGGCGTTGCCGACAAAGGACACGGGAGCGATCGCGGGATTCGTGGCGGCGAGGCGCGCCGCCTCGATGAGGAAGCCGGTGGCGGCGATCGTCCCGATGAGGAGAAGCTGCAGGTTGTCGTCGTTCTCGCGGGTCAGCCCTTCCGGGCGGAAGATCCACCGGCGGACGAGGGACCCCGCTACGCCGAGGAGCAGCAGCGCCCCGAAGGTTTCCGCGAACAGCTTGAAGACGATGTAGAAGTTCCCGTCGAGGATCATCACCCCCAGGTCGTACTCCACCGCCACGAGGCACGTGGCGATGAACAGCACGATGAAGGAGGAGTAGATGCACAGATGGAGAATCCCTCCGAACTTCCGGTGCAGCACGCGCTGCTGCCCCAGGGCGAGCCGGAAAACGTCGAGGAGCCGTTCCCGGAGGCCCCCGAACCGGTTCTCGCGCTCCTCGCGCCCGCGGCGGTACGTGCCGACGCGCTCCCAAACCCCCCAGGCGATGATGAAGAGGACCAGCGCGAACAGGGAATACATGATGACGGCCGCTTCGCCCGGCAGGTTCCACATGATTTCCCGGCCGATCGTTTTCATCGCGGTTTCTCTCCCGGAGGAAATGGACGACAGCACAATCTTATCCCAAACCTTCTTCGTGTTTTTGGATATACTTTAGCCGGGCGCCATGCCCCAGGGGAGGCGAAAGAAGATGCCCGAGGTATCCGTTCGCCAGGATGTCGTCCATTTCCAGGACACCATGAAGGCCAGCGGCCGCACTCTCCTGTTTCTCCACGGCGCCGGCGGATCCCACCATACCTTCCGCGACCAGTGGGCGGGGCTGAAAGGGACGGCGCGGCTGGTGATCCCCGACCTTCCCGGGCACGCGGGGAGCGCCGGGACGCCGTTCGAAACGGTTTCCGAAAGCGCCGATTGGGTCCGGGACTTCGGCAGGCAGATGGGGCTTTCGAAGTTCCTCCTGGTCGGGCATTCGATGGGGGGCGCGATCGCGATCCAGGCCGCGCTGAACAAGGTTCCGGGGATCGAGGCCCTCATCCTGGTGGGGACCGGGGCGCGGCTCAAGATCAGCTCCGCGATCCTCGACGGGATCGGCGGCCGCTACAAGGAGTTCGCCCCCGAACTGGTGGAGTGGATGATGTCCCCGGAGACGTCCCCCGACCTCCGCGACGACGTCCTGAAGGACGTTCTCTCCACCCGGCCGGAAACGTACCTCGCCGATTTCAGGGCGTGCAACGGCTTCGACGTGATGGACCGGCTCGGGGAGATCCGGGTTCCCACGCTCGTGGTCAACGGGGACGCCGACCGGCTGACCCCGCTCAAGTACGGGCAGTACCTCGCCACGAACATCCCGGGGGCGGTGCTGAAGATCCTCCACGGCACGGGACACCTCGCGATGCTGGAGCGTCCCACCGAGCTCAACGCCGTCATCACGTCCTTCCTCCAGTCGCTCGACCGGTAGCGGGCCCGCGGAACAGGCCGCCGCACGCCATGCGGGGAGGGGGTCCTTCTCCGGCCTTCGCCAGGGAGCCGTAAGAGGGGGACACTCTTGATCTGATTGGGGAGGAAGGGAAAGAGTGTCCCCCGCCAGGGGAAAGGGTGTCCCCGGCCGACGGACTGTTTCCCGCCCATGATAAACTTTACCGATGGATAACGCCGCCCTGGCCACCCTCCGGGACCTCCTGGGGAACCGCCTGCAGACGTCTTTCGAGACCCGGACGTGCTACTCCTTCGACGCCACCCGGAAAAAGTTCCTCCCCGACGCGGTCGCGTTTCCGGTCGACGCCGAGGAGATCCGGCAGATCGTCCTGCTCGCCAACCGGCACCGGTTCCCCGTCGTTCCCCGGGGCGCGGGCTCCGGGTTCTCCGGCGGGGCGCTTCCGGTGCGGGGAGGCGTCGTTCTCTCCACGGAACGGATGGACCGGATCCTGGCGATCGACGGGGAGAACCTGTACGCCGTCGTCGAACCGGGGGTGGTGACGGAGACGCTGAAGGAGGCGGCGCGGGCGGTGGGCCTGTTCTACCCGCCCGATCCCGCGTCGCTCAAGTTCAGCACCCTCGGCGGCAACATCGCGGAGTGCGCCGGGGGAATGTGCGCGGTGAAGTACGGCGTGACGCGGGAATACGTCCTCGCCCTGGAGGCGGTGCTGGGAACCGGGGAACTCGTGCGCACGGGGGTCGCGACGTTCAAAGGCGTGGTCGGGTACGACCTGACGCGGATGCTGGTGGGGTCCGAAGGCACGCTGGGGATCATCACGCGCGCCACCCTACGGCTGGTGCCGCTGCCGGAGTCGGCGGAGACGCTGCTGGCGCTGTTCCCGGGGAACCGGGAGGCCGCCGCGGCCGTCAACGCGATCGTGGCGGCGCGGGTGACCCCGTCCGCGATGGAATTGATGGACCGCACCGCCATCGACTGCGTGCAGGCCCTGATCCCGGTCGCGCTCCCCGAAGGGACCCGCAGCGCGCTGCTCCTCGAGGTCGACGGGGCCAGGGATTCCGTGGCGCGCGAAGCGGACCTCCTTGCGGAGGCGTGCCGCTCCTGCGGCGCCCTCGAGGTGCGCCGGGCCGCCGACGCGCAGGGAAGGGACGAGCTGTGGAAGCTGCGCCGCTCCATTTCCCCGGCGCTGCGGCATGTCGCGCCCGTCAAGATGAACGAGGACATCGTGGTCCCGCGCAGCCGCCTGGCGGACATGTTCGATTTCCTGACCGGCCTCGCGCAGCGCAAGCGGGTGACGATCGTCAATTTCGGCCATGCCGGGGACGGGAACATCCACGTGAACGTCATGGTCCCGGGGACCGACGCGGACGAGATGCGCCGGGCCGAGGAGGCGGTAGAGGAGATTTTCCGGATGGCCGTGGAGATGGGGGGGACGATCTCCGGAGAGCACGGGGTCGGGATCGTGAAGGCGCCCTTCCTGGAGATGGAAGTCGGACCGATGGGGGTATCCGTCATGAAGCGGCTGAAAAGCTGCTTCGACCCGAACGGGATCCTCAATCCCGGGAAGATCTTCCTGGAAGAGGAGGCGGTGCTGCGGTGAAGGACGACGGTCTGCGGGACAAGGCCGGCCTGTGCGTGAAGTGCGGCACCTGCCGGACCGTGTGCACCCTGTACCCGGAACGGAAGGCCGAAATCGCGGTCGCGCGGGGGAAGGTGGCCGTCCTCGAGGGGGCCCTGTCCGGGGAGAACCCCGATGCGGCGGCGGTCCAGGAGGCCCTCACCGACTGCCTCCTGTGCGGGCGGTGCGAGCGGGCGTGCCCCAACCAGGTCCTCTTCGAGGAGATCGTCATGAAGGGGCGCGCCGAACTAGCCGAGGAGCTCGGGATCCCCGCCTGGAAGAGCGTCCTCTTCGGGAAGGTGATGCCGTCGTCTCCCGCGGTGCGGATATTGCGAAAGGCCGGCGCCGCCGCGGAACGTCTCCTCCTCAAGAAAGCCCCCACGGGGAGCGGGCTCCACTACCGGTTCCCGGAGGGGTTCGGCGGAAACGGCAGGACGATCCCCGCGCTTCCCGCCACGGGCTTCATCGAGTCGCTCGGAAAGGGCGAGGGGACTTCCGGCGAGGTGATGCTCTTCGCAGGGTGCGTCTTCGACCACCTATTCCCGGACGTGGGCCGGGCGGCCTACGAGACGGTCGCGGCCTCCGGAAAACCCGTCGCGGTCTTCCGGGACGCGGCGTGCTGCGGGCTTCCCGCGATGGTGTCCGGCGACCGCAAGTCCGCCGTGGAGTGCGTCGAGGCGAACCTGCGCCGTCTCCGCGAGGCGGCGCCCGGGACGATCGTCTTCCCCTGCGGCTCCTGCCTGCTCATGTTCCGGAGAAACGTCTTTTCCCTGGTGGAGGAGGGGACGCCGCTCCACGAGGACGCGGTATTCGTGTCCGACCGCGCGGTGGATTACGCGAGCTTCGTCCTCTCCTCGGGGATCCTCGACCGGCTTCCGGAACCTCCGGAAGGGGAGCGTGCCGGCGAGATCGGGTACCACGACCCGTGCCACCTCTCGGGAACGCTCGGAAAGGGTCCGCAGGCCCGGGAGGTGCTGTCGCGGGCCGTAGGGGACGCCTTCGGGGAGATGGCCGGGGCGGACCTGTGCTGCGGGTACGGCGGGACCTTCAACGTGCGGGACTACCCCACCTCGGCGCGGATCGGGGAAAACAAGGTCTCCGCGGCGGCGGCGGGAGGGACGAAAATCATCTCCACCGCATGCTCGGGGTGCGTTCTCCAGATGCGGGACATGGCGGCGCGCACGAACCCGTCGCTGCGGATCGTGCACCTCGCGGAACTCGTCCGGCAGGCGCTCGCGGACCGTGGAGGACGCTCTTTCGGTCGTTGACACGCGGCTTTGCGGGATGGTATGAAACACCATCTCAAATACGACCACCGTCTTCAGGAGGAGGGTATGCCGCTCCAGGACAAGTTCGAGGAGTTGCGCAAGAAAAACGCCCTCGCGCTGGAAGGGGGCGGACGGAAGCGCATCGAGACCCAGCACGCCCAGGGGAAGCTGACGGCGCGGGAGCGGATCGATCTCCTGCTCGACCCCAACACCTTCGTCGAACTGGACCGCTTCGTCCAGCACCGTTGCGCGGACTTCGAGATGGAGAAGTACCTCGGGGACGGCGTGGTCACCGGCTACGGCCAGGTCAACGGCCGCCTGGTCTACCTCTTCGCGCAGGACTTCACCGTCTTCGGCGGTTCCCTCTCCGAAACCTACGCCCAGAAGATCTGCAAGATCATGGACCACGCGTCCCGGAACGGGGCCCCGGTCGTGGGCTTGAACGATTCCGGGGGCGCGCGCATCCAGGAGGGGGTCCAGAGCCTGGCCGGGTACGCCGACATCTTCCTGCGCAACACGCTTTACTCCGGCGTGGTGCCGCAGATCTCCGCCATCATGGGGCCGTGCGCCGGCGGGGCGGTCTACTCCCCGGCGATCACGGACTTCATCCTGATGGTCAAGGACACCTCGTACATGTTCGTGACCGGCCCCGACGTCATCAAGACGGTCACTCACGAGGAGGTGACCAAGGAGAACCTCGGCGGGGCGATGTCCCACAACGAGCGCAGCGGGGTCGCCCACTTCGCGGCCGAGGACGAGAAGGAGTGCCTCTACCTGATCCGGGAACTTCTCTCCTTCATCCCCCAGAACAACATGGAGGACCCGCCGGTCGTCGCCCCCTCCGATTCCCCCGACCGGGCCGACGAGAGCCTGAACAGCGTCGTGCCCGATATCCCCACGAAGCCGTACGACATCCGGGACGTGGTCCGGAAGGTCGTGGACGACGGGAACTTCCTCGAGATCCAGGAGCATTACGCGAAGAACATCGTCGTCGGGTTCACCCGGATGAACGGGCGGTCGATCGGGATCGTCGCGAACCAGCCCGCGATCCTGGCGGGGTGCCTCGACATCAACTCCTCCATCAAGGGGGCCCGCTTCGTCCGGTTCTGCGACGCCTTCAACATCCCGCTCCTCACCTTCGTGGACGTGCCGGGCTTCCTCCCCGGAACGGCGCAGGAGTACGGCGGGATCATCAAGCACGGCGCCAAGCTCCTCTACGCGTTCGCCGAGGCCACCGTCCCCAAGGTGACCGTGATCACCCGGAAGGCGTACGGGGGGGCGTACGACGTCATGGCCTCCAAGCACATCCGCGCGGACGTCAACTACGCCTACCCGACCGCGGAGATCGCGGTGATGGGACCCGACGGCGCGGTGAACATCATCTTCCGGAAGGAGCTCGTCAAGTCGGACAACCCGGAGCAGACCAAGGCAACGCTCGTGGCAGACTACAGGGAGCGGTTCGCGTCGCCCTACAAGGCGGCCGAGCTCGGGTACATCGACGAGGTCATCATGCCCGCGGAGACCCGGCCCAAGGTCATCAAGGCGTTCGGGATGCTCAAGAACAAGCGCGACACGAATCCGCCGCGCAAGCACGGAAACATCCCCCTCTAGGAGGGCAATGAAGGTGTTCGAGAAGATCCTGATCGCCAACCGGGGGGAGATCGCCGTCCGGGTGCTGCGCGCCTGCCGGGAAATGGGGATCCGCACGGTGGCGGTCTTCTCCGAGGCGGACCGCAGGGCGCTCCACACACGGTACGCGGACGAGGCGTACTGCATCGGGCCCCCGCCGGCCGGGGAATCGTACCTCGTCATCGACAAGATCATCCGGGCCGCCAGGGACAGCGGCGCCCAGGCCATCCACCCCGGGTACGGCTTTCTGGCGGAAAACCCGCGGTTCGCGGACCGGTGCGAGAAGGAGAAGATCCAGCTGATCGGCCCCTCCGCGCACGCGATGCGGACGATGGGGTCCAAGACGCTGGCCCGCAAGACGGTCCAGGCGGCGGGCGTTCCCGTGGTCCCCGGAACGGTGGAGCCGATCGCGACCGAGGACGAGGTCCTGCGGGTCGCCAAGGAAATCGGATTTCCCGTGATGCTCAAGGCCACCGCCGGGGGCGGCGGCAAGGGGCTGCGGCTGGTCCGGGAGGAGTCCGAGCTTAGCTCCTCCCTGCGGATGGCGAAGTCCGAGGCCAAATCCGCCTTCAGCGACGACTCCGTGTACATCGAGAAGTACATCGAGAATCCCCGCCACGTGGAGATCCAGATCCTGGGGGACCGGCACGGAAACTACGTCCACCTGGGCGAGCGGGAGTGCTCCATCCAGAGGCGCCACCAGAAGGTGATCGAGGAGTCCCCCTCCGTGATCATCACCCCCGAGATCCGTGCCGCGATGGGAAAGGTGGCCATCGAGGCCGCGCGGGCGGTGAAGTACGAGGGGGCCGGGACGTGCGAGTTCCTCGTCGACCGGAACCGGGGTTATTACTTCCTCGAGATGAACACGCGTCTCCAGGTGGAGCACCCGGTCACGGAGATGGTGACCGGGATCGACATCGTCAAGGAGCAGATCCGCGTGGCGGCCGGGGAGGAGCTTTCCATCCGGCAGGAGGACGTGAGGCTGACGGGACACGCGATCGAGTGCCGCGTCTATGCCGAGGACCCGGACCGCAACTTCCTGCCGTGCCCCGGGGAGATCACCTCGCTGCGGGTGCCGGGCGGCCCCGGCGTGCGGGACGACTCGGGCGTGTACGCGGGGTTCGCGATCCCCATCTATTACGATCCGATCATCTCCAAGCTGGTCGCGTGGGGGAAGGACCGGACCGAGGCGATCGGCCGGATGAAGCGCGCCCTCGCCGAGTA
>JACZKY010031904.1_pt1 | contig 15634 bp, 13 predicted proteins | sample 8237611 | NCBI WGS metagenome assembly JACZKY01 (sample SAMN16148055, study PRJNA663545) | marine sediment metagenome | biome: sediments and biomass from bioreactor inoculated with such sediments; feature: coastal sediments; material: methane- and iron-fed bioreactor; isolation source: Bothnian...
ATCCGTTCTCGATCCAGGTGAAATAGCCCCGAAGCGGATTATTCCCCTTACGCATCAAGGGAACCCGGCGTCCGTCCGGGTTCCCTGGTTGGGCGGGTGCGGACTCGGGAGGAAAGTGTGAGCAGGGAGCGAACACGGGAGAGGTACCCTTGGGGGAGGGGCATTTTCCTGCCGGTTCTCCTCTTTGCGCTAACGATCTTCTTGGCATCCTGTGACCGATCCCGTCCAACCGCGTTCCCCTTCGATGCCAGAGTGGTCGACCGGCAGGATTCCATCACATCGCTTGCATCCCTCCGTGGTCACCCCATCGTATTCGTAACCTATGCCGCTTCGATGCCGGATTGCCGGAAACGGATCGAGCGGTTTGTTGTGCTTTCCGATGCATTCCGAAATTCGGAAATCCGGTTCGTCGCCGTCGACATCGGTTCCTCGGAATCGGACAAGTTCCGCGAACTCTTGCCGCAGGATCGAGGGAATGTGTTGTTTCTGAACGATCGAAACGAAGAGGTGATGCGGGCGCTGAAGATCGATATCACCCCAACCACGGTCCTCGTGTCCGGCAGCGGGAAGATCCTGGACCGGATCGAGTCCCTCCATACCTGGGACCTGCCCGAATTCCGGCGTCGCGTGGAGACGCTCAACCGAAATCGCTGACATCGACTTCCCCGCATCCTTCCGAAACGACGGAGAATAGTCTTCCACGGTGAAGAATATTCTCCTGCGGCAGCGGTTTGCCTTCGACCTCGCCCGGTCGATGTGGCTGTAACTCGCAGATATATAACATTTCTCTTCTCCTTGTGCATCGCGGCATGGCACTTGCTGATCTTGCAATCGAAGGTTTTCTCCAGGGATTCTCTGGGTGCGTTGTACGACCACCGGAAGGAGAGAAACGCATGAAGGATCCTCAGGCGGATGGAACAGAAGGGGCTGAATCTCAAGGAGGTGCCGTAACCGCTTCACCGAGGGATCCCGTCTGCGGGATGACCGTCGATCCAGGGAGCCCGCACAGGATGGTTCACGCCGGCAAAACGTACGCCTTCTGCAGCCCCGGTTGCTTGGCCAAATTTCGCCAGGACCCGTTAAAGTTCACAGCCGGATCCCCTCCGCCGGAAAGCGGCGACAGCCGCAGTCAATCCGCGGTCCCGGGGACGGGCCGATATACCTGCCCGATGCATCCGGAGGTACGGGCGGACGCGCCGGGGAATTGCCCGAAATGCGGCATGGCGCTGGAGGCGGCGGGCGTCCCCCCCGTTCCGACGCGCGCGGAATGGGTTTGCCCCATGCATCCGGAGGTCGTCCAGGACGCGCCGGGCACCTGCCCGAAGTGCGGAATGGCGCTGGAACCCCGGGGAGTGTCCTCCGGGGAAGAGGAGAACCCGGAACTCGTCGATATGACCCGGCGCTTCCGGGTCAGCCTGGTCCTGGCGGTACCGGTCCTCGTCCTCGGAATGGGGCACTACCTGCCGGGAAACCCTCTGGGACGCATCTTGCCGCCGCGCGCATCGGGTTGGCTGGAACTGTTGCTCGCCACTCCCGTCGTCCTGTGGGGGGGGTGGCCCTTCTTCGTTCGCGGGTGGCAGTCGATCTTGAACCGGAGCCTCAACATGTTCACGCTGATCGGTCTCGGCGTGGGTGTGGCGTACATCTACAGCCTCGTCGCGAAACTGCTCCCCGGCATCTTCCCGCCTTCTTTCCGTGGCGAGGGGGGCGAAGTCGCCGTCTACTTCGAGGCCGCGGCCGTCATCGTGACGCTCGTGCTGCTCGGACAGGTGCTTGAGCTGAAGGCGCGCAGCCGGACCGGGGCCGCCATCAAGGCGCTGCTGGGCCTTGCGCCCAAGACCGCCCGCCTCCTCCGGGACGACGGCTCCGAAGGGGATGTTCCGCTCGACGCGGTCCGGCCCGGAGACCGGTTGCGCGTGCGGCCCGGAGAGAAGGTCCCGGTGGACGGCATCGTCCTCGAAGGGGCCAGTGCGGTGGACGAGGCGATGGTCACGGGAGAGCCCATCCCCGCGGAGAAGAACCCGGGCGACCGCGTGGTCGGCGCCACGGTGAACGGGACCGGGTCCCTGGTCATGCGGGCCGAGCGGGTAGGCGCCGAAACCTTGCTGGCACGGATCGTCCGGATGGTGGCGGATGCGCAGCGCAGCCGTGCACCGATCCAGAAGCTGGCGGACCAGGTGGCGGGATACTTCGTTCCGGCGGTGGTTGCCGTCGCCATTGTCGCGGCCCTCGCCTGGGGGGCTTTCGGTCCGGTGCCCCGGATGGCGCATGCGCTGGTCATCGCGGTGGCCGTTCTCATCATCGCGTGCCCCTGCGCCCTCGGCCTGGCGACGCCCATGTCCATCATGGTGGCTACGGGCAAGGGGGCCACCGCGGGCGTTCTGTTCCGGAATGCCGAAGCAATCGAGGTAATGCGCAAGGTCGACACCCTCGTGGTCGACAAGACGGGGACGCTCACCGAGGGGAAACCGAAGCTCGTCACAGTGCTTCCCGCCACGGGATGGGACGAACCGGCATTATTGCGGCTGGCCGCCGGCCTGGAGCGGGGCAGCGAGCATCCGCTGGCCGAGGCGATCGTCGCGGGCGCATCGGAACGGGGGGTCGAACCGGCGGACGCGGAGGCGTTCGAATCGGTGACCGGCAAAGGGGTGAAAGGACGTGTGGACGGCCGTCCCGTCGGCCTGGGAAACCTAAAGCTCTTCGAGGACCTGGGAATCGACCCGGGCGAACTGGCCGGGAAGGCCGAAGCGCTGCGCAAGGAAGGACAGACGGTCATGTTCATCGCTGCGGACGGCAAGGCGGCGGGGCTCCTAGGGGTCGCCGATCCGGTCAAGGCAACCACGCCGGAGGCGATCCGGTCCCTTCACGAAGAGGGGATCCGGGTCGTGATGCTCACCGGCGACAGCAGAACGACCGCCGAGGCCGTCGCGGGGATGCTCGGCATCGACGAGGTGATGGCCGAGGTCCTTCCCGACCAGAAGGCCGCCGCCGTGAAGCGCCTGCAGGGCGAAGGGCGGATCGTTGCCATGGCGGGGGACGGCATCAACGACGCACCGGCGCTGGCGCAGGCCCAGGTGGGGATCGCGATGGGAACGGGAACCGACGTGGCCATGGAAAGCGCCGGGGTCACCCTGGTCAAAGGGGACCTGCGCGGCATCGTCCGGGCGCGACGGTTGAGCCGCGCGACGATGCGGAATATCCGGCAGAACCTGTTCTTCGCCTTCGCGTACAACGCGTTGGGCGTTCCGATCGCCGCGGGCGTGCTCTACCCGTTCTTCGGCATCCTGCTCAGTCCCGCTGTCGCGGCCGCGGCGATGAGCTTCAGTTCCGTGTCGGTCGTGGGGAATGCATTGAGGTTGCGGAATGAAATCATCTGAAAGACCCATGGGTCGGTCAAGGAAGGGGCTTCCTTTCCGGCTTCCCGCGGGAGTCGCCTTGCTGGCGTTCCTGGGCATCGCGACGTTTTTCCTGTGGGCGGAACATAAGGCGCACATCATGGGCGCTCTGCCGTGGATCCTTCTTCTGGCGTGCCCGTTGATCCACCTCTTCATGCACGGCGGTCACGGGCACGCAGGCCACGGGGGACAATCCCCGGGCGGGGATCCCCACCATGGGCATGGACAGCATAAGCGAGGGGGGTCCGATGAGCCATGACGCTTCATCCTACGGGTTGTGGCCCCTGGTATTGGTCAACTCCGCGGTGTTCATTCTTTTCGCGTTCAGCTTCGCCAAGCCGGCGAGCAGGCGGGACTGGAGGTCGTTCGGCGCCTTTTCCGCCTTTATCGCAGCGCTGTTCGCGGAGATGTACGGTTTCCCGCTGACGATTTACCTGTTCTCCGGGTGGCTTCAAACCCGATATCCCCAGCTGAACGTGTTTTCCCACGAGTCGGGGCACCTATGGAACTCTCTCTTCGGATTCAAGGGAGACCCGCACCTGAATCCGATCCATATTGTCAGCAACCTCCTGATCCTGGCAGGGTTCATCGTCCTCTCCATGGCGTGGAAGGTGCTGTACGCGGCCCAACGGGAACGAAGGCTCGCGACTACGGGCCTTTACGCCCATGTCCGCCATCCGCAGTACGTCGGATTCATTACGATTCTGGCGGGGTTCCTCGTGCAGTGGCCGACCCTGCTGACGCTGCTGATGTTCCCGGTCCTGGTGACCATGTACGTGAAGCTGGCCCGGCGGGAGGAGATGGAAGCGAAGAGGTTCTTCGGTCCGGAATGGGAAGAATACTCCGCAAGGACCCCCGCATTTCTTCCGAAGTATGGACGGGCGCGGAACCCATTGGGCGCATATCGTGGATGAGAAGGTCGGTGCATGACCGCGAAGATCCTCTTCATTGACGACGACCTGACGGGGAGGGAAGTGGCTCTCTTCAACCTGCGGAAAGCCGGCTACGAAGTGACGGCGGCTTCCGACGGGGAAGAGGGGCTGGGGCTCTTTTCCTCGACGAAGTACGATCTGGTAGTGACGGACATCAAGATGCCGGGGATTTCCGGGATCGAGGTTCTGCGGCGGGTCCGCGGACAGGCTCCCGACGTACCTGTCCTGGTGCTCACGGCGTTCGGGAATGTCGAGACGGCCGTGGAGGCGATGAAGGAAGGCGCCTACGACTTCATCGGGAAGCCGTTTCACCGGGACCAGCTCCTGCTGGCGGTGGAAAAAGCCCTCGAACGTCGGCGACTGACGGCGGAAGTGCGGGATCTGCGGCTGCAGACCAGCGGCGTGGCGCGTCAGATCGTATACGCATCCGCCCCCATGCGACGGCTGGTCGAAATGGCGGATCGGGTCGCGGCAACCAACGCCACCATCCTGATCACCGGCGAAAGCGGCACCGGGAAGGAGGTTATCGCGCGCCGCATCCATGTGTGTTCCCAGAGAGCGGAAAATCCATTCGTTGCCGTCAACTGCGCGGCGATCCCGGGGGAGCTCCTGGAATCCGAGCTGTTCGGTCATACCAAGGGGGCTTTCACGGGTGCCGTGCGGGAGCGGCCCGGGAAGTTCCGGCAAGCGAACGGCGGGACCCTTTTCCTAGATGAAATCGGCGAGATTCCCATGGCGCTGCAGCCGAAACTCCTGCGCGCCTTGCAGGAAAAAGTCGTGGATGTGGTCGGGGGAGACGGCCCGGTTGACGTGGATGTTCGGGTGATCGCCGCGACGAACAAGGATCTTCAGAAACGGATCCGGGAGGGGAAGTTCCGTGAGGACCTCTTCTACCGTCTGAACGTTATGGATTTGCACGTCCCCTCATTGCGCGAAAGGCCGGAGGACATTCCTTTGCTGGCGGAGCATTTCATCCGGGAATTGGACCACGACAGGGAGTTGGAGGTCGCGCCCCGAGTCATGGAGGAACTGAAGAGACGTCCTTGGCCGGGGAATGTCCGGGAACTTCGCAACGCCTGCGAAAGAATCGTGATTCTGAGCCAAGGCAGGGAAATGTCGCTCGATGATCTTCCGCACGCGCAGGATTGGGGACGCTTGGACAGGACGGATATGGATCCCGTGGAGACGGAATGGCCTCCTCTCGGCCCGGAAGGATTTTCACTGATCGACTTGGAAAAGAAAGTGATCCAGATAGCGCTCCGAATGAAAAAAGGCAACATCACCCAGGCGGCGGCTTACCTTCGGATCCCTCGGCACGTCCTGGTGTACCGAATCGAGAAATACGGTCTGCGGCGTGATGCATAAAACCAAACGGTTCGTGGAGCATCATAGCTGACGGAGGAACGAGCATGTCTGCGGCCGCATCGACTGGACGCGCCATCAAGGGGATCTCGATCGGCTTGCTTTTTCTGGGCGGTTGCGCCACGTTTTCCGCGGACGGCGGGTTCGGCGCCGTCGAGAAGGTCGCCGGTCAGCGTCTGGACAAGGACGTGAAGTGGCAGCGCGATGATGCCGATCGCGAAAGCATCCGGTCCGTCGTTGAGGAACTGCTGGCCTCCCCTCTTGGCGCCGACAATGCCGTGCAGGTCGCTCTCCTGAACAACCCGGGTCTGCAGGCAACCTATGCGGAGCTGGGGATCGCCGAAGCCGATCTGGTCCAGGCCGGCCGGATGACGAATCCGCACATCGCATATCTCCGGACAAGCAATGGAGGCGAGCGGAAGCTCGAATGGGCGCTGACCTTCCCGATCATCGACCTTTTCACCATGCCGTTGCGGACCCGGATCGAAGGGCGCCGCTTCGAGCAGGTGAAGGTGGCGGTGGCGGGGCGGATGCTCGAAATCGCGACCGTGACCCGCAATTCCTGGATCGAAATGGTCGCCGCGGAGGAACGCGTGCGCTATCTCGAGCAGGTGATGCTTGCGGCGGAGGCTTCCGCCGAGCTTGCGGGTCGCATGGAGAAGGCGGGGAACTTCAGCCGGCTGGACCTCCTGCGGGAAGAGGTCTTCCGCGCCGAGACGTCCGCCCGGCTGGCCAATGCGCGGCAGGCCGCGGTGGTAGGGCGGGAGCGGCTGACACGCATGTTGGGTCTCTCAGGCAGCGCCATGGCGTTCCGGCTGCCCGGGCGCCTGCCGGAACTGCCGGCGGAAAAGCCGGAATACGGGGAAATCGAGGCGCGCGCCATGGCCGAACGTCTGGATGTCCGGGCGGCGAAACTGGAAACCGAGAGCCTCGCCGAGGCGCTCGGCCTTACCCGGGCCACCCGCTTCATCAACGTACTCGAATTCGGGCCCGCGGCCACGAAGGAGGACCCCGAGCCGTGGAAGCGCGGCTTCGAAGTGAGTCTTCAGCTGCCGATCTTCGACTGGGGGAGCGCGCGGGTAGCGAAGGCGGAGGCGATCTACATGCAGGCAGTGCACCGCGTGGCGGAAACGGCGGTGAACGCCCGCTCGGAAGTGAGGGAGGCGCATTCGGCGCACCACACGGCATACGAGGCCGCGAGGCGCTACCGGGACGAGATCGTTCCTCTGAGGAGGAAAATCGCGGAGGAGAACATGCTCCGCTACAACGGAATGCTGATCAGCGTATTCGAGTTGCTTGCGGATGCCCGCGAGCAGGTCGGGGCCGTCATCGCCTACATCGAAGCGCTGCGTGACTTCTGGCTTTCGGAAAGCGATCTGCGGGCGGCGTTCAACGGCCCCCTGGCGGGGCGGCGACCGGCAGCGTGGATGGATTCCGGCGGCGTGACGCCCAATCCGGCACCGGCCGGGCACTGAAAAACGACGGGAGAGCAGATCATGATGACGCGTCGACAGTTCCTGATCGGTTCCGGCGCCGCGGTGGTTGGCGCGGCGCTGGTGAGCAGGGCGCAGGCGGCATCGTTGCCGGAGGCGCCGATCCAGGGCAAGGCGATGACGCAACCGCCGCTGGTTCCTCCGGACGGCCGTCCCTACCAGCCGGTGGTCACGTTGAACGGCTGGACCCTGCCGTGGCGCATGAAGGGCGGATGGAAGGAGTTCCATCTCGTTGCCGAGCCGGTCCAACGCGAGATCGCACCCGGCATGATGGCCAATCTCTGGGGCTATAACGGCCAGAGCCCGGGGCCGACCATCGAGTGCGTCGAAGGCGACAAGGTGCGCGTTTTCGTCACGAACAGGCTGCCCGAGCACACGACGATCCACTGGCACGGCATCCTGCTGCCCAACGGCATGGACGGGGTGGGCGGCCTCAATCAGCCGCATATCCCCGCGGGAAAGACCTATGTGTACGAGTTCGTCATGAAGCACTCGGGAACGTTCATGTACCATCCCCACTCGGACGAAATGGTGCAGATGGCGATGGGCATGATGGGCTCCCTCGTCGTGCATCCGAAGGATACGAACCGGTATCGTGTGGATCGCGATTTCGTCTTTCTGATCAACGCCTTCGATATCGTTCCCGGAAGCTATACCCCAAGGGTCAACACGATGCTCGACTTCAACCTCTGGTGCTGGAACAGCCGGGTGTTTCCCGGCATCGACCCGATCGTCGTCCGCAAGGACGACCGCGTCCGGATCCGCATGGGCAACCTCACGATGACCAATCACCCGATCCACATCCACGGGCACAACTTCTCGGTGACGTGCACCGACGGCGGCTGGGTGCAGAAGAGCGCGCAATGGCCCGAGACGACCGTCGATATCCCGATCGGCGCCCTGCGCGCGGTCGAATTCGTTGCGGATGCCCCGGGTGATTGGGCGTTTCACTGCCACAAGTCCCACCATGTGATGAACGCGATGGGCCATGACGTCCCCACGATGATCGGCGTCGACCATCGCGGGGTGGCGGAAAAGATCAACCGGCTGCTGCCCGACTACATGGCGATGGGCGAGCGGGGCATGGCCGAGATGGGGGCGATGGAGATGCCGTTGCCCGACAACACGCTTCCGATGATGACCGGGCAGGGTCCGTTCGGTCCCCTCGAGATGGGCGGAATGTTCACCGTCGTCAAGGTTCGGGAAGGGCTGGCCCGCGGCGACTACGGGGATCCGGGCTGGTACAGGCAGCCGGAGGGCACCCGAGCCTACGAATGGAAGGGAGACGACCGATGAAACGGCGAATCATCGCATGCGCGATCACCATGAGCCTGGTATTCGCGACCGGGGCGATGGCCCACGGCGACGAGGTGCACAAGGCGCAGACGGAAAAGATGGAAAAGCAGGCCGGCGGACACGCGGCGGCTATCGGAATCCCCGGGGAACCCGACAAGGTCACCCGCACCATCGAGGTGGAGATGGGCGATGACATGCGGTTCAGGCCCGACACCATCCACGTGAAACGGGGAGAAACCATCCGCTTCGTCGTCAGGAACACCGGGAAGCTGAAGCACGAAATGGTGCTCGGCGAGGTCGAGGAGTTGAAGAAACACGCCGAGTTGATGCGGAAATTCCCCGAGATGGAGCACGACGATCCCAACCAGGCGGGTGCCGATCCCGGCAAGACCGCCGAAATGATCTGGCGGTTCACCCAAAGCGGCACGTTCGATTTCGCGTGCCTGTATCCCGGCCATTTCGAGTCGGGCATGGTCGGCAAGATCCTGGTCGAGGGCGGGAACGGTGCGGAATCCATCGATCGCGGGCAGGCCATGACCCCGGGGGAGGTGAGGAAAGTCGACAAGGCCGCCGGAAAGGTCACCATCCGCCACGGTCCGCTCGAGAATCTGGGAATGCCGAACATGACCATGGTCTTCCGGGTCCAGGACCCGGCGATGCTCGACCGGTTGAAGGAAGGCGACAATATCCGGTTTATCGCGGAAAAGGTGAACGGCCTGTTTACCGTGATCCGCGTTGAGTCGGCGGAGTAATCCTATAGCACGCTCTTCTGTTTCCCGGGGGATCCGTATCCGATTCCGGGTCCGTCGCGAGCACGTTTCGGATCGGCGCGACTCCTCCGAATAGTCTGCGCCTTCTTCAAGAATATTTGGAGTTCTCCTTCCCCGCACTGATTACCCGCCAGTCGAATTCATGCAACCATTCGAAATTATACCGACAAACGTTTTTTGGTCTGATGGCACGACCGGTGCAAATGATGGCGCTACCGGGTTGACCATCTTGTTTCGAAGGAGGGGAAGGAATGAGAAAGGTCGCGTTGTTTATCGGTGTATTGGTGTCTTTGGGGTTTGCCCATCCCACCATGGCTGCGGAGTTCAAGTTCCATGGCGATCTGAACAACCGGTTCATGCTGTATACGGACCAGGCCGGGATGTTCGGCGGAAGTGAGACCGCCCTGAGAAAGAATATCGACAAGGACGGCATCGAAGAGGCATGGGGCGATATCAAATACCGCCTGTGGGTCGAGGCCGCCTCCGACGACGGTAAGATCAAGGGAGTGTATGCCGTCGAGTTGGGCGCACTCCGTTTCGGAAGGGAAGGCAGCGTCGGAAAGAGCGTTGGCGGAAATTTCTCCGGAGACGGGGTGAACATCGAAACCCGGTGGGCATACACCGAGTTCCAGCTTCCCTGGACGGAGCGCAAAGCGCGCGTCAGTGTCGGTCTGATCCCCTTCAAGGTAAATGATTTCTTCTGGAGCGAGACCGCCATGGGCGTCCAGTACAAAGGCGCTGTCGGCCCCGCCGACCTGTCCCTGGCCTGGGTGCGAGGCGTTGAAAGCTACAATACGGCGCCTGAAGACAAGTTTTTCTCGGACCTAGACGCGCTGTCCGCCAGGGTCGACTTCAAAGCGACCAAGGATATCCCGGTGGGGCTGTTCGCCGTATATCAGGGACGCCATCCGAATGACAATAGCCGTGAGCCATTCGTTTCCGGCACCGACTACCAGGTGAAGACCCTTGGCAAGGTCGACTTCAACCTCTATACATTGGGCACCGATGGCGATGCGACGTTCCCCACGAGTTTCGGGAACGCCTTCCTGAATTGGGACCTGATCTTCCAGGGCGGTTCGCTGACCGATAACAGCGCCAGGAAATTGGATATCAACGCCTATTTTGCCCACGCCGACGTCGGTGTCAATGTCGGTAAGAGCCGCATTACCTTTACGACCTGGTACTCCTCCGGCGACAAAGACCCTAACGATGGCAAGATCAAGAACTACCTGTCCACCGATATCGATATGACCGCGAGCAGAATCTTCATGGAAAGCTACACCGACGACAACTACTTCACCGAGTCCACCACCATCCTGGACAAGGGGCTGTTCCTCAACAAACTGGCTCTTGACCACAAAGTGTCCAAGAAACTGACCGTGGGCGCCGCCGTTCTCTACCTCCAGACCGCTGAGGAACTTACTCTCGGCGCAGGGAAAAAATCGAAGAAACTCGGTACTGAGATCGATGCCTACCTGAGCTACAAGCTCTTCGAAAATACCGAACTCGCGGTGGGAGCCGGCTACCTGTTCGCCGACGACGGCATGGACGCGTTCGAGGTGGCGTCACAGAGGGACGGCAAGTCCGATACGAACATAGCGAGGGTCGATTCCCGGCTCCGCTATAAATTCTAGGTTGTAGCAGCGGGAGGTCCCGTCAGGAAAACGGCCGGTCCCTGGTTCGAGGGTCGGCCGTTTTCCTTTAAAATAGACGAGGAGGTATGCATTGATCCGACACAGTACCGTCCATTTGGCATGTCTGCTGTTGATCGCGATGGTCCCTTCCGCCCGCGCGGATGTTCCCGACGATATCGCACGGGACTTTGCGCCTCTGTCCGGCTACGTGGTGATGCCCGCGGACGGGGAATTCCTGATCGACCGCGGTGGGGCGGACGGGATTGCCGCAGGCGACCTGTTCAGCGTAGTGCGGCCCGGAGAACAGATCGTGCATCCGGTTACCGGCAAAGTGCTGGGGACGCTCGACCGGGTGAAAGGATTTCTTCAGGTTACCCGGGTCCGCCCGGGATACTCCCATGCACGTCCCCTGGAAGTGAGGGAAAAGATCGGAAAGGGGGATATCGTCCGCCGCTTTGAGCTGATCCCCGCCGCCTTCATCGATACCACCGGCACGGGAAGGCCGCTATATGAGCGGCTTCGGACCGTGCTTCCGGGGCTGGAGTGGCGGATCGTCGCCGCCTCCGCCGACGGTGGGGCGGAAATTCCCAAAGGCACGATACTGGCGCTTGTTCTTGAAAACGGCAGGCTTGAGGTGCGGGGACCGGACCAGATGCTGCGTTCCTACCAGATGGCTGGTGGAAAGGAGGGCGGTTTCGCATTGTCACCCCCGGCCGCATCCGGGGAATCCGCCAACGAGAGTCCGAAGGCATACGGCAGGCTCTCCGGCGGCGAAAAGGTACCCCTTGGGAGCGCGTCCTCCGCCGACTTTGCGGTCAGGGGCGAATTGCCTGAAGGGACACGAATGGCCGATTTTGTGCGCGACGGGGATCGTCTCCTGCTGGCGGTCACGGATGGGACCCGGATCGATGTTTTCGCCGTCGGCGACCAACTTGTTCGGTTGGGGGGAGGCGTGCCGCCCCGGTCGGGGGCTGTGTATGGCATGCACTGGTGGATGCCGCAGATCGATGGACATCCCCTGCTCGCCGCGACGGTTGCCGTCGAAGAAAACCAGGCATACAGCCCCACGACCGGCCAGACCGTCATCGGCGTGATTTTCACCCTATCGGATGGGAATCTGACGCCGATTTCGGAGGAGCTGCCGTATCTATTGGGGAGCTTTGACCGGGACGGGGACGGCATCCCGGAGACTCTTCTGGGCCAGTCCTTCGACCGGGACATCTTCTTCGGCGACAGGGTCCGTGAAATCCGGTGGAGGGAGGGGAAGCCGGTAATCGACGCCACCTCGTTCCCGATCCCCCGCCCGTTTTCGGTTCAGGCGACGCTGTTCGCCGACTTGACCGGCGACGGTCGCCCGGAGACGGTGGTCGTGCGCGACCGGAAGCTGTCGGTATATGACGGAACGAGGCGCCTTTACGAATCCTCCCAGCAGATGGGAGGCAGTCTGTCGGCGCTGACCTACGATCTGAACCCCGGCGCCAAGGACCGGCTGTTCACCACAGCGGCCTTCGAGGTTCCGCCGGTGGTCATCGACGTAGAAGGCAACGGCCGCAAGGAAGTAGTGGCCATCGCCTCCGAGGGTTCGGGTGCTCTCGGGCTCGGAACCGGTATTCGGAAGAGCTGGCTGGCGACCTTGTCTTACCGTGGTAGCCGGTTTGTCCGGGGCTCTCTTGGGCCGGAGTTGGAAACCCCTTTGCAGGGGCTGTATTCGAGCCGGGACGGCCTATTCGTGGTGGCGTCCGACCCTTCTCCCCTATGGGGTCAGGGGAAAAATACCAGCCAGTTGCTCTTCCTTCCCTTTCGGAGGCCATGAACCGCGGGAATTGCCGGTTTGATGGCACGCTGTCTTCGGGAACTGCAGGCCGGCAAGGCGCCTGCCAACGGAGGCTTCCAAAACCGTTAGGGAATACTGTCCGCTGAACTGGAGAATATTCTATGATGCTGTGAAGAATATGCTCCAGCGAAGATTCATTTAATTTCAAAGCCCATCGCCGTTAAATTACGTAAATGCATGATATTGCAAGCGTAAATCGTGTTGGTTCGGGAATGGCACGGCGCGTGCTTGAATTGGGTCGAATCCATTTCCGGAGGTCCTCGAACCATGACATTGAATCGCAACAAAGGGGTGTTCATCGGCGGGATCGTCGCCGGCGTGATCGCGGTGGTCGTCGCGGCCGCCTCCGCCGGCCTGCTCGACGGTATTTTCAGGAAATCCCCCGCCGATACGGCGAAAGCGGCCGGGGTGGTGGAGACCGCGACCCAGGTGAAGATCCCCCTGGTCGCCCTTGACACAGGGAAGGCCCTCTTTCTCGAGACGGAACAGGAGGGACGGAAGTTCTACTACTTCGCCCTGAAAGGGTCCGACGGCGAATACCGCGCCGCCCTCGATGCCTGCGACGTCTGCTTCAAGTCGAACAAGGGGTACCGCCAGGAAGGGGACGGGATGGTGTGCAACAACTGCGGGCAGAAATTCCCCACCGCCCGGGTCGGTGAGGTCAAGGGCGGGTGCAACCCCCATCCGCTGAGCCGCAGGGTGGAAGGGAAATATCTCGTGATCGACAAGGTCGACATCGGGGCGGGGAAGGACTACTTCCCCGGCAGGCGGGGCTGAGACGAAATGAACCTCCGCAGACTGGCATGGAAAAACCTGCTCCGGCGCAGATCCCGCGCCGTCTTCACGGGCCTGGGGATATTCCTCGGCATCGCCACCTTCGTCGCGATCTCGTCGCTTACGTCCCGGATGGAGGGGGCCGTGCAGGACAAGCTGGACCGGTTCGGGTCGAACATCCTGGTGTCCCCCCGGACGGAGCAGCTCTCCCTGGGGTTCGGCGACATCTCCCTGGGGGGAACGGAAGTGACCCACTCCCGGCTCACCCTCGCGGACCGGGAAAAGATCGCCTCGATCCACCACAAGGACCGGATCCGCCTGATCGTGCCGTACCTGCTGACCGCCGCGGACGCGTCGGGCAAGAACCTGGTCTGGATGGGGCTCCCCGCGGGCGACATGGCGGACGCCCGCCCATGGTGGAAGGTGGACGGCGCGCCGGTCCGCAAGCGCGGCGAAGTTGTGCTCGGCGCCCAGGCCGCCGCCGCGCTGGGCACCGTGACGGGCGCGACGTTGTCGACCGGGACGCGGTCGTTCCGGGTCGCCGGCGTCCTGCACCCGACGGGCGAGAAGGAAGACGGGATGGTCATCGCCGACCTGGCCGACGTACAGGAGCTGGCGGGCAGGCCCGGGGGGGTGACGTACTTCGAGGTGGCGGCGCTGTGCAAGGACTGCCCGGTGGAGGACATCGTCGCCCAGATCGGGGAGGCGCTTCCCGCCGCGCGGGTGTCGGCGATCCGGCAGGTCGTCGAAAGCCGGAAGGCCGCCGTGGAACAGATGCGGCGGCTGGGGTACGGCGTCTCCGCCATCGTGCTCCTCATCGGGGGGCTCATGGTGCTGGTGACCGTGATGGGCGGGGTGCAGGAGCGCACCGGCGAGATCGGCGTTCTGCGCGCGGTCGGTTTCCGCGGCCGGGCGATCTTCTCCCTCCTGTTCTGGGAGACCGGGTGGGTGTCCCTCCTGGCGTCCGTCCTGGGGGCGGGGACGGGCCTTGCCGCCGCGTTCCTCGCTTCTCCGCTGTTCGGGATCGAACATTTCGGATTCGACGTCGCGCCGGGGCTCCTGGGGATCGCCGTCGGCCTGACCCTGGGCCTGCTCGGCGCCGTACCGCCGGCGCGCCGGGCGGCGGCCCTGTCCCCGACCGAAGCGATCCGCAGCCTATAAAAGGGAGACCACATGGAAGACATCATCCGCCTGAAGGACGTTTCGATGATCTACGGGGGGAACGGCACGCGGGCAACCGCGCTGCGGCAGGTCTCCTTCGACGTTCGCCCGGGAGAGTACGTCGTCATCACGGGAGAGTCCGGCGCGGGAAAGAGCACCCTGCTTACGGTCCTGGGGGGCTTGCAGGTTCCCACGGAAGGGAAGGTGCGGATCCACGGGGTGGAGCTTGCCGGCCTGGCGGCGGACGCGCTGGCCGACTTCCGGCGGGAGACGATCGGGTTCGTCTTCCAGGCGTATCACCTCCTCCCTTACCTGACGGCGCGGGAAAACGTGATGGTGCCCATGTCGCCGGATCGGACCGCACCCCGGCGGAAGGCGGAGCGGGCCGACGGGCTGCTGGCGGCGGTGGGGCTTTCTGGAAAGGAGGACCGGCTCCCTTCGCAGCTCTCCGGCGGGGAGTGCCAGCGCGTGGCGATCGCCCGGTCGCTGGTCCACGACCCCCCGGTGCTGCTGGCGGACGAGCCGACGGGGAACCTCGACAGCGCGACGGGGGAGCAGATCCTCGACCTGTTCTCCGAATGGCACCGCCGGGGGAAGACCGTCCTGATGGTGACGCACAACAAGGCGAACCTGTCCCGCGCGACGCGGTGCATCCGCCTGAAGGATGGGCAGGTGGAGGAGGACCAGGCGTTGTCCCCTTCGGGCGCGGTACAGGCGGCGGTCTGAAATCGACGGCCGGGAGGAACCGGAACCGGAGCAGGAGAAGGAGGGGGGAATGGATGAGGAAATGAACGTGCAGGGAGCGGTGATACAGGGGCTGGAGGAGGACGCGGCTCCGGAGAAGAGGCGCGTCGGGCCTACCTGGAGGGCGTGGGTGGTTTCCATCCTCGTGGCGATCGCCCTGTCGATGACGGCGACGCTGCTCCTGGGCGGCTCCGCCGCGTTCCAGCCGGAAGGGGGAGCGTCGGCTACCGGGGCGGGAG
>JACZKY010047946.1_pt1 | contig 15605 bp, 14 predicted proteins | sample 8237611 | NCBI WGS metagenome assembly JACZKY01 (sample SAMN16148055, study PRJNA663545) | marine sediment metagenome | biome: sediments and biomass from bioreactor inoculated with such sediments; feature: coastal sediments; material: methane- and iron-fed bioreactor; isolation source: Bothnian...
AAAACGGGGACCGTCAACGTGCCGCCTCGGATGGCGGACAGGCCAGCGAAGGAGATGGAATCCATCCGTAGGAATCTCATCATGCGGTCGTTCCCCCTTTCGGGAGCAAGTACAGAAGGAACCCGACCATTTTATTGAAACAGATCACCTCCGGGGAATTATCCCAAATAGCGGGTTGCTTGCGCGGGATTTGCGGTCCAATCGGCTTCCCCCTGGAAAATCCGATCGATGCATACCGAAGGTTTCGGCACTATGATAGGAGTTGCCCGATCACGTAGGCAGTCCGACGAACGCGGAGTACGGCAGGCGGTCCGGGAGGGGGTGTGACCATGACGATCACAAGGGCGATCCGGAAAGTATGGCGGGCCAACCCAGCGATGGAAGGAGCCGGCGTCCACCTCAAGAGGGTCTTCGGCTATCAGGAGGTCCCCCAACTCGATCCCTTCCTTCTCCTCGACGACTTCCGCTCGGATGACCCCGCGAAGTATCTCCCCGGATTCCCCTGGCATCCGCACCGGGGAATCGAGACGATCACCTACATGCTCGATGGGACCGTGGAACACGGCGACAGCCTGGGGAACCGCGGGGTGATCTCTCCCGGCGACGTCCAATGGATGACCGCGGGAAACGGCATCATCCACCAGGAGATGCCGAAAGGGGACCGAAAGGGCCGGATGGGGGGATTCCAGCTCTGGGCCAATCTTCCCGCCTCGCACAAGATGATGGACCCCCGATACCGGGAGGTGAAAAAAGCGCAGATCCCGGAGGTCGCGCTGCCTGGCGGCGGCATCGTGAAAGTCGTCTGCGGCCGGGTGAACGGCGTACAAGGGCCCGTGCAGGACATCGTGACCGACCCCGAGTACCTGGACGTCACCCTGCCGGCGAAATCGTCGTTCCACCACCCGGTGAAGCGGGGACACAACGCCTTCGCCTATGTCATCGAGGGAAGCGGGTTCTTCGACCCCGAGCGGGATCCCTTTGGGCGGGATGCGGTGGGGCGGGGCTATTTCGACATGGAGAGGAAATGCCTCTGCGACGCCGAGACCCTCGTCCTGTACGGCGACGGCGACGGGGTGGACGTATCCGCCGAGGAATCCCCGGTGCGGTTCCTCCTGGCGTCGGGGAAACCGATCGGCGAACGGGTGGCCTGGTATGGCCCCATCGTCATGAACACCCGTGAGGAGCTGCGGGTCGCCTTCGAGGAGTACTCCGCGGGGACGTTCATCAAGCACCGCTGACGCGTCGCGATGAAATCCCGCAAGGCAGCCGTTTGCGCGGGATCGCGTGGAATCCCCGATAGACGTGCTCAACCGTATCGCCGCCCGTTCCCGAAGGCGCATGCGAAGTGGAGCCGGACCCCGCCGGGAACCCCGCCTCGTGAAATTCGACTCCTGTCCTCTTATTGTATCTTCGTGAATTTCGTCTTCGGAGCACCGCAGACCGAGCACTTTTCCTGCGCGTGGCCGTATACCGTATTGCCGCAGACCTCGCAGACGAAGATGTCCTGCCCGGGGAGATCCTTTCCGTTCTTGAAGCTTTCCAGCGCCTGCGAGTAAAGGTCGTGGTGGACCTTCTCCACCGTCAGGGCGTTCCGGAAGGAAACCGCAGCGGCGGCGTTCTTTTCCGCTTCCGCCTCCTTCAGGAACTCCGGGTACATCTTCTGGAATTCATACCCCTCGCCGTTGATGGCGGCCTGCAGGTTATCCGCCGTGCCCTTTACCCCCCCCATCACGCGGAAATGGGCGTGGGCGTGGACTGTCTCCGCGGCGGCCGCGGCGCGGAAGAGTTTCGCGATCTGCTGATACCCGTCCGACTCCGCTTTTTGCGCGAACGCAAGGTACATCCGGTTGGCCTGGCTCTCGCCTGCAAACGCCTCCTTCAGGTTCTTCTCCGTCGCCATCCCAGCCTCCTTTTCCATTAAGGTTTCATCGTGCCGGGCATTGCCCGGATTCCCGACTCGGCGCGTATGCCGTACTTTCAATCCGTAACTCCTTTGCGTCGATACCCGTCCGCGTCAGACCTCCTCGGGGATGACTTCCCCTCCGTCGTTACATGCCGATCCTGGTTCAAGAGCAGCCCAAAACGCTCTGGCACATCCCGGATCGGTTTGACGAGGGCAGGCCCCCGATACGAGAGGTGACGGGAACGAGGAAAGTCATCGTACTGCAAGGGAAATCCCGCGTCAACACCAACCCCGCAAGCCCCCGATTTCCCCCCGGAAAAGTCTGTTGTTTGCGCGGGGTCCGCGGTCCGCGCCGGCTTCATCCCGGCATGTACATTCATCTCCCCGTCCACCCGATTCCCGTTTCTGATACAGTTGAACCGTCACGGTGGGATCGACAATGCGGTGCATCGGGTTTCGATAAACCATCTGGAGAAGGGGGGGGAGATGGCGAAAACAGTGGCCGACAACCTCGTCGTGCGGATCATCCAGAAGGGGGAAGAAAAAGTATTCGATCTCCGGAAGACGTTCAACGAAAACCCCAACCGCGTCATCTCGACGGTGGGAACCGTCAACGAAGACGGCTCGCCCAACACCGCTCCGATGTCCCTTTTCTATTGCCCGGACGAAAAAACGATCCTCGCGGGGATGGTCAGGGCATCCCAGACCGCGGCCAACATCCGCCGGGACGGCCGGGTCATCATCGAAATGGTGTTCGGAGGAGATGTCGTCTTCGGAATTCGCGGGAAAGGGACCGTGCAAAAAGAAGCTTTAGAGTGCAGCGAGGCCACCATGGCGTTCAAGATCGAGGTGATCTCGGTAAAGAGGGACACCTCCCCCGCGCAGATCGTCACTTCGGGACCGTCGTGCACGCCGCGGTCCGACCGGGCGGTAGAATACGAAAAGGCGGCCTGGAAGGAACTGATCGACATCGCATCCGGGTAGGGAACCGGATGGAGCGGTTCCGTCCGGGATCGCGAATCAGGTTTTCCGCCTGCTCCACCATGATTGCAATCCCCCCCGAGGGGAAACTCCATTACCTCCGACTCATCCAATTCCCAAGGAAAACAGGAATTATCATGAGAAACCTGACGGTGGGTGGATTCACTTTACACAAAGAGGGGGAGGGAACGATGGAACAGCGTAAGACCAGAGTCAATCCTTCTGAAGAGACGATCGGGATTGGACCGCTGGGAATCCGGTTCCTCATCACGGGCGATGATTCCAGCGGCAGCGCGTCGGTGTTCGAGGTTCTCGTCCCCGTCGGGCAGAAGCTGGCGGCGCCGGCCCACAAGAACGACGCCTACGAGGAGATCCTCTACGGTATCGAGGGCATCCTTACCTGGACGGTGGACGGCACGCCCATCGAGGTTGGTCCCGGGCAGGCGCTGTGCATCCCCCGGGGCGCGGTGCACCGTTTCGACAACCTCGGCAGCGAGGACGTGAAGCAGCTCGCCGTCATATCCCCTGCGATCATGGGCCCCGCGTACTTCCGCGAAGCGGCCGAAGTAATCGACTCGGCCGCCGGCGGCCCGCCCGACCGCGCGAAGATGATGGAGGTTTTCCGGCGCCATGGCATGACGGTAGCCATGCCCCCGCCTGCCAAGTAGCGGGCGGCAGGCACCGTGATCGATCCTGCCGCGGCGAGCGCAAAAAGGAGGAGGTCGTGAACGCCCGCACGAACATCATCGTCGTGGACGATGAGCCGACTGCTCTCGCCTCCCTGCTGGACGCCCTGACCCGCCGCTACGGCGGTGACTACCGCGTGATCCCGCATCTGTCCGCGCTCGGCGCGCTGGCCGAACTCGAGCGCCTCAAGAACGAGGGTGAGCGCGTCGCCCTCATCATCGCGGATCAGTGGATGCCGGAGATGACCGGGGCCGACCTGCTGGTCCATGCCCACAGGATCTTCCCCGGGGCTCAGCGCGGGCTGCTGGTGGAATGGGGCGACCGGACTGCCGCGCCGGCGATCCTGGAGGGCTGCGCCATGGGGCGGCTCGAGAACTACCTGCACAAACCCTGGTCCCCGCCGGAGGTCCATCTCTATCCGGCCGTCGGGGAGTTCCTCGCGAACTGGACGCGGATGCATGGGCCGCGGATGGAAATCGTACGCGTTCTCGGCGAGGAACCCTCGCCACGCGCCCGCGAGATCCGTGACCTGCTCGAGCGGAACGGTATCCCGCACGGCTTCTACCGCGCGGACTCCGAGGACTGCTTGCGGCTCATCGAGAAGACGCGGCTCGATCCGACCCGGCTGCCCGCCGTCGTCCTCCTCGACGGGCACGTCCTCTCCGACCCCACGAACACCGAGATCATGGACGCGCTCGGGGCCACCGACGTCGAAGAACCGACCTGCGACCTCGTCATCGTCGGAGGCGGCCCTGCGGGTCTCGCGTCCGCCGTGTATGCTTCCTCGGAGGGATTGCGCACCGTCGTCATCGAGCGTGAAGCGGTGGGCGGGCAGGCCGGCGCCAGCTCGCTGATCCGGAACTACCTCGGTTTCCCGGGCGGCATCAGCGGCGCCGAGCTGGCCCAGCGCGCGTACGAGCAGGCCTGGCTCTTCGGGACGAAGTATGTCTTCGCTCGCGAGGCGCGCCGGCTCGACGCCCGGGGGACGGATCGCGTCTTGGCGCTGGCGGACGGGACGGAGATCGTCGCGAAGAGCGTGCTCATCGCTACCGGAGCGTCCTACCGCCGCCTGGGCATCCCGGAACTCGAGCGCTTCACGGGGGCCGGAGTTTTCTATATCGTCCCGGGCGATGTGCGCTTCGTCGAGGGGAAGGACGTCTTCGTAACCGGCGCGGGGAACTCGACCGGACAGGGCGTCGTCCATCTCGCGAGGTTCGCGAGGAGCGTGACCCTCCTGGTGCGCGGGGATTCGCTGGAGAAGCACATGTCCGACTACCTGGTGCGCGAGATTCGCAGCCGGCCGAACGTCGAGGTGCGCTTGCGGACGGAAGCCGTCGAAGGCCACGGCGACGGCCAGCTTGAGCGGCTCACGATCGCCGACAGGAAACGGGGGCTTCGGGAGACGCGTCCCGCCTCGGCGCTCTTCGTCCTCATCGGCGCGCAGCCGCACACGGAATGGCTGGCGGACGCGGTTCAGCGCGATGCCAAGGGCTTCATCCTGACCGGAGCAGACGCGAACACGGAAGCGGCGGGCTGGCCGCTCGACCGTCCCCCCACCCGGTTCGAGACGAGCATGCCCGGCGTCTTCGCGGCCGGGGACGTGCGCTCCGGCTCGGCCAAACGCGTCGGCTCGGCCGTCGGCGAGGGCGCCATGGCGATGCCCTTCATCCGCGAGTACCTCAAGGCCCCGGTGTCCTTGGGGGCAGGAGTCGCGGTCGGGTCGAGCGGCGAGCAGGAGATCGCATGAGGTCCGCCGGCCCGGCCGCCGTCATGATCGGGCGCCGGATTCGGTTTGACCGCGGGGCTCTGCGGTCACCCGTTCCTCTACGCGAAAGGTGCTTCCTGCTTGACGAATTCCCCCGACGCGTACCGGAACTGACACTTCATGCAGGAGCAGTTCGACGGTTGGTCAATTTGGTTCAATGAACGGGGAGCTGGTCAAGGAGGGCAGGTCAGGACCTACCCGCTGTCAGTACGCGGCATAGCAAGAATCAGCCGTGCCACCTGTGCAGGCTCATCCATTTGGACGAAGTGTCGAGCATCCGGTACAAGAAATAGCTCAGACACTGGAAAGAGTTCAAGGAAGCGCTGGGCAACGCCTTTATTCAAGTAAGGATCCGCTTCGCCAAAAATGATCCGGACCGGCCGTCTGAACTCTCTAAGCTTCGGGAGCATATTTGTACGTGACCTTATTGTGGGCAATAAGTCTTCGTTCAACCGAAAGAAGGCAGGGCGAGCGCTGGGCGTGGCATCGAACTGTTGATATAGCAGTGGCAAAAATTTATTTCTGACCTCCGCGTCCCTGAAAAATCTCCCAACCTGCCACTGATACATGCGACGGAAGATCCAATGACCAAACACCTGGGATACAGGCCGTGCGATGTTTCTGACCACTGGTGTCGAGAACAGCAAAATCGCTTCCGGGGGCCGGAGCGTAGGCATTGCGCAGTAGTACGTGTTCAACAACACCAGCCCCGCAACGCGCTCGGACTGGGCAAGGGCCCAGTCAATAGCGGGTGGACCAGAGGCGTCGTGCGCGACGAGGATTACTTGCTGAAGCCGCAGTTGGGTGATGACGGCATCCAGGTCACCGACTTGATTGGTAGCGGTGTAAGGATAACCGGGGGGTTTATCCGAAGCACCCCACCCAAGAAAATCAAAGACAACGACTCGACGTGGTGGCGACAGATAAGGAGACAGGCGGTCGTAGAGGTGAAGGTTGTCCGGGAACCCATGCATCAGAATGATCGCCGGTTCCTCTCCCGGGTAGTCTCGGACGTAGATCCGATGTTGGTTCCGCTGTACGAAAGTCTCTCGGTAGACCATCATTCCCTCCGGAAGGGATGGCACCTTGTATCTTGAATCCAGTTGCCGGGTCGTGCACCGTGGAGGCGGATCACGGCGGATGACAGCTCGATGCGCTTAACGTAGAAATTCACCGCCTCTTCGGCGTTGTCATCGAACCTCAGGAACTGTGTGATTTTCTGCATGTTGATCCTGGTCCGCGGTCGAGCCGCGCGTCATTTGGAGCTCAACCCCGGTCGCCTGTGCATTTAAGATGTTTTCCCTCTGCCTCCGGTTCGATCCCAAACGTTTCCTGGTCGGCATGCGTCTTAAACTTTCGGCGATAGAGGATATCTCTCCACTTGCAGATCTGAAGAGACGATCGGGATTGGACCGCTGTCGATTCGGTTCCTCCTCAATGTTTGACGCTTGCACACCGGATCAAGAAACCTCATCGACGGTTCCCGGCAACTCCGGCATGCGGAACTTCCTCCGGTAATCGCCCGGGGTCAGCCTCGTAACCCTCCTGAAAAGCCGCCGGAAGAACGCCGGATCCTCGTATCCGACGGCCCAGCTGATTTCGTCGATCGGATGATCCGTCCGCTCCAGACGACGCTTCGCCTCCTCGATGCGCAGGTTCTGGACGTAGGCGATCGGTGAATAGCCCGTCGCCATCCGGAAGCGCCGCTTGAAGGTCCGTTCCGGCACCGCGGACAGCTTGACCATCTCCTCGACCGGGCTTGGGACAGTCAAATGACCTTTCAGCCACTGCTGGAGCTTGAGCACGGCGGCGTCTCCGTGGTCGACCGGCGGCGCGAAGGCGATGTAGGGCGCCTGGCCGTCGACATGCCATTGCAGCAGCAGGAATCTGCGGATCGCCTGCGCGGCGGTCGGGCCGACCTGCCGCGCAATCAGGTACAGCACGAGATCGTGCCAGGAGGCGGACGCGCCGGACATGACGAACTCCTTGCGCTTGCCGGTGGCGACGAGAGCTTCCTTCAGCCGCAATTTGACCCTCGGGAAGTTGCGCCGGAACGTCGGCGCGAAGGCCCAATGGATCGTGGCTTCCCGCCCGTCGAGCAACCCGGTCTCGGCGAGCAGCAGCACACCCGAGCATGCCGAGCAGAGCAATGCTCCCCCCGCGTGCATGGCGGAAAGCCATTCGACCGTTTCCGGATAGCGGCCGGGCATCCACTCGCCGCCTTCCGCCATCATCGACGGCAGGATGACGATGTCCGTATGCTCGATCTCGTCGATCGACCGGTGGGCCGTAAGGGGCAGCCCGCTCGCCGTCATGCTGGACGTGCGCTCCGGCGCCACGATCTCCACCCGGAACGGGGACGATGCGGGCACGGCATCGTCGAACGTCCCCAGGAGGGGGAAGACGTTCAACACGTCGTAAATTCCGGTTAGCGTCGAGATCATCGCATCCGGGATCGCCAGAAGGCTGACGCGAATCCGTCCCTCGTCCGTCGTTATCCCCGCTTTTCGTGGCATAAATGGCCCCTTTTTGGCCAGTATGACTCTTACGCGGACTAATGGCAACCGCTACCATCTACTAAAACGGGGGACAACCCCTGACAGGAGGTAGCGAAATGCAGATCGATGAGAGGAAGCTGAATGAGTTTGTCGGACGCGCGGTGAGCGATCTCGCGGCCGGTTACGCCGGCGTGATGATCAGCCTGGGGCGGAAGCTGGGGCTGTACAAGGCGCTTGCCCATAACGGCCCGCTCGATTCCCGGGAGGTCGCCAGGCGCGCCGGGTGTTCCGAGCGGTACGTGCGCGAATGGCTGAACAGCCAGGCCGCGGGCGGGTACGTCGTATACCACCCGTCCAGCGAGACCTACGAGCTCACGCCGGAGCAGGCGAAGGTGCTGGCGGATGAGGACAGCCCCTACTACATCCCGCCGGCATGGGACGTCCCTTCCTCGATGTGGTTCGACGAGGACAAGGCGATCGTCGCGTTTCGAACCGGCAAGGGCGTTCCCTGGGGAGAGCACAACGAGCGTCTCTATCGGGGAGTCGCCGCATTCTACAACAACGCATACCGTGCCCAGCTCGTGCAGAACTGGCTGCCCGCGCTGGACGGCGTCGTGGAAAAGCTCAAGACCGGCGCCAAGGTCGCCGACGTCGGTTGCGGTCATGGTCCTTCGACCGTCATCATGGCCAAGGCCTTCCCGAACTCGTTCTTTCACGGGTTCGACATCCACGAGGAATCGGTCGCGACGGCAAGGGAAAACGCGCGCAGGGCAGGCGTGGACGACCGCGTCCGCTTCGAGGTGGCCGGCGCGAAAAACTACCCCGTGGACGGGTACGACCTCGTTACCTTCTTCGATTGCCTGCACGATATGGGAGACCCCGTGGGGGCGGCGCGGCACGCAAGAAACGCCCTCGCCGATGACGGCTCGGTGATGCTGGTCGAGCCCTTCGCCCACGACCGCGTGGAGAACAATCTCAATCCCGTGGGGCGCTTGTACTACGCCGCCTCCACCACCCTTTGCCTGGCGCACTCGTTATCGGAGGACGGCGGAACCGCTCTCGGCGCGCAGGCCGGCGAGGGGCGGCTCGCGACGGTCTTCCACCAGGCAGGCTTCAAACGCTTCCGCCGGGCCACGGAAACACCGTTCAACCTGGTCCTCGAGGCCCGGCCGTGAGCATCCGGGAGCGGCCGTCATCCCGACCGGCTTCTTCCGGACAAACCGGAACGTTCAACCGGTCGCATGACGGATCCGGCACTTGGGCAAAGCGCGTCGGGAAACATTTTCCCGCGGGGTCACCGAATCCCGGTGACCCCCCCCTTGTGCTTTCACCGTCAAGCGCTCCATCCAACGGAGCCAAGTGCGCGACCAAGAGGAAAACCGTCACACTGTAAAGGAAATCCCGTGTCGACCGCCCCATGAAGAAACCCCCTTCCCCCCGGAAAAGGTGGTTGTTTGCGCGGGGTTTGCAGTCCGTGCGGACTCCAGCAGCGAAAATTTCCTCCACTGATTTGCCCCAAAAGGGGGCACGTCACTCTTTTCCGAGAACCTCCTTCATCGCCGATGCCAGGTTACGGATCGCATTTCCGCCATCGCCCACAAACGAGGACCCATGCATGATCGCCAGGGTCCTCGGCTGGAGTTCGGCCAGCTTGGCCATCTGGCGAACGGTAGTGGAACTGTAAGAGATGGAGTTCAGCAATTGAGTGGATTGAAAATCGATCATCGCCTTTCGGGCCCGCTCCACCACATCGGTGTCGACAAGAGGTTCCACTTCGCCGAATTGGAGGAACAGGTCCGAAGCGAACAGCGTTCGGTTCGTCTCCTCAAAAAGCATCCCCGCATCCCAAGAGTGCGGCAGGTGATGGGTGGAATAGAGGCGGAACCGATACTTCCCGGTGTCGAGAACGTCCTCTTCCAGAATCCAGCGCGGCGCCCGGGACGCGAAATCGGAAACATTGACGAGGGCCCCCACGACGGTGCAAAGCGGTTGTGCGAGCGGGGCCACCCGGAGCCACTCGTTCAGGGAACCGCATTCGTCCGACTCGAAATGACTGAAACCGATCCACCGGATCGTTGCGGGGTCGATGAGCCGCGCCACGGCTTCCCGTACCACCGGGAACATGCTCTTCATCCCGGCATGGAAGAGCAGCGGCTCCCTGTCTTTGACGAGGAAATGGTTGAACTGAAGCTTGATATTGGATTCGTAGGCCGAAATGCGATAGACATCCGGAGCGATCTCGGTGACGGTGGTCATGGTCCCCTCCTCAAGGAACGCTGGATTTCCGGCCCGCGGTTCATGCGGGCGGATGGTGTGGTCCATGTTGAAGTACACCCGACGGTTGCGATGCGGGTCTCTGCGTTCTTGTTGTGGTTATTTGCACGGTGTTTGCAGCCCGTGCGGGATCACCTTTCATTGCTGGCAGTGACCTTGCCCGTTGTGATAAGGAAAATCCCGTCATGCATGTCATCCGGACCGGGAGGCGGAATCCTTCGATTCGCTGCAACAAGGGCATTGAGCGGCATCGCTACGGGTGTACATCCCGCATTTCGCACAAAGCGTCATCTCGATCCCGCCGGTCCTTGTGAATTCCTGCTCCTCTTTGCCGTCTTGGGGGGATGTCACCGTTTTCTGCAGGAACCGAAACGCAAGGTAGCCTGCCCCGCCCAGCAATAATAGCGGCTTGACCAGTAAAACCCCGACCATTCCCATCTCCTTTTCTCTCTCCGGCCCTCGATAGTGCAGCGAGGCCACCATGGCATTCAGGATCGACGTCGTCTCGGTGAAGAGGGACACCTCCCCCGCGCAGATCGTCACATCGGTACCGTCGTGCAAGCCACGGTCCGACAGGGCGACAGAATACGAAAAGGCGGCCTGGTAGGAACTGGTCGAAATCGCATCCACGCAGGCAGAAGGTGAAATTGCCGCGAGGGGAGCCCCCGCGTCACGCCTCGTTCCCCTTTCCCTCGACGCCGAGGACGCGGAGGAGGCGGGACAGGTAGGTCGGCGACAGGCCGAGGATCTCCGCCGCCCGCGACTTGCTCCCCCCCGCCTTAACGATCGCCCGTCGGATCACCGCCCGCTTGTGCTCCCGCACGGACTCGTGGAACCGCTCCCCCTCGATGTCGGCGGAGGAAACCGCCGCCTCCGGCTCCGCCAGGCCGAGGCACAGGTCGGCCGGAGTGAGCGCATCCTCGTCCGAGAGCGCAACGGCGCGCCCGACGGCGTTTTCCAGCTCGCGGATGTTGCCGGGCCATGGGTACCGGTCGAGCGCCTCCGCCGTCCCGGGGGCAAGGGTCTTCCGTCCGACGCCGAGTTCCCTGCACGTCCGCGCGAGGAAGAACTCCGCCAGCGACACGAGGTCCTCGCGCCGATCCCGCAGGGGAGGCAGGTGGATCGGGATCCCGTTCACCCGGTAGTAGAGGTCCTCGCGGAACCGCCCCCGCTCCGTTTCCCGCTTCAGGTCGCGGTTCGAGGCGCAGATCAGGCGCACGTCGGCGGTCAGGGTCTTCACGCCCCCCACCCGCTCGAACTCCCCGTCCTCGAGGACGCGAAGCAGCTTCCCCTGGACGGCGAACGGCACCTCGCCCACCTCGTCGAGGAAGAAGGTCCCGGCGTCGGCGAGCTCGAACCGGCCGGGCTTGGATTGCACCGCCCCGGTGAACGCCCCCTTCTCGTAGCCGAACATCTCCGCCTCCCACAGCGTGGGGGGAATCGCCGCCCCGTTGATCTTGAGGAACGGACCGTCGCGGCGACCGCTGATCCGGTGGATCGCCCGCGCGACAAGCTCCTTCCCCGTCCCCGTCTCTCCGGTGATCAGCACGGGGAACGGCGACGACGCCGCCTTTTCGATCACCTTGCGCACATCGAGCCAGGCGGGAGAGCCGCCGACCATCCCGAACCACTCCTCCGCCGGGGCGCTCGCCCCCTCCCGGTCGACGACCTCGGATGTCGCCACCGCGTTGCCGACCACGCGGAGCAGCTCCGCCTCGTCGAACGGCTTGGAAATGTAGTCGAATGCGCCGCCCCGCATCGCCTCGACGGCGTCCTCGATCCGCCCGAAGGCGGTGATGAGGATCACCGGGAGCCCCGGGTGCCGCTCACGGCAACGGCGGAAGAGGGCGAGCCCGTCCATCTTCGGCATGCGGATGTCGGTGATCAGGGCGTCGGCCCTCTGCGTATCGAGCCACTCCGCCGCCGCCGCGCCGTCCGGCGCCGACGCCACCTCGTACCCCTCGCGCTCGAGCGTGGCCTGCAGGACGCGACGGAGATTCCGGTCGTCCTCCGCCAACAGGATCGTCCCCTTCATAAGTGCTCCATTTCACAAATATGGCCAGCACCGAGAGGGCTGATGCGCCGTCCCGGCAAGGCGTCGCGACCGAGGCGTACTGGGCAAGTACGGTGAGGGAGCGCCCCACTCCCGGACGAAATACTCTCCCTGGGATACCCCAGACGGCCGATACCACATGCCTTGCTCGGCACGAGGGGCACAACGAAGCCGGGGCGGATGCAGCGGCACTCGAATGCGGTCATATTTATGAAATGGAACACTAAGCCTCCGGCAGCTTCACGGTGAACCGGCTCCCCCGCCCGGGGGTCGTCTCCACCGAAACGGACCCGCCGTTTTCCTCGACGATCCGCCGGCAGATGGCCAGCCCCATCCCCACGCCGCGCTCCCGCGTGGTGAAGAAGGGCCGGAAGAGCTGGGGCCGGTCCTCCTCGGGGATCCCCGCGCCGGTATCCTCGACCGCGATCCGCGCCTCCCCGCCCTCCGAGGTCACGCGGACGGTGAGATCCCCCGTCGCAGGCATCGCCTCGACCGCGTTCGTCAGAAGATTGTAGACCACCCGCTCGATCTCGGCGGGGTCCGCGTCGACCTTGGGGGCGGGATCCGGCATCAGCACGTGGCGGCCCACCCCCTCCATCCGCTCGCCCCGCTCCCGGAGGAGGAGGGCCATCGCTTTTTCGACCGGTTCCTTCAGGGAGATCGTCCGGGGCGTACGCCGCGTCGGCCGGGCGTATTCCAGGAACTCCGTGACCACGCCGTTCAGCCGATCCGCCTCCTCGACGATGATGTCGAGGAACTCCCGGTCCTTCGGGCGCGCCTCGCGGGAGAGGAACTGCGCCGCCCCCTTGATCACCCCCGCCGGCGTGCGGACCTCGTGAGCCAGCCCCGCCGCCAGCTCCCCCACCGTCGCGAAATGCTCCCGCCGCTGGATCCGCTGCTGCTGCCGGAGGTTCTCGACCGCCAGGGAGATCCCGTCGAGAAACGGGATGAGAAGATCCATCTCCCGGAACGACGGCCTCTTCCCCCTCCAGTGGAAAAGGACGACGGCGACGAGGTCCCCCCGGAGGAAAAGGGGGATCGAGGCGTCGAAGGAGTCGTCCCAGATCGCCACGTCCGCCGCCTTCGACCCGCCGTGCTCCATGACGCGGAGGGCGGGGTACCGCTTCGTGAATCGGGAGAAGGCGCGCAGGTACTCGTCGGGCCGCACGGGGAGCGTCCCGATCCCCTCGTCGGTCCCCCCCTCGGTGCGAACCCACAGCGACGCCCGCTCGACGAAGGGGACCTGGGCCAGGGCGTCCTCCACGGTTCGGGCGATCTCCGCGAGGGAGGTCGATTCCGGCAGCCTCCTCGCGAAATCGGAAAGCACCGCCTGGACCCGGCGCGACTGCCGGACGAGCAGGTCCGCGGAGATGCCCCCCAGCCTGCGCATCAGAAACGGGTAAAACGTGAGCAGGAAGAACGAGACGAGGAACACCCCCGCGAGAGGGAACCAGAACTTCCGGCCCGAGACGACCTCGAGCACACCGAAGACCACGGCGAAGGCGAAGATCTGGATGACCAGCACGACTCCGCGCCCGACGATGTCGGGAAGCTCGAAGAAGTGGAGGTGCAGGATCCCCGTCGCCATGAAATAGAAAAAGATGAGCACCGCGAACGCCGCCAGCGGCGGGAAGTCGATTCCCGTGCCCTGGAGGAAGTTGAGGGGCGCCACCAGGCTGGCGATCCCCCCCCCCACGACGAGGAACTGGTACTTTTTCCGCTCCACCGAGGAAGGGGAGTCGCGGAATCCGTGCCGGACGATGACGTGCAATCCCGCTCCGAGGTACGGGTAGACGAACAGCAGCGCCGCGACGTTCCACCAGGGAGAGTTGAGGACCGGGTCGTGGAAGACCGTCGCCGCGAATCCGGCGCTCACCCAGACGCCGGCGATGAAGGCCGCCGGGAGCCATCGCGGTCGGGTCCGCACCGCGGCGCCGCAGTAGCGAAGGGCGAAGGGGGGGATGAACATCACCCCCGCCAGGCTCACCTTGTGCCAGAAGACCGACGGGAGGGTCTTCCACAGGTACTCGGGGAAGCACCACAGGAAGATGAGGAGGGAGAGATCGGAGAACGCCCTCGCCTCCGCGTCCCCCCTCGCGAAGGCCCGCAGGTACACGGCGATGGCCAGCGCCACCACCGCCGCGACCAGGCTCCCTTGCGAGTAATAATCCACATCCCCTCCGAAGAACGCCGGTACGCGAACGGGCTACTGCGCGGGGCTCCGCGCAGTAGCCCGTCGTCGCTCGCCGGAAACGGCTCCCTCGAGCCGCTGGCGCGCCCTCAGGAGAGCCGCGCCTCCGCCGCCTTCCAGTTCACGTTCTTGAAAAACGCGGCGATGTAGTCGGCCCGCTTCAGCCCGTAGTCGATCATGAAGGCGTGCTCGAACACGTCCATCACGAGGACCGGGACCGCACCCGCCGGGTTTCCTGCGTCGTGCTCGTTGACCCACTGGTTGAACAGGCGGCCGGCCGCCTTGTCCTGGTAGAGGACGACCCAGCCGATCCCGCGCATCGCGCCCGCGGCCCGGAAATCGGCTTCCCACTTCTCCGCGCTGCCGAATTCCGCGGCGACCGCCTTTCCGAGCTTCGAGGCGGGGTCGAGGGCGCCCTTCCCCCCGAGGTTCTCGAAGTAGAACTCGTGCAGACGCATCCCGTTCCACTCCCAACCGAAACGGCGCTTCAGCTCGGCGTACTCGGGGGTGGCCGTCCTTCCCTCCGCGAGCATCGCCCCGAGAAGGTCCGACAATTTGTTCGTGTTCGTCACGTACCCCTGGTAGAGCGTGAAGTGGTTCTTCAGAAGCGTCTCGCTGAAACCCTCCATGCCGACCAGTTTCCCGAAATCCTGCGCAGCGTAGGGCATTGCGTGACCTCCTTTCACGATTTTCCGAGGTGGGGATATCTTACCGCAGGATGCGGACGGGGGACCCGAAGAAATGCGGTGCGGAAAGGAAGAGCCCGCGCGGCGCCATGGCCGGCGGGCTCTCCCGGACACCGCATCGCCGCGTTCGCGGGGACGGCGATTCCCCCGTTACTTCCCCGCCCGCTTCTTTCGTCCTTCCGCCAGCTTCGCGGCGAGCCCCTTCTCCTGGGCGACCTTCTTCTTCGCCTCGGAGTAATTCCGCGCCACGAGGGGCGTCTTCGTGGGGACGCCGAACGTCTTGCGGTACTCTTTCGGCGTCATCTGGTGGCTGACCGAGATATGCTTCTTGAGCGTGGTGAACCCTTTACCGCAAACCAGGCAGACGACCTTGTCGGCCCCGAAAGCCTTGTTCACCGGGACGGCCGGCTTTAACTCCTTCGACACCTCCCCGCCTTCCCCGCCCTCGGATCCGGCAAGGTTCAGTAACTTCTGGAACACCGCCTGCAATTCATCAAGAAGTTCTTCCCTCCCCATCTCATTTACGGAAGCGTGAGCGGATACAATATCGGTCGTGAGCTCCAACAG
>JACZKY010003740.1_pt1 | contig 15544 bp, 13 predicted proteins | sample 8237611 | NCBI WGS metagenome assembly JACZKY01 (sample SAMN16148055, study PRJNA663545) | marine sediment metagenome | biome: sediments and biomass from bioreactor inoculated with such sediments; feature: coastal sediments; material: methane- and iron-fed bioreactor; isolation source: Bothnian...
AGCTGGGGGGCGGCGATCGCGGTGTCGCCCCAGAATCCCGAAGCCCCGCCGATGCGCACGACGCGCGCTGCACTCATGGTTCACTCCCCTTCTGGGCCGCCGCCTGTGCAATCCGCCGCTCCAGGCGCTCGACGCGGCGTCCGAGTTCGACCACCTGGGTTTGCTCGCCGGTCCCGGTGCTCCAGCCATCGAGCACCATGGCGACGATCGCGCGCGCCACGGCGGCCGGTTCGAAAGTCTGGCCGCGCTCCAATGTATTCCAGACCCAGTGTTCAACGCCACCGAAGATCAGATCGCGTGCCAGGCTCAGATCCAACCCGGGACGCAACTCGCCGCGCTTCACTCCGTCGTGCAGCGTCTGCATCAGGAACCGGCTGTAGTGGCGATTGAGCGCATGCAGGGTCGAGCCGTAGTAACCGGCCCGGCTGCGAACTTCGCCGCGGATCAGCCGACCCTGGGCGGGATCCTCGAGCGCGATCTGGAGATGACGGGCGATCAGGAAGCTGAGCCGGTCGCGCGTCCCGTCGATGGCATCAAAGCGCGGCGCAATCTCGGCGATCAACTGGTCGTAGAACTCGGTGAGCACGGCATCGAAGAGCGCGCGCTTGTTGGTGAAGTAGGTGTAGAGCGTACCCTCGACACAGCCGGCGCGCGCGGCAATTTCGCTCACCAGCGAGGCCTCGTAGCCGTTGCGGAGGAAGACTTCGCGGGCCGCCGCGAGAATCTCGGCACGACGCGTCGGCTTGCGCCGCCGCGGCTGTGCGCCTGCTTCCGCCTCGCTCTTGCCGGTCTTCAACACGCTGCCTTCCGGTTAAATTGAATTACGTTCATTATATGTCCGGAGCCGACACTTGCAAGCCGCTGCTCTCCCGCCTATCATTTTAGCAACATCAATTACTTGCAGCCGTCGGTCGAATTTGGCATGCTGCTGAATATGATTCAATAAAGCGCAGGGATGGTCCCGGATGAACAACGATGGCTACCGCTCCGTGTTTCGCCCGCAACTCTTCGACGGACGTGTGATCCTCATCACCGGGGCCGGGTCCGGGATCGGGCGCTGTTGCGCACATGAACTCGCCGGGCTCGGCGCCACGGTGGCACTGCTTGGGCGCGACGCCGACAAACTCGCGATCGTCGCCGACGAACTCCGCGGCACGGGCGCCGCGGTCTCGACCCATCCTGCTGATATCCGCGATCAGGCCTCGGTGCAGGCGGCCGTCAGCGCCGTGCTGGAACACCATCGCCGTATCGACGGGCTGGTCAACAATGCCGGCGGCCAGTTCCCGAAGGCCGCGGAACTGATCTCCCCAGGCGGCTGGGACGCCGTAATCGCCACCAACCTGACGGGCGGCTTTCTGATGGCTCGCGAAGTCTATCTGTGCTGGATGAAGGACCACGGGGGTGCGATTGTCAACATGCTCGCAGATATCTGGAACGGCATGCCGGGGATGGCACACTCTGGTGCGGCGCGGGCCGGGATGCTGAATTTCACCGAATCGATTGCCTGCGAGTGGGCCGCAGCCGGAGTACGCGTGAATGCCGTCGCGCCGGGCTGGATCGCCTCGAGCGGCCTGGACACTTACGACGATTCACTCAAGGCGCAATTGCGCCATCTCCAGACCGTCGTTCCGATGCGCCGCTTCGGCACTGCTTCCGAGGTGTCGGCAGCGATCGTGTTTCTGCTTTCCGAGGCGGCCGCGTTCATCACCGGAACTTGCATCCGTATCGACGGCGGGGTCCCCAATGCGCGTCACACCTGGCCCGCTCGGCCGCAGCACCAGGCGGGCGCCACCGCCCAGTTTGACGGCTTCCATCTGGCGAGCCGGCCGCGCGTGCTCGACGAATGAAGGAGCAACGCGCATGACACGGATCGAGACTCGAATTGACACCGGCAGCGACGAATACGCCGGACGCCGCGCCGCTCTGCTCGCACGCGTGGCAGCGCTGCGCGAACTCGAGCAGCGGGCGGTGATCGGCTCGGCCCGTGCACGCGAACTGTTCGAGCGTCGCGGCCAACTGCTGCCGCGCGAACGCGTCGAGCGGCTGCTCGACCTCGGTTCGCCGTGGCTTGAACTTTCCACTCTCGCCGGTTACGGCATAGATGAGCCAGAACTCGCCAAATCGGTCCCCGGTGCCGGTCTGATCACGGGCATCGGTTGGATCAGCGGCGTGCGTTGCGTGCTGAGCGCGAGCGACTCGGGGATTGGGGCCGGTGCGATTCAGAAGATGGGCCTCGACAAGATGCTGCGGGCCCAGGAACTAGCGCTCGAGAACCGCCTGCCGTTTGTACAGTTGATCGAATCGGCAGGTGCCAATCTCCTGACTTACGAAGTCGCCGGTTTCATCCACGGCGGGCGCCTTTTCTACAACCTGGCCCGGCTCTCGGCAGCCGGAATCCCGGTGATCGGGATCGTGCATGGGTCGTCCACGGCAGGCGGGGCCTACCTGCCGGGACTCTCAGACGTGGTGATTCTGGTGCGTGGGCGCGCCAAGGCCTTCCTGGCCGGACCACCGCTCCTGAAGGCAGCTACCGGCGAAATCGCCACCGACGAGGAACTTGGCGGCGCGGAGATGCATGCCACCGTTTCGGGACTGGGCGAATATCTGGCCGAGGACGATGCGGATGCGATTCGCATTGGGCGTGAGGTTATGGCCCGGTTGGGGCCGGCTTTCGCGCCGGTGCTTGGAGCCGCGACGGACTGGCGCAGCGACGAGCCGGTGCACGATCCGGACGAACTGGCCGGGGTCGTCCCACTAGATTTTCGCCAGCCGGTAGATATGCGTGAGGTCATTGCCCGCGTCGTCGATCGCTCGGACTTCCTCGAATACCAACCGGGCTTCGGCACCCAGACCGTCTGCGGCTCCGCTCTGCTCTATGGTCACCAGGTTGGCGTCATCACCAACAATGGTCCGATCGACCCTGCCGGGGCACAAAAGGCGACGCATTTCATCCAGTCGTGCTGCCAGACCGGCACCGCCCTGCTCTATCTGCAAAACACGACCGGCTACATCGTCGGGCGTACCCCCGAACAGGCGGGGATGATCAAGCACGGCTCCAAGATGATCCAGGCGGTCTCCAACGCCACTGTGCCGTCAGTGACCGTGCACTGTGGGGCGTCGTTTGGCGCCGGCAACTACGGCATGTGCGGTCGCGCCTTTGGCCCGCGCTTCGTGTTCTCTTGGCCGAATGCGCGTACCGCTGTGATGGGCGGCGAGCAGGCGGCACTGACCATGCGCATCGTCACCGAAGCCACTGCCAAGCGCCGCGGCGAACCGGTGGACGAAGTCCGTCTGGATGCGCTCGCGCAGCGCATTCTTGAAAATTTCGAGCGTCAATCAGACGCCTTCCACACCAGTGCCCGCCTGCGCGACGACGGGGTGATCGATCCCCGCGACACCCGCCGGGTGGTCGGGCTGGCTTTCGCAATCTGCCGCGAGGCCGAACAACGCGTATTGCGTCCGATCCAGTTCGGTGTCGCCCGCCCCTGACTCACGAATACCGGAACCCGCCATGATCTACACCGAAGAACACCTCAAGCTGCAAGACACCGTATGTCGTTTCGTCGAAGCCGAGATCAACCCCAACGTCGAGGAGTGGGAAAGGGCCGGCATCTTCCCGGCACACGAGCTGTTTCTCAAGATGGGGGCACTTGGCCTGCTCGGCGTAACCAAGCCGATCGAATACGGCGGGATGGCGCTCGACTATTCGTATTCGGTGGCACTGGCCGAGGCACTGGGACACTGCCATTGCGGCGGAGTGCCAATGGCGATCGGCGTGCAGACCGACATGGCCACCCCCGCGTTGGCACGCTTTGGCTCCGACGAACTCAAGGCGCAATTTCTCGCCCCCGCGATCGCCGGCGAGGCCGTGGCCTGCATCGGCGTCTCGGAAGTTGGCTCGGGCTCCGACGTGGCTTCAATCAAGACCTTTGCCCGTCGTGACGGTGCCGACTACGTGATCAGCGGCGGCAAGATGTGGATCACCAGCGGCTCGCAGGCGGACTGGATCTGTCTGCTCGCCAATACTTCTGACGGTGCGGCACATCGCAACAAGTCTCTGATCTGCGTGCCGATGGACACCCCCGGAGTCGAGATTGCACGCAAGCTCGACAAGGCGGGAATGCACTCGTCTGACACGGCGCAGATCTTCTTCGACAACGTGCGCGTACCGCAGCGTTACAGGATCGGTGAAGAGGGCATGGGCTTCACCTACCAGATGATGCAGTTCCAGGAGGAGCGGCTGTGGGCCGCGGCGAATTCACTGTCGGCCGCGCATGTTATTACGGACACCGTTGCCTATCTGCGCGAGCGCAATGCGTTTGGCCGGCCATTGCTCGAGAATCAGTTCATCTACTTCAAGCTCGCCGAATTGCGCACTGAGGTCGAGTGCGTGCGTGCCTTGCTGCATCAGGCCGTCGAGCGCTACGTCGCGGGCGAAGATGTCACCCAACTCGCCTCGATGAGCAAGCTCAAGGCTGGTCGGGTCGCGCGTGAAGTGGCGGACTGGTGCGTCCAGTTCTGGGGTGGCATGGGCTACATTGAGGAGACCCGCGTCAACCGGTACTGGCGCGATTCGCGACTCGGATCGATTGGTGGCGGGGCCGACGAGGTGATGCTCGGAATCATCGCCAAGACGATGGGCATTCTGCCGCGCAGCCCATGAAGTTCGACACCCTGCTCGTCGCCAACCGCGGTGAGATCGCCTGCCGGATCCTGCGCACGGCGCGCACGCTAGGCCTGCGCACGGTGGCGGTCTACTCGGATGCTGACCGGGACGCGCGTCACGTCGCGCTCGCCGACAGCGCGGTTCGCATCGGCCCGGCCGATGCCCGCGCGAGCTACCTCGACATCGCGCGGGTCATCGCGGCATGTCACTCGGCCGGAGCGAACGCGGTGCATCCTGGCTATGGGTTCCGTTCGGAGTCGGCCGATTTCTCCCGCGCCTGCCGCGACGCCGGCATCGTCTTTGTCGGCCCGTCACCCGAAGCGATCGAGGCTCTCGGCAACAAGTCGAGCGCTAAGGCACTGGCACAGCGTTGCGGCGTGCCAGTGCTGCCGGGATACCGCGGCAGCGCCGACACCGCGCCCAGGGACCTCGCCGCTGGCGCGCAGCGCATTGGTGCACCCCTGATGATCAAGGCGGCCGCGGGCGGTGGCGGGCGCGGCATGCGCCGCGTCGACGATCTTGCCGACTTTGAACAACTCGCACACAGCGCGGCGAGCGAAGCCCTGGCCGCCTTCGGTTCTGGCGAACTCCTGCTCGAACAGCTGCTCGAACCCGCCCGCCACGTTGAGGTGCAGGTCTTCGGCGACGAGCATGGCAACTACATCCATCTCGGAGAACGGGACTGCTCGACGCAGCGACGCCATCAAAAACTCATCGAGGAAGCCCCCGCGCCGGGCGTTTCCCATGAGTTGCGAGAGGCGCTGGGCGCTGCAGCGCTGCGGCTGACCCGCGAGGTCGGCTACTGCGGCGCCGTCACGATCGAATTTCTGCTCGCACCCGATGGCGCCTTCTATTTCCTGGAGGCCAACCCACGGCTGCAGGTCGAACATCCGGTGACCGAGGCGATCACCGGCCTGGACCTGGTCGAACTGCAACTGCGCATCGCCCAAGGCGAGTTGCTTCCCGCCCTCCTACCCGAGGTCGCCTGGACTGGGTACGCGATCGAAGCGCGGCTCTGCGCCGAAGCCCCCTTTGACGGGTTTGCGCCCCAGTCCGGAGCGATCGCGCATTGGTCGTTCCCGCAGCACCTCGGTGTGCGTGTCGACCACGGACTGGCTCCAGCGGCCACCGTTCCCCGCCACTACGACTCGCTGATCGCCAAACTGATTGCGACCGGCGCTGACCGCGAACAGGCGCGGCTGCGCCTGATCGCCGCGCTCAACGCAACCACAGTACTCGGCATCGCGACCAACCGGGACTACCTGATTCGCTGCCTGAGCGAGGCGAGCTTCGCGGCGGCCGCGCTCGACACGCAATGGATCGAGCGCAGTAGCGCGTCGTGGCGCGCCCCGGCGATTCCGTCGGGCTGGTTCGCGGCGGCAGCGGCGGTGCGCGTTGACAATGCTGCGCAGCGACACGGCGCACATGGCAACTGGTCGTCGACGGGCACGCGCACCCACAACCTTCTTCTGCGTGCCGGCACCGCGTTACGCGCGATCGCGGTGACGGCGGAGAACGGCCGCTACCGTGTGGTCGTTGCCACCCCCGCTGACGCCCGTGAACCGGCACCACGGCTCGAGGCAGTCCCGGAGCAGGTAGTCCACGAGGTGGAGATCGTCGGGGACGAAGCGCTGGTGATCGACGCCACCCGAGTGCGCTACGTCGCCCGCCTTGACGCAGCAGGTGGCTTTGCCGAAACCACCGGTGGTTTTCTCGAAACCACCGGTGGTTTTCTCGACACGTTGGGCAGTTGCGCTCGTTTCGATGATTTGCGCGGTGCCGCCGTGCGCCGCAGGGAACGCACGGGCAGCGGCACGATCATCGCCACCATGCATGCCCAAGTGGCACGAATCGCGGTCGAGCCCGGCCAACGGGTTGCCAGCGGCGAGTTGGTTGCGACCCTCGAGTCGATGAAGATCGAGCACCATGTGTTGGCATCCGTTGGCGGAATCATCAGTGAAGTCGCGGTGAGAGTCGGGGTCCAGGTCGCGCCTGGGCAACTACTGCTGCAAATCACCCCCGACAGCGTTGCTGGTCATATGGACTCAGTTAAGGCGGAGGAGCGCAATGACTGAACTGGCAAGCCTCGACTTCTGCGCCCTGCCCGATGCCACAGATGATCATCGCCAGCTACGCGACGCATTGCGGCGCTTCGTCGACGGTGAGATCCGCCCAGCGATCGACGCCTGGGATGAGGCCGGCAGCTTTCCGCGTGAGCTCTACCGCAAGGCCGGTGCGGTCGGCCTGCTCGGTCTCGGCTATCCCGAGCGTTACGGCGGCACGCCCTGCGACACGCTGTCACGCATTGTGGCGGTGGCCGAACTCGCGCGCGCCGGCGCCGGGGGGCTCAATGCCAGCCTGATGAGCCACTCGATCATGATCCCGCCGCTGCTGGCGGCAGCGCCGCCAGCGCTCCTGGAGGAAGTGCTGCCGCAACTGCTCACTGGTGCGGCAATCGGCGCCTTGTGCGTGACCGAGCCATCGGGCGGATCCGATGTAGCGGCCCTCACCACACGCGCTGGCGCCGTGCCCGGGGGCTGGCTCCTCAACGGCGCCAAGGCCTTCATCACCTCTGGCATGCGCGCCGACTTGTTACTCGTGGCCGCGCGCACCGGAGGGCCGGGTCCGAGCGGAATCTCGCTCTTCCTTGTCGACGGTGCCAGCCCTGGCATTGCGCGCAGCGCGCTGCGCAAGACCGGCTGGTGGTGCTCCGACACGGCGATGGTGCACTTTGAGGACTGCTTCGTGCCCACCGCACGGCTGGTGGGTCAGATCGATACCGGCTTCGCCTTGGTGATGCACAATTTCAACAGCGAACGCCTGATGATGGCGGCACAGGCCGCGGCGTTCTCGATCGTCTGCATCGAGGATGCGCTTGCCTGGACACGCGAGCGCAGCAGCTTTGGTCGACGGCTGATCGAACATCAAGTCGTGCGCCAGAAGATCGTGCGCATGGTCGACGAAGTCCTGCCGGTAATTGCCCAGCTCGCACAGCTCGCACGCCAGATTGACCTCGGTCGGGTCTCGGCCGGCGAGATTGCGTTAGCGAAGAATCACGCCGCTCGGGTGATGCGACACTGTGCCGATGCCGCGACTCAGGTGCTCGGTGGCGCCGGCTTCATGCGCGGCTCACGAATTGAGCGCATCTATCGTGACGTAAAGGTAATGATGATCGGGGGTGGCGCCGAAGAGGTTCTCAACGAGCTCGCTGCCCGCCAGCTTGGCATAAACTGACCATTCGCCGCCGCTGGCACGAGACACGCGCGCCGAGCGCAGGGACAAACGAGGAGCAGGCAAATGAGTGAACCGGTTCTCTATCACCTGGACCAAGGGGTGGCGACGTTGACCATGAATCGCCCCGAGGTGCTGAATGCTCTCGACGAGACCTTGCTCGCGGCGCTGCGGGATGCATTTGCCCTGGCAGCGGACGACGAGGCGGTGCGGGCCATCGTGGTGACCGGTGCCGGGCGGGCCTTCTGCGCCGGAGCCGATCTCGGCGCCGGGAACGTCGGCAGCGCTGAACCGGATCTCGGTGAGCGGCTGCGGCGTCGCTATCACCCGCTGATCCTGGCGATGCGGGTGTGTCCCAAGCCTGTCATCAGCGCGGTCAATGGCGTGGCGGCTGGCGCCGGCATGAGCATCGCGCTCGCCGGCGACTTGGTGTTCGCGAGCGCGTCGGCGCTGTTCCTTCAGGCGTTCACCCGGATCGGGTTGATCCCCGACGCCGGCAGCACCTATTTCCTGCCGCGTTACGTCGGCGAGATGCGCGCCCGCGCGCTGGCGATTCTGGCTGAGAAACTTCCGGCAACCGAGGCCGAGCGCATCGGACTGGTGTGGAAAGTGCTCCCCGACGATGAGCTGCTACCCTACGCGCGGCGCATCGCCGCCCAACTGGCTCAACAACCGACCCGCGCCTACGCGCTGGCCAAGCAGGCCTTGAACGCGAGCCTTGGCAACGACCTCGCCACGCAGCTCGAAGTCGAGGCGGTGCTGCAGACCGAAGCTGGACGAAGCGAAGATTTCCGCGAAGGCGTCTCGGCATTTCGCGCCAAGCGCACGCCAGCTTTCAAGGGACGTTGATGAAGCACAAAGCCAGCACCGTGACTGAGCCCGCGAGCGCCGTGCCGCATCCGCCCGGATTGCCACGCTCTGCCGCGGAGCAAGAACGACTCGAGCACGCGTTGCGCGAATTGTGGGAACGAACCATCGCCTTCAACCAGACGCTCGGCGTGCAGGTGGTGTCGGTCGATCCAGGCGCCCCGAAGATTCGCTTCGACATGCGCCCCGAATTCGTTGGCCACTATCTCTATGATCGACTGCACGGCGGCGTGATCTCGGCCGTGCTCGACGTCGTTGGGGGCTTCACGCTGATGTGCGCGATCGCTGAGAAACACAAGGATGAGACCACCGAACAGGTGATGCACCGCTTCTCACGCATGGGCACGATCGACCTGCGGGTCGACTACCTGCGGCCTGGTAACGGCCAGCACTTCATCGCCAGCGCCCGCGTCACCCGACTGGGCGGGCGCATCGGTTCAACCCAGATGGCGCTCGAAAATGACAGCGGCACGCTTATCGCTACCGGGTCGGCAGCTTACGTTATCAGCTAAGGAGGAAGGCACAGCGAAAAGGGCCCCCAAACGGGTGCCCTTTTCGGTGCTGGCGACAACGCAACGGCGTGGCCGCCAAACTGGACCGGGTTCCGGACCGCCGGAACCCTCAGTTCAGTCTGCCAGGTAGTCGGTGAGGCCTACCCACCTGCCATTCTGGATTTGTCCCATGCGCGAACGCTTGTTGCCAAGGTGATCGGTCTTCGAGAACTTGAAGTTGGGGCTGCCAAACATGTCGTGCGGAAAGCTGAGGCTCTCAAAGGCATTGGCCAGACTCTCGGTGGTCAGGTTGGGACCGGCCTTCTCGGCGGCACGGGCAAACATGTCCATCGCCACGTAGGCGTAGGCCGCAAACAGGCCCGGATCGTCATTGAATTTGGCCTTGTAGCTGGCGCCCCAGTCGCGCACGTTCTTGGACGGATCATCCATGTAGGGAACGCCGGTCTGGAAGGTCGCGTAGAGTCCATCCATGGCCTTGCCACCGAGCTTGTGGATGAGATCGATGTACGCGGCCGACGAGCCGAGGAAGATCGGATCCCAACCCATCTTGCGCGCTGTGGCGACCGTGCCGATGGTCTCGCGAATGATCGTACCGAGCACCACGATGTCGCAGTCGGCACTCTTCATCTTCGCAACCTGCGCCGAAAAATCGGTCGCGCCGCGCTTGAAGGTGGTCTTCTCGACAAATTCCTTGCCCATGTCCTTCAGGCCGTGTTCGGCGCCGCGAAACACTTCCAGGCCAAACTCGTCGTCCTGATAGATGGTGCAGAACTTCTTCGCGCCGCGCTCCTTGGCCATCCACTTCACGCCGGTACGCATCTGGTCATAGTACGGTGCCGCGAACGAGAACTTGAGTTTGCTCACTGGCTCATACATTTCGCGCGCCGCCGTGAGCGGGAGCAGATTTGGCACGTTCTTCTCAAACAGCGGCTGGAAGCTCGCCATATTCACTGCGGTACCGAGCGAACCCACCATGGCAAAGATCTTGTCCTGCTGGACCAACTTCTGGGCGGCCAACAATCCCTTCTGCGGGTTGTAGCCGCTGTCCTCGACCACCAGTTTGATCTTGCGGCCATGGATGCCGCCCGCGGCGTTGATCTCATCGGCCCGCATCTGCAGCCCAAAGTTGAGCGGTTTGCCCATGCCCACCGCCGGGCCGGAGAGGTCCTGCAAAGAGCCGACCACAATCTCCGTCTTGGTCACACCCTGCCCGGCATTCGCAGCGACGCTGACGCATATTGCGGCAGCCGCTCCGATCCACTTCAGTTTGTGCTCGCCCATCGTGTCCCCTCCGTTGGTTGGTTAATGCTGTCCATCAGAACCGCATCATTGCTAGGTTTAGACCGGCCGTCAATCGACCCTCAACGCTTGCCCCTCCGGGCCAGATAATCACGCGACATTTCCTGGCATTCCGGGTCCCCGAGCGCAGCCAGCAGTTGGTCAGCATCGGCACCTGCCCCCGCGCTGGACACCAACTGTTCGGCGGCGGCGTTCACCGCGCGCTTGGTCACCGTCAGCAAACGCCCTGCCTTTGCTGCGAGCCCGTTTGCCCACGCCTGTGCGGCGTCAGCCAGCTGCCCGGCCGGGACACAACGATTCACAAATCCCAGGGCTTGCGCTTCTGCCGCCGAGAATTCACGGCAGTCGAGCACCAGTTCCCGGGTCATGGCGGGGCCGATTTCCCGCACCAGCCGCGGAATGCCGCCCCAGGCTAGCGGAATGCCCATGTCGATCTCGGGGATCGAAAACAGTGTGTCCTCAGCGGCGATGCGCAGGTCGCACGCGGCCGCGATCACAACCCCCCCGCCGACGCAGCGCCCCTGGATGGCGGCCAGAGTCAACGCCCGCATATTGGTGAGCTGCTCGGTCATCACCCGCCCCAGGTCGGCGTCCTCGCGACTGGGCGGGGCAAGGCCCATGCCACCGAACGCGTTCAGGTCGAAACCGGCACAGAACGCGCGCCCTGCGCCAGTGACGAGCACGACCCGCACGTCGTCCTGGCGATCAAACCAGCGCGCCGCCTGGACGAGTTCCTGCATCATCGCCGGACTGAGAGCGTTGAGCTTCTCGGGCCGATTCAAGGTCAGGCGGCCAAGCGTTCCTTCTGCCGTGACCTGCAAGCTTTCAAACTGCGGCTGCTGTGCCATTGCTTCCCCTAAGGCTCGCGGTACATCGCATCGATCATTTCCGCGTACTTCTCGTGCACGAGTTTGCGCTTCAATTTCATGGTCGGGGTGAGTTCTTCATCCTCGGCGCTGAGTTTCTTCTCGATCAGGCGAAACTTCTTGACCTGTTCGACGCGCGCGAACTGCTGGTTGACCAGTGCCAGTTCGTCGGCCACCAATTTCTGGATGGCCGGCGCGCGACACAGGCTGACGTAATTGGAGAACGGGATGTCGTGATCCTGGGCGTATTTCTCGACGTTCTCCTGATCGATCATGATCAGGCACACCAGGTACGGGCGCCGGTCACCGATCACAACCGCGTCGGTGATATAGGGCGAGAACTTGAGCTGATTCTCGATTTCCGAGGGCGTGATGTTCTTGCCGCCGGAGGTAATGATGATGTCCTTGAGCCGGTCGGAAATCTTATAGTAGCCGTCGGCATCCACGGTGCCGAGGTCCCCGGTGTGCAGCCAGCCGTCGGCGTCGATGGTCTCAGCGGTCTTCTCAGGCTGATTGAGGTAGCCCATGAAAACGTTCTCACCGCGCACCAGCAGTTCACCCTGATCCGACAGCTTGACCTCGTTGTAGCTCGTGGCGGTGCCGATCATGCCGGCTTTGATGCGCGCTATCGGCATGCCGGTCGATGCGCCGCCCCCTTCGGTCTGCCCCCACACCTCAAGCATCGGTACACCCAGCGCCATGTACCAGCGCACCAGGTCGGGGGAAATCGGCGCCGCTCCGGTAACCAGGTAACGACAGCGGTTGATGCCGATCAGCTTTCGCACGTTGTCGAGCACCAGCCAACGCGCCAGCCGGTGCAATGCGCGCCATCCGGAACCGATCGCCAGCCCCGCCTCGTAGCGGTGCACCAGGTGCATGCCGATCCCGATCGCGCCGCGATAGGCGAGTTTTTCCAGGGCCGTGGCTTCGGACAAAGCGATCGTCACGCCTGAATAGAACTTCTCCCAGATCCGCGGCACAGCCAGGAACACCGTCGGCGCGATTTCGCGCACGTTCTCGGGGATGGTTTCGGGATTTTCGACAAAGTTCAGCTTGGTGCCGGTATACATCGCGAAGTAGGCACCACCCAGACGTTCAGCGACGTGACACAGGGGCAGGAAGCACATCCGCTCGTCGGTCTCGTCCTGGGCGATCAGGGTGTTGTAGCCACGCAGGGTGTAAACGACGTTGTGATGCGAGAGCATCGCGCCCTTGGGTCGGCCCGTGGTGCCTGAGGTGTAGATCAGGATCGCCAGGTCCTCGGGTCGGCGCGCCTCGATGCGTGCCTGCCACTGTTCGTCGGCAGTCGCGTCACCGAGACGGTCAAGCCGTTCCCGCCCGATCTCGCGCAGGCGCGCCAGGCTGATGACTTGCGGATCGTCGAGGTCGCGCAGTCCTTCCATCTCCCAGACGATGATCCGGCGCAGGCCAGGCAGGTGTTCGCGGACTTCGAGCGCCTTGTCTAGTTGCTCCTCATCTTCGACGAACAGGTAGACCGAATCCGAGTCCTGCATCAGGTACTGCACCTGCGGTGTCGCGTCGGTCGGATAAATCCCGGAACTGACGCCGCCGGCGCACAACACCGCCAGGTCCGAGAACAACCATTCCTGCGCTGTGTTGCCAAGAATGGAGGCCCGCTCTCCCGCCTCGAAGCCCAACTCAAGCAGGCCCATGCCGATTTCGCGCACGATCTCCCCGAGTTCGCGCCAAGTCACGCTTTGCCACAGGCCTAGGTACTTCTGCCTGAGAAAGACGCGGTCGCCGCGCTGTTGCACGGCATTCCAGAACAGGCGCGAGACGGTTTCGCCGGCGACGACGATCTGGTTCGATGCGCTGAAGCGCTTACTGTCCGAGTTCCACATGGCTAGCGCCAGTTCTTCTTCTTCTTCCAACGGCGCGTTCCGCGCACGCCGCTGTCCTTCATGCCGAGGTAAAACTCCTTGACGTCATCCTTCTGGCGCAGGGCCGCGCAGGTGTCTTCCATGACGATGCGCCCGACTTCAAGCACGTAGCCGTAGTCGGCGTACTTGAGTGCCACCATGGCATTCTGTTCGACCACCAGCAGAGTCACGCCCTGCTCCCGATTCACGCGGACGATGATCTCGAAGATCGCCTTGGTCAGTTTGGGCGACAGGCCCAGACTGGGCTCGTCAAGCAGCATCAGGGCCGGGCGTGCAAGCAGCGCGCGGCTGATCGCCAACATCTGCTGCTCGCCGCCCGAGAGCTGCCCGGCCGGCTGCCTGATCCGTTCGCGCAACATCGGAAAGTAGCCGAACACCATCTGCATATCCTGCTCGACGGCAGCCTTGTCCGCGGCCGGCCTGGTATACGCCCCCATCAGCAGGTTTTCACTCACGGTCAGCAGGGGAAAGATCTCCCGACCCTCGGGTACCTGCACGATACCCTGGCGTACTATGCGGGCCGGATCCTGACGCTGGATCGGCTGACCGCGGAACAACACGGTCCCCTTCTGCGGATCGATAATGCCTGAGATCGTCTTGAGGATGGTCGACTTGCCGGCCCCGTTGGAACCGAGCACGGTGACAATGCTGCCCTGCCGGACCGAAAGCGAGACGCCACGGATCGCCTTCACCGGGCCGTAGGAGGATTCGACATTGTTGAGTTGCAGAATCGGCAGCGCGTCGCCAGTGTCAGTCATCGGCGCCTCCCAGATAGGCTTCGATCACGCCCGGATGCCCCTGCACCTCGGCCGCCGTGCCCAGCGTCAGCACTTCGCCCTGATTCAGCGCCAGCACCCGGTCAGAGACGCGCGACACCAGGCCCATGTCGTGCTCGACCATGATGACCGTGATCCCCAGGTCATTCTTGATATCGTCGATCCAGAAACCCATTTCCTCGGTTTCCTCGACGTTTAGTCCGGAGGAAGGCTCGTCGAGCAGCAGCAGCTTGGGACGCATCGCGAGCGCCCGGCCCAGTTCCACCACTTTGCGCACGCCGTAGGGCAGCGCGACCACCATGGTGTCGCGGTAGTGCTGCAGATCGAGAAATTCGATCACCTCCTCGGCGTGGCGCCGAAACTGCAGTTCGGTGCGCCGCACGCGCGCTGTGAACAGGATGTCCTGCCACCAGGAAGAATGGCGCTGGCAATGACGGCCAACCAGGAGGTTTTGCAGGACCGTCGCATGTTCGAACAACTCGATATTCTGGAACGTCCGTGCGATGCCGAGTCGTGCAATCTCATAGGGTGCCAGGTGCGAGATCATCTCGCCTTCGAACATCACCCGCCCGGCACTGGCCCGGTAGATACTGCTGATGAGATTGAAGATCGTGGTCTTGCCCGCGCCGTTAGGCCCGATCAGCGAGAAGACTTCGTGCGGCCAGACCTCGAAGGAGACATCGTTCACGGCGCTCAGCCCACCGAACTGCACCGAAAGGCTCTGCACCTGGAGCAGGGGCGCCGTCATTTCAGGCGCTCCGATTTCATATAGCTCTTCTGGCGCTTGAACATGCCCTTGCGGTAGAAGGGAAAGGTCGAGAAGAAGGTCCGGATCTTGAGCCATCGACCGTACAAACCAAGTGGCTCGAAGAGGACGACGGCGACCAGACACAGCCCGAAGATGGTTGGCTGCAAGCCGGTCTGATGACCGATTTCAGGCGGCAACCAATCCTTGGCGTTGACGATGAACTGCTGCGCCAGAATCCAGAAGGCCGGCCCGAAAATGGCTCCATAGATGGAACCAAGGCCGCCGATCACAATCATGATCAACAGCTCGATCGATTGCAGGAAGGTGAATTGATCGGGCGACAGGAAACGCAGTTTATGTGCGTAGAGGGCGCCGGCGATCCCGGCCAGCGCGGCCGAAATAGCGAAGGCAATTGTCTTGTAACGGGCCAGGTGGATGCCCATGCTTTGCGCCGATATCTCCGAGTCGCGGATCGCGACGAAGGCCCGGCCGGTCGGGCTGCGCAGCAGGTTCAGCACGGCGATCACACAGACCACCAGGATGGCCAGAGTCACGTAGTAGAAGCGCTGCTCACTGTCGATCGGAATTCCAAAGATTTCCAGGCTCTTGAGGGTGAGTCCACTGCTGCCGCCGGTGATGCTGTCGGCACGAGTCACGCCCTCTTCCACGATGAAGCCG
>JACZKY010105063.1_pt1 | contig 15543 bp, 16 predicted proteins | sample 8237611 | NCBI WGS metagenome assembly JACZKY01 (sample SAMN16148055, study PRJNA663545) | marine sediment metagenome | biome: sediments and biomass from bioreactor inoculated with such sediments; feature: coastal sediments; material: methane- and iron-fed bioreactor; isolation source: Bothnian...
AGCACTGCCTTCGAGACTGGCTGCAGCGCAACGGCGTCGGTTAGCGATGTGCGGCGGCAATCGGGGGATGCGGGCGTCGGGTCGCGAAGCAAGCATGCGCCCGGAATCACGTGTGTCGCGCGGGGAAGCAGAAAAGACGAAGGGCCGGGAGAATCAATCTCCCGGCCCTTCGTTCAATATGGTGCGGCTGCAGGATCGACAATCAACGCGCAAGCACTTGATTAAATTCAAAATTCAACAATCCCCAACCATAACAAACCCCCAAACGTACCCCCACCCAGCCATCGTGCCGCCTTACCGATGAACATGCCTACGGATTCGACTGTTCCGCTGGCGGCGCACGACGAAATCACTACGCCAGCAGCGACCAAAAGCGTTGGAGATTTGGAGAGAAACACTCAAATCGGCTTGTCTGCCTTATGTGGCGGGGCTTCGATTATCTCCAAGTATGTCTCCAAAACACCCCATATCTTGGAGACAAAGTTGGAGACAGGCGGTTGAGCAGGTCGAGTATGCGCAGTCGCAGCGATATTTGCCCTGCCATCTGGGACGCTGCGCGCAAAGAAACTCCCCGCACCGCCCTCTTCCCGGCCGCGTGTACTTGGGGCTCCTGTGCACGCTAAGATCGGCCATACAGGACGCGGTAGGTTGAATTGCGTCCGATGAAGCCGTTTTGCTTGAAAAGGGGAATCAGATGGTCGACATGTACGCGCTAACCTTGCCAGTCCTCGCCCATCCTTGGCTTGATGGCGAGTCTCCGGTTCGCCTCCTTCCTGGCTCTCCGAAAATCCTACTGCGATCGGTGGAGAAACTTGCGTACTACTTCAAACGAGAAATGCACTTTGATTTTGTTCAATTCGAGGCGGCCGAAACCGAGGCAAGCCGAGGTTTTGTACCTTATGAGGCTTATGCATTTTTCGAGCCTGCATACGATCGAGTAGAAGAGGCCAAGCCCACGCCTCACCGTGTGTTTGGAGCGTGCTGCTTCCGTCTGCGCGAGTGGTCAGATCACGCACCAGCGTGGTCGCTCGATTGGGTATGGATGCATCCGTATTTTCGTCATCGCGGGCACTTAACAAGGGCGTGGGCGATGTTTGAACATCGGTATGGCGAGAATTTCCATGTAGCGAGGCCGCTCTCGCTAGCTATGGATTCGTTCATGGAAAAGTGCGCCGCGAGGCGTGCAACTTGAGAACCCGCCCTATGGGTTGCGGGAAGTCCAGTGGCAGAAAGAGGGCGCATCGATCTGCCTCGAATTGTCGCGGTTCGAAAAAGTAACTTTGAGCGACATAGGCTCTAAGCCGCATCGCGTATCCGCATGATCGTCTGGCGGCTCGTGCCGTACCGCTTCGCGAGGCTGGCGATGCTTGCCCCTTCGCTCAACTGCCGACGAACCTCGTCCTGCTGTTGCCCCGAAAGCGAGGACGGACGGCCCATCGCCTTCCCTTCCGCCCTTGCTCGCGCGATGCCGGCTTGTGTCCGCTCTATCAGTAGATCTCGTTCAAATTCGGCCACGGCATTCAATACCTGCATCGTCATACGGCCGGCCGCGCTCGTCAGGTCGACACCACCAAGAGCAAGGCAATGAATTCGGATGCCGCGATCTGCCAGCGTCTCAACGGTCTCACGCACATCCATCGCGTTACGACCAAGTCGATCAAGCTTGGTCACGATCAACACATCCCCTTCCTCCATCTTGAGGAGCAGCTCCGCGAACCCCGGTCGCTGTTGCGCGCTAACACTGCCGGAGATGCTCTCCGTGACGACCCGACGCTTGTCGACCGAGAAGCCGGCCGCTTCGATCTCGCGAAGTTGGTTAGCTGCCGTCTGGTCGGTCGTGCTGACGCGGGCGTATGCGAAGGTCCGGGACATGCTGCACTCTCAATATGTTCGAAAAGGATGTCCGAATCATACCCTATGTCCGAAAACAATAAAGTCTTATTTTCGTACACCCCTGAACACCCATGTCCGTAAGGGATCGGTTTCGGACAGTCTATCTCGGGCGTAATCTGGCGGCCGTCACGTGCTGGCGTCCATCGTTACGCTTGGCGAAGTGGATGACCGACGATCGCCCGTGGTTCGAATCGTGCAATCACACACGATGGCGCGGTTCGCGGATAGTGCGGACCGGACAACCTCTAGCAGCGCCTTGGTGAATTCGGGGTAGTCTTCGACCCGCTTCGGACGAAGCGCGCTGCAAGAGACGAAAAGGTCTGAATCTGACGCGTCACTTGCGGATCGTCAGTCCGCCCGCTCTGGATGCCGAGCCAGGCGGCGGTCTTTGGGTATCGGATAGCGAAATCGCCCAGTGCACGCACGAACAACCCGAGTCCGTATTCGTAACGCGACAACAGGTGATCCATTCGGCTACAGCCCCAGTCGGTCGGGACGAACGAGCGTTGGGCCGACGAAGATAAGTTTGCGCAATGACGCTTGCGGGCCGTATGGCTGCATCCGGAAGTGCGGCCGCCGCCAGTGGCCGCTTACTTCGCGCTGCGCGCTGTCCGATGGGACTGATCCGGCCGCCTCGGCGTCGAGAATCGCGGGGCCGACGACGTGTCGATCGTAGAGCTGTTCGATTTCGGCGAGCCGTTCCGTGCGCTTACGCTTGCCGAGCCCCGGAAAGTGGCGCGGCGCGTTTGAATAAGCGCGATCATGGACCACCTGCGCGTCGCGCGCGTTGAGGTACAACAACATCTTGATCGCATAGTCCAAGGCCTCGCGCCAGAACTGCTGTGCGTCAGGCGGATCGGGCATTCCGTCAGCTGCGGGCCGCTGGAACAAGTCGTCCACCAATTCACGGATCGTCTTGTCGGGGTCTTCCAGCGGCAGCGTAATCGAATCCATCGTAGCACCGTCGTCAGGACCGCCGGCCATTAGCCATGTCGCAAATCCGATCGACCGGTCATTCTTGAATATCGCAATCGCCTCAATGTCGCCAGCTTGTTTCCAGCGGGTGGGTTCGGGAATGATGCATAGCGTATCGGTCGGCATCTTCAGCATGCCGATCGGCACATCCTCCGCGATATAGGCGGCGTCAAGCAGGCGGTGCAGCGGAGGGGTCGGCTCGTAAAAAGCCCCTTTTCGTACCTCGAACGCGAGCCACACGGCGCTGTATTGAGCGACCCCGGCGAGTGCATCGGTCGAGCGGCCGTCCGCGCCGTGCGGCAGGAGGTCCCGCGTGAAGCGATCGAAATAGCGAGTCAGACGCAGGATGCCATGCGAGCGCAGCATTTCGGTTAGCGTCGGCGACGCCACACGGTCTGTTGCGGCCCTTAGCGCGTCCCACGCGGCGAGCGCGCCTGTGACCCGATAGCGAATCGGTCCGGGTAAGCGAGCGAGCTTGGGATCGGTGACGGCATCGCCCGAGTGCATCAACGCAGTAACCAGCCGCTGACGGATGTCGGCACGCAGCGCTTCACGTTGAGCATCGGATATCAAGACGGTGTTGCGAGGCGATGCCCCCGTCAAAGTTACTTTCTCCGCCCGGCCTACCGAACCGCTCATGCGCGATACCTCTATTCAAGCGACGAAATCAGTCGCGCCCCGCACTCCGTCAGATCGTCGTGGAAGGCGACCGGTGTACCGTGATGATTTCGAGTGCTGCTTTGCGGAATGATCCTGAACTGCCCGCCGCACTTCGGACATTCGGTCAGGTGCCCTTCGAGCGCGACGGGAATTCCCTGCGCTTTCAGATCGTCGCTTGCGGTGATCACGTGGCCGCCGTGCGTCGTCTTGTCGTTCAGGCGGATCACGCCGCGCCCGTTTTCATCCTTCATGATCCTTTCCGCATCGTTTGCATTGTCATGCTGTTGAACAAGCGAGACCTGATCGGTCAGGTCACCCGTCGCTCTTCGGAGCGACTCCGCTATAAGTTTTCGGATGCTGAGCATTGGCGCAAACTCGGTTCCATCCGGAGAATTCGAACGCGGTCGCGTACCGGCCGCCACTGCCGTCATCACGAATCCCGTAATTCAACTCGGGCTTCTCCAAGTTAAGCGGGCCATAGTCGGCGAGAGACGGATCATCCGAATGGGCCACATAGATAAAGCGCACTCGAACTGGTTTTCCATCCTGCTTTTTGTAGGTGGCGTATCCACAAATGAACGTGCGCTTGTAGTTCGGCGTTTGACTTATTCCATGCAAATCGGGAGTGCTTTCGTATAAGTCGAAAAACTCGATGTCCTGGTCATCGGACAGTGCTGCCCGAACCGCTTTTTCCGCAGCATCGAATTCTTTTGCCGACGCACTGGGCGTACATCCGACGAACAATGCAAGCGCGGTGGCTAGCGTCGCTACGATTCGCCTTTCTATCATGCCGGAAACCCTCGTCATCAATTACCGTTAGCTACGGGCCGCCGCGTGCATCATGTTGGCACCAGGATTTTCGAGCCAAGCCGCTGCATACATTCTGCCATCGGGTTCTCCCCCCCAGTCTTCGACCCGTGCTTTCGGATCATTCGGGTACTCGCCGCGCTGTTGGGCCAGCACGGTATCGCCCCATCCGACAGGTGTTCCGGAGCGGGGTTCCGCGTAAAGATCGTCGGGAGCGATCACGGAGATTTGCTCGATTGCGGCAGGCCAGACGGGATCGCGGCACGTTGCATTCGCAAGGATTCGCATGACGGTGAAAACCAGAATCAGCGGCATCATCAGCATGCGAATGAAGACCGGCGCACGCATCCCGAAGCTATACAGCGAGAACAGGAACGACTCACGCGGAGTCTCGCGCTGCGTGTGAAACAGCATCGGCTTGGGCAAACCGTTAGGGCCGTCGTTCATGTATGCGCACCAGTAGTTCCATTGCGCTAGTGCCATTTCGACCTGCCGCTTGCCGGTCCATTCCCGACCGATCGAGAACACACTCATGACATTGCCGTGGTCGTCAACCGTATAGTGCCGAATGTGGAAGATCGTGCCGAAGGACGTGTTCTCGCGGTGCAAACAAAAGATCGAATCTTCCGTCCACGGTGCTTCCCAAACGACATCACCCTTGCCGGACTTCGCGAAGAAGCGGCGAGCGCGAATCGCAAAAAGCTTGCGGGCTTCACGATGAAAGCGGATCGGGCGATAACGCAGACCAAAGAACAGGCCGCGCCCAAGCTTCCATGCGATTCCGCCAAACACCACTACGAATGACAGAGCCATCAGGTCCGCTATAAACAAGTCAGAAGCGGAAGCGTCGCCAGTGTGAGTATAGCTATACAGATATGGCCCATATAAGGCGGCCAGAAACACGACAAACACGCCAGTAACAAACCATTGTTTTTCTAGAAAGGACGGCTCAATCACGTCCATGAAGGTCGAGTTAATGCTGAACGTTGACCCGAAATCCTGAACGTCCGGACCGAGAAATCGATTGATCAGCAAGCGATGCGCTAGATCCCACTCCGGTACCGGCTTGCCGATACACTTTTTCATGACGCGCTCGTCCATGCGTCAGTCTCCCGCCGCCGAGCTAAATGCTTTGAGCTCTGCCTCAAGCGAGTCGTAGTGTTCCCCCGTGCTGAATTTGCAACGCGAGACCCAATCCTTGAGAGCGGACGCCTTAAAAATCGCGATCGCTATTCCCACCAGAATCGACAAAATCAGCGCCGGCCAGAAAAGTGGCCAACCGAAGAACGCGGCGGCGGCAACGTATACCCCGAGAGCACCACTCACATTGTAGAGAACCCAAAGCTTGGTTTCTTTGTTGCGATATGCCTCTGGGGCATTTTTGATTAGGTCAAACCCAGCCAACACGATGCCAGCGATCGCGCCAAGACCGCGACCGACCTTCGCCCCGACTTCAGCCCATTCACTGGCACCGGCCCACTGCTTCATGAGGAACGCCGACAAAGGATGAGCCGGCGCTTTCACCACGGTTTCCGATGCAGTTTCTATGACGGTCCCTAGGATCGAAACAACAGCACCGACTGCCTTTAAACCGGTTTCGCCTTGACTGAACTGATCACTACCCGCCCAATCTTTGGCCGCAAAGGTGAGTGTTGCCATCTGGAAAATCACCGTTACGACGCCGAGATTGAATTCCCGGGCCGAACCGAGCCACTTCTTGGCAGTATCAACACCCGGAACCTTGACAGCCTTGATCGCGCTGGCCTCCAACTTTCCGTCCTTGACGAGAGCATCGACATCCATCTCATAGGCGACGATATTCGGATCGCTCGGTGGCGCCGTCCTCATGACCTGCTTCCCAACCTGTGTTGCCGACGCGCGCTGTTCAGTCCGGTTGCCATCCAGTTTGACACCCAGTTCTCGGGCCTGCTGCAGAGCCCAATCACGAATTGCAAGCTTGCTGACTTGTGATGGTTTGAGCCGAACACCAGCCTGCATCGCCAAACGAATCGTCACGAAACCGAGTGCGACACCGCGGGTAGTTTTCGTAAGTACGCCAACGACGTGGTTGGCGGTCGTCACAATAAGCCGATCCCGCAGGTTGGCCGCGTTGCCGAGATTCTCGATCTTCTTGAACGCTTCCTTGTAGAGGTTCAGGAAGTTTTCGTACTGAATATCAGAACCGTGCACCTGCGCATCCGCAGCCTTTAGCATCGCGTCCTGATTGAACATCAGGGCACGCACGTACAGATTGCGGATATTTGAAGCTTGACCACTCAACCACTCGTCGAGCACTTTCTTGCAGGGCTCGGTGCCGACCGCCGAGCCGATCACCTGTGCGCACGACTCACTGTACGCGTAGCCGCTCCGAAGGTCCTGCGGATCATGGACGCCCGCCATCCATTCGGCGAGCATTTGCGACTTGAGCCAATCAGCATGTGCCTGTACCAATGGCTGCCATTTTGGCTTGAAGGCATCGAGTGCTTGTTGATACTCCTGTGGGAAGCGTTTGAGGGCTTCCTCATCCAGTACACTGGTCCGCCTGCCATCCGACCCAACCTTGGTCGACGCCTCTTCCCATGCATCGTTGGCCGAGGCCTCTACCGTTGCGGGAACGTTGGCCATCCTTGCATCTTCTTCCTTCGCCGCCTGTTCAAAACTACCGGTCCGGAATACCCCCTTAACAAGACGGTAAAGGCCGGCAAAGTCTGCCATAGGTGGAGCGTTGTAATTTCCAATGCGTGAATTGACGTCATTTACTCTTTGAGCCGTCTGCGACATCTCGTAAGACAGTCCAGTCAATGCCTTGGCGTTGGCGCGAATACCTTGTTCAGCCCGCTCAAGCAGCTGCGCCGACATCCACTTCCAGTACACCTGCTCGTCGAAACCGTTGTTCAGGTTGGGGACGGTCAGTTCGGCGAGGTCATTGGTAAGGCCGACGGGATCGTTAACCGCGATAACGAAACCCTTCTTGTTCGGCGATTCGAGCATCGCATCGCCGATCCGTTTGGCGACGTTCCGCTGACGCAGACGAATCTCGTCTCTGGGAACGCGGTTGCTAAAACCGAACGCAGCCTTCATCGCCTGAGCGTCCATCGCGAAATGCGCGATCTTGCTCTGGGTGGCTTGAAATTCGCCCGTATCGGTCGCCCCCCCAGCCAGCATCGCGGGAACGTTGATGCACTGCATATGCTGCTTGCGCCAAGCAGCATCATTGATTTTGTTGTGTACGAGGTCCTTGGTCCATCGCACGTTCGACCAGCCAATCCAGAGGTTGGTCGCTTCGTCACTTCCGGGCGTGTGCTCGACACTCACGCAACGGCCAAAGGATTCGAAAGCCAAGTCTCCGTTCATCGCGCAGCCTTGGGTAAGCGCGCTCTCCGCGTCACCTGGCGGCGGCGTCACGTCCGGGGGGAAATTCCACATGATCCCGTCGTCGAGAACCATATAGGCGGCCAGCTTCTTCCGTTTCTCGTCGTACGTGTATAGATAGCCAGGGCGCAATGCGCGCAGCGTGTACTTGGCGGTGGCAACGGCCTGAGGGGCGCGCGCGTCGATCCGAAAATTGCCGGACAGGGCCGGCGCTTTGGACGCGCCACGCGGGCACGCGATCGCGTATCGGACGGGATAGATCAGCAGCGACTGGCGATCGCAAAGCGGACAGCCTTTAGTGGTCGGCATGGGTTGATCCTCGGAATTTCATGATATGAAGTGACAGCCTTTATTCGGTCAGGAAAGCGTGCTGCATACGTTTAACCGCATCGTCGACGAGCGCATCGGTGGTCATCGCGTCCTGTCCGCCCGCCGAGCACAAGACCTGATCGAGTGCAGCCGGTAACTGCGCTGCCTGATCGACCGACAGTGCCGGCAGCCGCCGGCGAATCTGGTCGGCAATCTCGCTGCGGTTGATGCGTGGCCACTGGTCCGGGCGCGGCCAGCCAGACTGTTGATCGTCCGGCGGCACGATATCGGCACCTAGGCCGGCGCTGCGCCAGCGATGGCCGGCCCAAGCGAAGCACCATTCGTGGACGGGTCCCAAGAGGGCCAGCCGCTGGGTCGGATCGAACACCGCAAGCGTGAGGCTCAAGACACGCGGATCGTAGTACCGCCAGAACACTGGCTGGCCGCCCTCGCCAGGCCCCACCAGATACCGCGCGATGTGTTCGGCGAGCGCATCGACATCCGCGGCGCTGTCGATCCACGCGCAAATCGCGGGCGGTCGTTCAACCTCCGGTTCCTCTTGCCATCGTTCGGTCGCGATCCGTCGCCCCTTCAGATCGAGCGCGGCGAGGTCGATCAACCTCGGCATCAGTTCTTCGCGATGGGCCAGCACGCGTGGCGTGCAGGCACGCATGTCGAGCGCGGCTAGATCAGGCACGTGCGCGAGGGTCGCAGGTTCCACCAGCAGGAATCCGGTCGTCATCAGTTCCTGATGATCTGGTACAGCCTGCATCGGAGGCGTGGGCGTTTTCATTCGGCCGTCCATCAGGCGAGCGCGATCGACGCTTGACCGGTTTGTGCGGCACCGTCAGCCAATTGCGAGCACAAGTCCGATCCAGGGAACTGCGCCGGCATGCTCTGCGGGCCCACCGTATCGTGGCTGCCCGCATGAATCTTGTTTTCGCCAGGCGTGTAACCGACGATGCCTTTTGCGCTGACTTCGAGCTGGCTGTTGCCGGCCGTCAAGCGGATACCCTGCTTGGCCGTGATGTTGATCCAGTCCGTCGTGCTAATGATCGACAGGACCTTCTTCGCCAGCAGTTCCAGCTCGTCGTTTTCTGCATGCACCTGCACCTTGCCGCTCGCCGCGATAAGCTTCATGCCCATCTTGTGCACGAACAGTGAGAACTTGTCCGATACGCTCGCGAAGAACGATTTGCCTGTCGCGACCGACATGCTTTCGCCGGCCGTGACCGCTACGTGCTGCCCGCCCGTGACGTGCGCCGTCGCAGGCGTCGTGACCGCGATGCCGGCCGCGCCGGCCAACAGCAGATGCGCTTCATTGAGTTCAGGGAATTCGCCCTTGTCACTGCTGCCCGTCGCACCCGCGCCCTGGATACCATCCACCTGCGATTTCAGCGCGTCGGCAATCGGCGTCTGGTCCCCTCCGTTGTCCTGTGCCTGATAGTGCTGCGCGAGCTTGCCAAGTTGCCCGTGTAACGTTTGCGCTTTAGTCAGGCGTGATGCCGGCTCTCCGATATCCGAGAGATGCCCCTGCGCGGCGGGACGCACCTCCGTGCTGATCACCATGCCCTTGCCGGTGCGGATCGCGCCGACCTCATCCGTACGCAGCTCGAAGCCCTCGCCACGGGCATCCTTGCGCCCCTGCCAATCCTCGATTCGCTTGATCTTGCCGAGCGAGAGCTGGCTTGCCGCATGGTCGGATCGAAGTTGCACCTGAATCGCGTTCGCCGTATCGTCGAAAATTAGATGATTGCTGCGACCTGACGACGCGTTGCCGTCCGCACCGTTCAGCTCCCGGCTGCGAATGCCCATTAGCGCATTCTCGTCCGGCAGCTTCCACGACGGGACGTTGCGCGCGTTCATCACGCGGCCCGTAATGATCGGGTGGTCCGGATTGCCGTCGAGCCATTGCACGATGACTTCCGAACCGATCCGCGGCAGTGCCGCCATCCCCTGGCCGCCGCCAGCCCAGCCGCTTGCGACCCGCACCCACGTCGAATACTTGCCGTCGCGATCCCAATGGAACTGAACCAGCACGCGGCCGTGTTCGTCGGTGTGAATGCTTGTGCCGGACTGGCCGACGACGATCGCCGTCTGCGGCGCGAGAATCTTCGTGTCGACGCTGTTGAAGCCGCGCCCGGGCCGCCAGGCGGTTGCCCTGGGTACGCACGTGAACTCATTGCGGTATTCCGCCAGTACCCCTGTGTCCTGCAAATAGTTGTTGGTCGCCACATGCCGAACCGCGATGATCAGGTATTCGTCGTCGCTCTGATCGCGGCTCAGCGCCGAGCCATAACGGTCCGTCAGCCGGAACCAGCGGCCCGGCTGCACGAAGCGATTGTTGCCCTTCGCGTCGAAGCGCTTGATCGTCGCTTCGATTTCCTCCATCCGGCGGTTTGCGACCTGATAGCCGTGCTCCATGTTCCGATAGCCGTACGCACCGGCGTACTCGTTCCATTCAAGCTGCGGCAGCGCGGCTTCGGGGTTCAACAGACTCGTTTGAACGTGGGTCGGCGTCGGGCTCTTGAAGTCGAAACGTGACAGTTCCGCATGCGTCGAAGTGGTCTGCTGGAACGGGGACCAGCTCAGAACGCTGTCCGATTCCTCCGCGCCCATGCCATTGTGGAAGCGGATTTCGTGCCCCCTGCCGTCGATCGCTGGCGCGGGACGCGTCGGATCAGAGACGGTCAGCTTGTGCGACGTGGCCGTGTGCTCGTACCAGTACAAATAACCAGCGTGTTCCCAGCGTCGATGAACGTAATTGTGGTCGTCTTCGTCGAACTGGCAGGCCATCGTCATGCGCGGATCGGCTTCGCCGACCCGCCACGCCCATTCTGGCAACACGCCGTAGTCCTGAAAAACTGTCGCCGTCTGGTCGTGCAGGTTCTGATCGAGGAACAAACGATTGTGCTTGCCATACTTCAGATAGCGTAGCCAAGGACCGACGTGCGCCTCGTAGAACACCCAGCCGCCGTCCGTGCGAACATGCCGGAATGCGAAGATGTGGCCGTTGAAATACCGCTGACTGCCGTCGCCACGCAACAGACTGACCGTCACGCGCTTGCCGATGAAATCCTTTGGCGCAAGGTGGTCGTTGTCCGACAGGATTTCGATCTTGTACGCGAAATCCTTCGATAGCGCTTCGACCGCCTCGAATGCGTTCGGCAGTAGGATTTTGTAGGGCGCGTTATCGTCCGGAAAGGCTATCTGCACCTGCCGGTTGTGCTGCGGCCCTAGCGCAAGTTCTCTCAGGGCTTGTGCCGTATTCTGCATTGTTTCTTATCCGTCGATCCGAGCGCGAATGCCACTGGGCCGCCCGTGCGCCCTGGAATGCGCCAGCAAGGCAGGGGGCGATGCTCGTGCCCGTCCCGACATGCTGCGATAAGCTCAGACGTATACCACAAAGCCCCTCAAAGGCACACGGTGAGAATTGTTAGCGATGTCAAAGGGCGGGTTCACACCTCGCCCTCATCCGGCACCATTTATTACTGGTACCTTACTGGATTTGTTGAGAAAATATTGGGGTCAAGCCTAGGGCGGCCACCCGAATCCCGGATTCCTTCACCGGCTGGCTTGACACCTTCCGAAGGAGACCGCACAGAAGGGTGCCTCATTGCTCGACAAGAACAACGCTCGTCCGTATTCCGCATCGCCCAAGTCCAGGCCGTTTCAGCAAAAGCGCCGTACGTCTCTCAAGCAGCATCTCCGTTCTGACGCATATGTCGCCGAGCGGCACCGTGCAGCACAGTCGAACACCGATGATGCTGGACACGAGCGGCTCGATCGCCTCCCCGATCTGTTGCCTGCGAGCGCTTCCACCGAAGAGGCAACGGAGATACTGGCGGGTCTGATCGTGCGATGCATTGACGCCAACCATCTGCATTCTGTGGACGATTTGATTCGGCACCCATTGTTCAACAGTGAGATGCTTCGGGCTGTTGTTCAATTTGCGCGTCGCGATATGGCGACCGCTTTGCGCCAGCAGATCGACGAACTGCAGACGCAGGTCAAGGAAATTGAGAATGCTGACGCATTCCGTGTTGCGACCGCGCGCGCGGAAGAGCGAGCACGTCAGCAGCACGCCAAGGAGCGGGCGCGCGAGCGGATTGGTCCGGCTCAACAAAAGCGGCTCGCCTACGCCCAGAAAAACAAGATTCTGGACGCGTTCAAGCGCAAGTTGCGCAATGGGGAAGATTTGATGGCCCGGTCCGTCAGTTCGGAATTGGCGAAGCGCTTCAACGTGTCGCAAAGTCACGTCCGTGAGCTTCGAAAGAACTGGTTGAGAACGTTAAAACCTGACAAACGCAACTGACGAAACCACAGTTGCGTTTGTGAAATCGTAAACGCAGTTGTCGATACGACAGTTGCGTTTCAGCCTGCATGCTTCGCGTTATCCCGTGCAAACCCGCACGGTCCCATAACTAGCGGAGCATAGATGCAAAACACGTCGTACCCGATCAATCGCGTTGTGCGCATGCGCTGCCTCCTCGGCCGCGTCGGTCTGAGCAAAAGCGAAATCTACCGACGCATTCAGGCAGGCGCGTTCCCGAAGCCTATTCCGCTCGGCACCCGCGCCGTCGGCTGGCTAGAGTCCGACATCAATGCATGGATCGACACACAGGCGAAGCGGGGACAGGCATGATCGCGCTCAACTTGATGGCGATCGGCCGAGGTGGTCCATATGGTGGTGCGATAGGCGCTGCCGCGATGGCTCGCGATGCAGCGTACGGTCGCTGTAAAGACAAAAAACTTCGCATAGTCGCGGCTCTTCTCGACGATGTTGAGGGGACTCTGTGGAATCAGGGTGACGACGCCCTTAAGCTTGTCGCGGTGGCCATCACGCTAGCCGCGACGCTAATGCTCGAATCCCCTCGCCTGACGCCCGATCGACTCGGCTCGGCTTCCGACAAGCTGGTCCAAGCGATCATCGCTGCCGCGCACGACGCACGGGCCTATCATCGCGAGCACAACCGCGACCTGCTGGCGGCACATCGCGCTGTTTATAGCGATATCTACGCGCACTGCACAGACGTGTCGCGTCGCTCGTCAGCACAGGCTCTCTTACGCGGTGCCGCGCTCGGCCAAACGCTCGCGCATCGTGATCCGTCACGCATAGACATCGAAGCGATAAAGCTGGCCATTGCTGTACTCAAGGAGCGCGAACAAGCATGATGCCAGCCGAAAGTCACTTTGCATTGCGAGTATTGCGATTTGCGTCGCGCGGCGGTGCGCAGTATCCTATGGGCGTCGCTGAAACAACAGTGACCCGGTTTGGCGACCGGAATTTGTCAAAGGCGGACAACCGCCTGAGCGCGGTTTTTTTGCGTCCGCACATCATGTGCCTTCTATGGTCGGGCCTGATGGGGGTGCGTTCGCGCACGCCGGTTTCCTTTGACGCCGGTTCGCCAACCCTGTCATGTGCCCGGCCACCCCATTTGGCGATGGGAGCCGGGTTCGTCAACCCGTCAAAGGAGGTCGCACCCAATGCGCCAGCCGTCGCACGCCCGTACCGGGCACCAAACCCACCTCATTCAATCCATCGTCCGCGCAGCACTGCGCGACGCAGCAACCGCCAACACGTATCAAGACGCGCTCGATGCAACCGGCGCGGCACTGGCCGCGATCGCAGCACTCGTTCGCGCGGAGGTGCGCCATGGCTGACCTGCGCTGCAAGATTGGCGATCTGGCGATCGTCACGAAATGCGATGCTCGCTCGCGTATCGGCATGCTGGTCGAGGTGGCATCGGCTCGTCCGACGCCCGATCACGATTGGCGCGTGCGGATCTTGGGCGGCCCCGTCTCGGGGCGTAGCGTCTGCGGTCGCCGGTCTAGCGATTTCACGCATGCGGCCGTCTACGACTGGAACCTCACGCCGATTCGCGGCGAAGCGGAGCTGGATTGCACGATCGACGTCGGGCAACTCCTCGCGTCGATTCTGGAGGTGTGCCATGTCTGAATTCCGCCTGCCGAACGAAGTCAAGATGATCGCCATGTGTGCGGCCCATCAGTTCGCCCAGCTCGAAGCCCTGTTCGATGCCGTCCGTTCGCATCTTGCGGAGGGCACCTACGAGCGGGCGCTCGTCGACATGGGGCAAAGCGTTGCGAGCCGGTATTCAGCCGAAATGCGTCGCACTGCGCAGCCGGAGGTGTGCCATGACTGACCAGCGCATCCGAACCGCCGTTGTCGACGGATTCGACAACGCACCGCCACTCGATACCGGCGCTCCGATCGAGCTGCAATTCGCCGTCGACCTGGGCGCGATCTGCGCCGACGCATGGCTCGACCTGAAAGGCGATGTGCGGCTGCACGACTACGCGGCCCATCAAGCCGCCGCATTCGCGCGCGGCATGGAAGCCGCCATGCAGGACGCGGGCGACGTCGACGCGCACCGCGTGACGATCAGCCGTCAGGCGTTCGCGGCCGGCCTGATGGGGCGCGTACAGCAGCATCTGTTCGCAGCCCTCGGCATCGTCACGCGCGAACCGCGCACGACGCACTGACGGAGCGACCATGGCAAAGACGAACAAGAACGCCGTGCAACCGCTCGCGCCACACTTCGTGGCCGAGGTGAACCGCCCCGATCGCAACCGCATCGGAACGCGGATCAACGATGCGATGGAGCTGCTGGACAGCCTGCATTGGGCGGCCGACAAGGCCATGTCCGATGACGACTACTGGCTTGTGCTGAGCCTGTTCCGCGCGTCCCTTCCGTCTATCGGCGCGGCGCTGGAGGCGGCCAACGACGCCCTTGGCGAGTCGCGGCTCGGCCGCTACGTCTACAGCAACGACGTCACGGCCGGCGGGGCGGTTCTGTCGGTGCCTCGCGCGGCCGGCTGACGCCCCGCCGCAAGGCATCGTCACATCATTCAATTCTTCGCGCGTCGGGTAGCTGCTTGCCCGATATGGACTACTAATCGGAAGCCGACCGACGCGCGTCCAGTGGGAACCTATGAGTAACGCACCCATGTCCGAATTCGAGCGGGCGAGAGTCGCGCTCGGCTATGTTCCGCCCGACGACCGCGACACGTGGAGTCAGGTGGGGATGGCGCTCAAGGCCGAGTTTGGCGAGGAGGGCTTCGCCCTCTGGAACGAATGGAGCCAAGGCGCGCAGAACTACAACGGCAAGGACGCGCGCGATGTGTGGAAGTCGTTCAAGGGCGGCAAGATCACCATCAACACGCTCTTTCACCTCGCCAAGCTTGGCGGCTTCGATCCGCGCGCGCATCGGGCCAAGCCCGTCGACCCAGCGGAGCGCGAGCGGCAGAAAGCCGAACGTGCGGCCCGCGAAGCGGCCGAGCTGGCCGAACTGACGGAGAAACAGCAAGCCGCGTCGGCGCTCGCCGAATCGATCTGGTCGGCGGCCGAGCCCGCGCCGGCCGATCATCCGTATCTTGTTCGCAAGCGCATTCCGGTCGACGCGCTGCGCGTCTATCGCGGCGGCTTGTGCATCGGCACGGCCGTATGCGACGGCGCACTCGTCATCCCGGCGCGTGACGCGGACGGCAAGCTGTGGACGCTGGAAT
>JACZKY010043203.1_pt1 | contig 15515 bp, 12 predicted proteins | sample 8237611 | NCBI WGS metagenome assembly JACZKY01 (sample SAMN16148055, study PRJNA663545) | marine sediment metagenome | biome: sediments and biomass from bioreactor inoculated with such sediments; feature: coastal sediments; material: methane- and iron-fed bioreactor; isolation source: Bothnian...
CACCCCGACTCCCGGTCCCGTTTGCCGCGAACAATCCTTTCACCGAAAAACCGTCCACATTGGCCAGTTCGGAACCGTCCCCCGTCATCGTGGAGGATGAGTCCGACACGTGGATATTTTCCCATACGACGTCCGTCCCGCCGATCACCTGAAAACCTTCTCCGACTTTATCGGTCCACAGATTCCGCATGACCACCCCGTTGTCCGCGCAGCATAAATTCACCGGGTTGGAAAAGTGGTCGTCCAGCGTCAAATCCTCAATGACGATATCCCTGCTCGACCCGACCGTATAATATTGGGAAATGATGCATCCGGCGTTACACGACTGCCCGTATTTATCTCCATAATCCCCTCCCGAAGTCCAGGCCTGTTGCCCCCCCGTGTTCCCGGTGATTCTCCCCCCTCCGCCGATGTAGACATTGTCAACCGCACCGAACACTACGATGTTAACCGGGGATCCGTCGACCTGCTCGCCGTCCGCGAGTTTCAGTACGACTTCCGGCCCGACGATGAGCCGGACATTGGTTTTCAGATCGAGGCAATACCGATGTCCTTGGCCGAAATACGGATCTTCCCCCGCCACGGCAAGGAGATATGTGCCGGGCGTTTTGATCCACACCTCTCCTCCCCCGGCGGCACTCTGGGCATCGATCGCGGCCTGGATACCGGCGGTATTTACCGCCGCGGAGCCAAAGGGCGTAACGGAATTCGCCCCCACATCCACCGGGGGAGTTTCCACCGCATGGACGACCGGATCGACCGGAAATCCGATCACCGGGCTGAAGACGAGGAAAACCGCGAAAAATATCGACAAGTCTTCTTTCAACTCGTCCTCCCACAGAGTATCAGTAAGCGTTCCGCTTAGCCCACGACCATTATCGAAGCGGAACATCGGAAAGGCAAGTGACGATGAATCCCTATGGGTGAATATCATCCTTAAGAATAAAGAAAGGGCGGCACCCCCTTGGGAGTCCCACCCTTTTCCCGTTCGGTGAAACGGCCGACATTCCTGTCAGCCGAAAATGATTCAGCGGGGAATCTTCTTCAACGTTTCAAGCAACAGCTTCAGATCGACGGAAAAGGATCGATTCCGGACGTACTGTTCGTAATACTTCAGTTTGGCGGGCATGATCTCGTTGATGTACGTGGATTCCGGGTCTTGCGAATAGCGCAGGAGCGCGCTCTCGTCCCGAAATTCGATCGAGGCATAATCCGTGATTCCGGGAGGCACGGACAGGACCCGCTCGCGCACGTCGCCCGGGTAGAGAGCTACGTAATGCGGCACCTCCGGCCTCGGCCCCACCAGACTCATCTGCCCGAGCGCGACGTTCACGAGCTGCGGCAGTTCGTCCAGCTTGTACCGGCGAAGGATACGTCCCGCCTGCGTGATCCGGGTATCTTCTCCCGCCGTGATCCGGGGGCCCATCGTTTCCGAATCCACCCGCATCGTGCGGAACTTGAAGATCCGGAACGGTTTTCCAAATCTTCCTACCCGAACCTGACGGAAGAACACCGGCCCGGGCGAATCGAGCCGGATCCAGACGGCAACAGCGAAAAAAAGGGGGGCCAGCAGAACGATTCCGGCAAGGGAAAGAACGAGGTCGAAGACCCGTTTGACCCTCATCCGATCAGAGACCGGACGGCCGCAATCACCCTTTCCCGGTCCGCCTCGCTCATACGGCTGTACAGCGGCAGGCTCACCGCCCGCTGGTACGCATCCAGCGTCCGTGGGAAATCGTCCGGCTTCAGGCGGTACCGGTCCCGCCAGTACGGGTGCAGGTGGAGGGGAATGAAGTGCACGCTGCACCCGATACCCCCATCCGCCATCCGCGCGATGAACCGGTCACGCGACATTTTCACCGTGTCCTTCAACCGGATGACGTACAGATGCCATGCATGAACGCCTCCTGCCGATGCGTCCGTCGGGAGGATCAGCGGAAGGGATCCGAACGCTTCCGAATATCTCCCGGCCAACGCCGCGCGGCGGGCCCGGAAGGAGTGCGCTTTCCGGAGTTGGTGGATTCCCAGCGACGCGACAAGATCCGTCATGTTGTATTTGTATCCAGGGGCGACCACTTCGTAATACCAGGACGCATCGGGAGAGGTGTATCGGTCGAAGGCATCGCGGCTGATCCCGTGGAGGCGCATGAGCCGGCATCGGTTCGCGATGCCGGGGTCCTTCGTCGCGATCATGCCCCCTTCCCCCGTCGTGATCGTCTTGGTCGCGTAGAAACTGAAGACCGTCGCGTCGCTTCCCAGGGCGCCGACCGGGCGCCCCCGGTATGTCGCCGGCAATGCGTGTGCCGCATCCTCGATGACCTTCAATCCGCGACGCCGGGCAACGCCCAGGATCGGCTCCATGTCGCAGGGCAACCCGGCGAAATGCACCGGAAGGATGGCCTTCGTGCGCCCGGTGACGGCGGCCTCGATGCCGTCGGGATCCATGTTCATGGTCGCCGGGTCGATATCCACGAACACAGGATCCGCACCCAAGTAGCGAACCACCTCCGCCGTGGCGGTGAACGTATACGGCGTCGTGATGACTTCGTCCCCGGGGGCCACTCCGACCGCTTCCAGCGCGAGGTGCAAACCCGCCGTAGCGGAATTCACCGCGACCGCCTCCACCCCGCCTCCGAGGAAACCCGCGAAATCCTCCTCGAAACTCCGTGTCTTAGGACCCGTCGTGATCCATCCCGACCGCAACGTATCGAGGACTTCCGAGATCTCCTCGTCCCCGATCTCCGGAAGCGCGAACGGCAGGAAGTCGATCACAGGTCGATCCAGTATTCGTTCATCTTTCTTCCCTCGGCCGTGGCGTATTCCCTTTCCAGGCGGAATCCCGTTTTCCGGTAGAAGGCGTTGACGGGGTCGTTTTCGTCCCGGTCCGTGGTGAGGAATACCCTGGTACAACCTCTGCGCCGCGCCTCCTCGAGGAACGCCGCGACCAGCTTCCCCCCGGCACCCGTTCCCTGCAGGGAGGGGAGCACGCCGATGGAGTACAGCCCCGCCACGTCCCTGCCGGCGGGGTTGCCGGAGGGGTGCCGGACTGCCCGGGCGATCCGGCGAGCGATCGACGGCCGCCGGAGGATGCCCCCGAAGGACGCCAGGGAGAAGCGCAGCCAGTCCCTCCGGAGCAGTTTCGAATAGAACTCCCGGGGGTCCGACGTCCCGGCGACGAACCCCGCCGGGAGTCCGGCGGCATCCAGGTAAATGTAGGCGATCCCTTCCGGAGCGGCGCAGATCCCCGAATAGTACAGCGAGAGGAAGCGGGCGCCCAGGAAGGTCAGGAAGAACCCCGGGAAGCTCTTCATGTGGATCTCCACGACCCGGGAGACATGTTTTCCCTCCATTTGCCGGATCATGACGGGAGGTCACCCGTTGGACCGGACAGCCCGGAGATCACGGAAAGGAACGCCTTCGTCCCTGCTTCCCGGGACAGGTGTTTCTCCAGGTAGATCCTGCCATTGTGACCCGATATACGGCAGGCGGCGATATCCCTCCTCATCGTTTGAAGGGCATCCGAAATCGCCAGGGCGTCGGAAGATGGAACCGCGGCCCCGCACCCCGCATCCCGGATCAATCGCGCCGAATCGGAATCCGGATCGCAGCTGGCGACCACGGGAACACCGACCGCCATGTACCCGAGGATCTTGCTCGGCACCGACGTCCTTCCTCTCCCGGGCAGCAGCGTCATGATTCCCACGTCCGCGGAAGAGAGCATTCCCGGCAGGGCCTCCCTGGGCTGGAATCCGAAGAAACGGACGTTCGGAAGGTTCTTCCCCTCTTCCCGGATCCGCTCCTTCACCCTCCCCTCTCCGACGAAAAGGAAAACGACACCTGGGTCCCCGGAAAACCTTCGGGCGACGTCCACCAGGACTTCAGCCCCCGAAACGATGCCCATCGTGCCGGCATACAGGACCACGAACGCGTCTTCCGGGATCCCATGCTCCCGCCTCCAGGCGAACGGGTCCCGTGTCCTGCGGATCTCGTCCGGGTCGAGCCAGACCGGAATGACGCGGATCTTTCCTTCGGGCACCCCCTTGGATTCCATAAGATTCCGCCGGAATCCCTCGGATAACACGACGATCCGGTCCGATCTCCGGTACACCCATCGTTCCACCGCCTTCGCCGCCCAGATTATCGGGCCGTTCCGGATGGCCCCCGTTTCGACCGCGATGTCCGGGTACAGGTCGTAGATGACCGGGACGTGACGCGCGCCGACCCATCGCGCCAGGACCGCGGCAGCCGCCGGACCCGCCAGGGGAGGACCGAAGTTCAGGACAACCTCCGGCCGCCCTGTGGTCAGGGCCGCCATCGCCGTTCCCAATGCCTGGGAAGCGTACACGAACCCCCGGACGGGAATCGCGTCGGAGGTCGATGTGACGTGCCAGCCGCGGACAACGCGAACACCGTCCACGGTTTCTTTCAGCAGCCATTTTTTCCTGTAGCCGCCGAAAACCTTGCCGTGCGGGTGATGCGGGTATCCTGTTGCGACGATCACGTCGTGCCCGGCATCCGACAAGGAACGTGCCAACTCCCATACGATCCTCGCCGTAGAGTGGATCTCCGGCGGGAACACTTGAGTGGTGACGAGGATCCGCATCAGGCCCTATTCGGCCATCCGCTCGACGTACCAGTTTCCCATCGCCAGCACGTCCATCCGCGTCTTCAGGAAACATGCGAGAGCGTCATCCGGGGAGCAAACGATCGGTTCGTTTTCGTTGAACGAGGTGTTCAGAACGACCGGGATGCCGGTGATCCTGCGGAAGGTTTCGATCAGCTCCCAGTACAATGGATTCGTCCGCCGGGAAACGGTCTGCAACCTGCCGGTATCGTCCACATGCACGACCGCGGGGATCACCGGGCGCTTCTCCGGACGAACCTTGTAGACCATCAACATCGTCGGAGAAGGATAATCCCGCTCGAAATATTCCCCGGTATGTTCTTCTAGGATGGAGGGCGCGAAGGGGCGGAACGCCTCCCGGTGTTTGATCCGGGAGTTCAAAACGTCCTTCATCCCGGCACGGCGGGGGTCGGCCAGGATCGATCGGTTCCCGAGGGCCCGGGGTCCAAACTCCATTCGTCCCTGGAAAAATCCGACGATCTTCCCGTTCGCGATCGCTTGCGCCGCGCGGCGGAGCCCCTCGTCGTCGGGAAGCCTTTCAACGAGAATCTCCGGCCCCGATGCTCCCAGGCCGTTCCGCTCCAGCGCTGCCCGAACGGCGGCGTCATCGTACCGGGGGCCCGTGTAGGCGTGCTCCATGACGAATCCCCTCGGCTTCCCGAGCACCTGGTTCCAGACGTAGAACGCCGCCCCCACCGATGTCCCGTTGTCCCCTGCGGCGGGTTGAATGAAGACATCCGTGAAGTCCGTTCGATCGAGGATCTTTCCGTTCGTGCACGAGTTCAGGGCAACCCCGCCTGCGAGGCACAACGACTTCCGGCCGGTCGTTTTCTGCAGACGGTTCATGATGGTGAAGATGGATTCTTCCAACCACGCCTGGAGAGACGCGGCGACGTCGTGCACGTGCCCGGTGTATTCCTCCCCCGGTTCTCGCGGGGTCCCGAACAGTTCCACCATCTTCGGGGAATAGCACTCCGACATCGTGGGCGACCCCGCCTCCCATGTCATCGAGACGCCGGTGGTATGGTGTATGAAATACTCCAGATCCAGTTCGAACGTTCCGTCTTCTCGAAAACTGGCGAGCCTCCTCATCCGATCGAGGTACTTCGGCACCCCGTAAGGGGCCAGCCCCATGACCTTCCCTTCGTCCCCGTACTTCCGGAAACCCAGCCACTGGGTGAGCGCGGTGTACACGATCCCGAGGGAGTGCGGGTATTCGACCTGGTTCTCCACCTGGAACCGGTTCCCCCGCCCCTCACCCCACATCGTGGAGACGAAATCCCCGAATCCGTCGAGCGACAGGACGGCGGCCTCCGGGAAGGGCGAGAGGAAGAAGGCGCTGGCGATGTGTGCCCGGTGATGCTCGACGTTGTGAACGGCGGCCTTCACGCCCGAGGGGTTCGTTCCGAGTGCCTCGCACAACGTACGTTTCACGTCTTTCACCTGCAAGGCGTTTTCCAGCCGTTCCTTCACCAGGGACGTGAAGTTGGGTCGCCTCTTCAGGGTGTAGAGTATCTTGTCGAAGAGATGCGCCTTTGGATCGCGCGATATCGCGATGTGGTCCACCTGCTCCAGGCGGATTCCCGCATCGGAAAGGCAGTATTGAACCGCCCGTGCAGGGACGCCGGCGCAATGTTTTACCCGGTTGAATCGCTCTTCCTCCGCCGCACAAACCAATTCCCCGTCCCTGACGATCGCCGCCGATGCGTCGGCGTGGAACGCATTTATTCCCAGGATGTGCATCAGGAACCTTCCTGGACGTTCCCGATCAACGGATTTCCCTTCGTCCACGCCATCCGAAAAGGGTCCGGGTTGACCTTGCCGACCACGATGCCGGCGGGGGTGCATGCTCCTCAATAACCTCTGCGTACAGTTTCAACATGCTATGGGCGACGACACCGGGGGAATACTTTCGGGCAACCAGATCCCTGCCCGCGCACCCCATGCGAAAACGTAGCGCGGCATCCCGAAGCAAGGTGAGGATGCTCCGGGCAAACATTTCGGGGTTTCGCTCCACAACCAAACCGGCGCCCGCCTCCGAAATGTCTTCGGCGATACCCACGAGAGGGGACGTCACCACGGGTACACCGCAGGACATCGCCTCGGCCGCCGCCATCCCGAAATTCTCCTGATGGGAAGGAAGCACGAACACATCGGCCGCCGAAAAAACGGACCATTTCTCTTCCCCTCGAACCGGACCAGGCAGAATTACGTCCCGTTCCAGCCCTTTCCTGGCGATCATGTCATGGATCACGGCTGCGTACCCTCCTTCGTCGTCGCCGACCAGGGCAAAAACGGTCCCGGGCATCTCCTTGACCACCTCCGAGGCCGCTTCCACAAGCAGTTCGAGACCCTTGATGATATGGATCCGGCCCAGAAAAACCACCAAGGGGGTGTCGTTCTCCATCTCCAAGTTTTTCCTGAAAGGCGAGGGATCGGCATTCCCCGGTGCTGTCTCCACGGTATTCGGGACAACGACGGCCGGGAGCCCCGGAAAGGTATCTTCGGCCAGGCGTGCCTCGAGCATCGTCGTGAAATGGACCCGGGACGCCCCACGCAGGGTCTTTTTCTCGATGAGGTCCATATAGACGCGCTTCTTGAACGATTTGTGCTGCATTGCCCAGGGGAAAAGCGTTCCCCGAAGGCTAATGACGTATGGCTTGTCGAACAGTGCCGCGATGCGGGAGCCGGCCAGGGTAGGGAAGATCCACGTCCCTTGCAGATGGAGAACGTCGAATTCCGGAACGAGATCGATCAATTGCCTCGCGATCGCAGGTGCGAAGAAGTATCTCCCGACCGGTGAGGGCTTCGAGAACCCCCGGCACCGGGCGTAATGGACTCTTACCCCGTTCCGGATTTTCCAGCCAGGCCGGGGGACACACCTAAGCAGGACCCCGTCCGCATCCGTGGCCAGCACGACGGTTTCCGCGCCCGCAGAGCGGAGGGCGGCCACCAACGAACCGATGGATTGGACCGGCCCCCCAAAGCCGGATGCCGGCTCGAAATATGGCGTTGCGAAAAGGATTTTCACTCATGCCCGCCGGCGCGGTCCGAAAGGTCCACCCTCATCCCTGTTTCCGTCCTGCCACGAGTTCGACCACACCGTACAACCGCGACGTGAAGTTCTCGAACGAGAAGTAGTCCAACCCCGCCGGAACCTTCCCCCGCGGGCCCTTCACCGCTTCCAGGATCGCCGCCTTGATTTCATCCCGGTTCCCCGGATCGACGAGAATCCCCAGTTCTCCCTCTCGCACGGCCTCCCTGCTCCCGTCCACCTTGCTGGCAACCACCGGGATACCACATGCCATCGCCTCCAGGAACGCGAATCCGAACCCCTCCCCCGAACTGGGCATGACGTAGACGTCCGCAAGCCGGTAATGGTCCGCCTTTTCGGCCTCGGGAATGAACCCGGAGAACACCACCCTGTCCGCCACGCAGAGGGATGCCGCCTTCGCCTCCAGACGCCGCCGGTCGGTGCCGTCCCCCACGATGAGGTAGGCGATCCCGGGGATCTCCTTGCACAGGTCCGGCAGCAGTTCCAGCAATTCGTCGAATCCTTTGTAACGTTCGGTAGCGGCAAGACGCCCGAGGGTCATAAGGACGGTCTTCCCGTGGAGGCCGTACCGTGCTAGGAGGCCGGCACTCTTCGACTCGGGCCCGTACCGCTCCGGATGGACGGCGTTCGGAAGGATGAACACCCGGGAATCCGGGACATCGGCCCATCCGAGGAAATATCTCTTAGTGACCCCGCTGATGGAGACGCAGGCGTCCACCTTCCCCACCAGGTGATTGGAAAGCCTGCTTCCGGTCGGTTTCCATGCGTCGATCCCGTAGATCTCGAGAAGCAGGGGCGCAGAAATCCACCACCGGACTACATACGCGATCGGCAGCAGGTTGATGTGAGCGCAGACGATCAGGTCGAAGCGTGGATTCCCGAGAACCGTCCTAACCACGGTTGCCATGTACCGGAGTTTGCCGCCCAACCCCCCTGTCACGTAGGTCAGTTTGTCCGGATATTCCTCGCAACGGTGCGGCATCAAGCGAGGGATCGCCACGACCTCCTCGCAACGCGGATGGGCGCACAACGCGGCAAGCAGGTCCCGGTTGTAGAGAGCAATGCCGCCTTGCCCCCCGAACGCATCGGTCAGGAGCGTCAGCACCCTCACGGCATGGAACCGGGGATTCGCCGCTCCTGCGGGCCGTTCGCCGTCGGGGTGCAGGAATATCCGTAGATCTTCCTCGCCCATCCCCGCAACCCTCGTTCCCCGGACGCACCGTCTTGGCCGAAGATCCACTCCCTGACGGGTATGGAAAATCCGGTTTTTTTCCGGAGGGACACGGCTGCCGGGAGCGGCTTGGCGGGAGTTTCCCCCAGATCACTTTTCGTCGGCGGGCGTTCTCCACCGAGCATTTGGATGACGCCCCGCAACAGAGGGATATCCACCAGGGGGACCCGGACTTCCAGAGAGTGCGCCATGCTCGCCCAGTCCGTGTCCCGCAGTAGCTGGTTCCGCATGTACCAGCAGGATTCGAGAGCCGAAACCTTCAGGCGGGGCGTCCCGATCCCGCGCACCGTGTCATCGAGGCGGGCCAACGTTTGCAGGGCACCCCATCCCTCCCGTACCATTTCCCCATCCAGAAGGTCCGGCAATTCCCATGGCATGAACATGCCGCGCCGCAGGAGGTACGCCCCCCCGTAACTACCGCCGTACTCCAGCAACCCCGCGTATTTCGGAGAGGTAAGGTGCCGGAGCACGGGACCCGATACGGCGCGGACCGTCTTTCCCAGTAACGGGATTCCGCTCGCGGGGTTCACCAATGCAACGGTTCGGGGGATCTGCCGGAAGCTCGGGTAGCCGCCGAAGATCTCGTCCCCACCGAGGCCGGAAATGGCCACCTTGAGCCCGGCACGGGCGGCGGCGAAACTGACGAAATAACTGTTGATCCCGTCGATGGTCGGCTGGTCCATATCGTCGAGCAATGACGGCAGCCTGCTCCGGAAGTCGGATCGCTCCACCCAGACGGTCCGGTGGTCCGTGCCGAGTTGCCGGGCCACCTGTTCCGCCAGCTGTGTTTCATCGTATTCCGTTCCACGGAATTCCCGGAATCCCAGGGTGATGGTGTTGAGCGATCCCGGAGCGATTTCGCTGGCCAAGGCGGCCAAGGAAGTGGAATCGAGTCCCGACGAAAGGAATACTCCCACGGGCACGTCGGCGACGAGATGGTGTCGGACACTGTCGAGGACCAACTCCCGCAAGGAAGCGCCAGGCCGGGCCGATCCCTTCCCGGGCGGATCGCTGGCGAATCCGGCGTACTCGTCTCGGACGGAACAGAAGGTCTTCTGCCTTTTCCTTCCGAGGTCGTCCACCCACAGGGAAGTCCCCGGCGGAACCGCCCGGACTCCCTTGAACAGGGTATACGGTTCCGGGACGTGTCCCCACAGGAAGTAACCGACGTGCCCGGCGGGTTCCGGGGACGTGTCGACGTTCCCGCCGGCGACGAGCGCTTTTACCTGGGATGCGACCCGCAAGGTATTCCCGTCGTCCGAAATGTATAGCGGTTTGATGCCGAATGGATCCCGCGCAAGGAAAAGTCCCCCCTTGCGCGAATCCCAAATAACGAAGGCAAACATCCCCCGCAACAAATCGAGCATTCCCTCCCCCTGCTCCGCATACAGGTGAAGGAGAACCTCCGTGTCGCTTCCGGACCGGCAACGCACTCCTTTCGCCGCGAGGCGATCGCGCAGCTCCCGGTAGTTGTAGATCTCGCCGTTGAAGGTGATGACGAGGCTGCCGTCCTCGCTCCGCATGGGTTGGGCACCCGCTTCCGAGAGTTCGATGATCGCAAGACGCCGGTGGCCGAGGGCGATGCGCCCGTCCGGGGATATCCACTCCCCCGAGCCGTCAGGTCCCCTGACGGCCATACGGTCCCCGATGCGGCGCAATTCCTCCCTGTTCGGCCGTGGAGAATCACCGTATGCGAAGAGGGCGGCGATTCCGCACATGGAGGAAGTCCCAGCCTATCCTTTCACAGCCGGTAGCCGGCAATCAGGGCATCTTTGTGGAACATTTCCACCGTCTCCAACGAGTACTCGTCGAGGTCCTTCCCCACGAGTTGGAGCTTGTTCAGGATGTCGTTGGTGACCGTGATGGTGTGGCAGCCGATCGCGTCCGCCTGGAAGATGTTCAGCAACTCGCGAGGACTCGCCCAGATCAGCTCCACGTCGGGGTACGAGCGCACATGTTTCACGACGTCCGCCATTAGTGCAAGCTTTCCCTTGGTCGACACGTACAAGTCGGAACCCACTAGCCGCCCTAGCCCTAAAAAGATCGAGGCGTTGGCAACTGGGAATCTCCTTTCACAGATGGTATGGGGAATCCGCGTTCCCTCCCCCCCAGCGTGTCGAGTAGCAGCTCAAGGCGAATCCGGTAGGTGTGCTCCGCGTAAGCTCGCCGCATCCCAGCCTCCGCGATCGCGACGCGTTCCGCGTCGCGTCCCAGCCACCAGTCCACCTTCCGCCTGAGGTCCGCCATCCCCCGAAAGGAGACCAACTCTCTGCCGTCGTCGAACAACTGGTCGAGCCCCGGCCGCCAATCGACCAGTTGGAAGGCACCAGCGCCGGCCGCCTCGAACGCGCGCGCGTTCAGCCCCCACATCTCGCCGTAGTGAAGGGAGGTGAGCACGATTCTGGCCCTGCGGAAGGCGCGCGCCTTTTCCCGATAGTGGACAGATCGTCCCTGGTACATCGCCGTAACCGAGTTCGGACCCAGCCAAAGCGGCGGGGGCGGGCCATAGATCCTGACGTCATAGCCAGCTAGGTGGCTAAAGACCGACACGCGCCACGAGTGCTGGGTTCCGGCAGTCGCGATGTCGCACCGGTAGTCCCGGTCGTCCCCGTCAGATTCGTCGAACCGGTGTAGGGTGGGATTGAAGCATTCCGGCAGATAATAAGCCGGCGGAAGGATCGTGCCGCCTAGGGCGTGAACGATGTATGGGTCCTTGAAGAACACCGCATCGTACGGCGCCGTCATGAAGAAACCACGCCCAAGGTTCACGATCGCGTCGGGGAACCACATGGCAACCGGTGCGCGAGCTATGCGCTTCAGCTCGCGCACCTCGGAGGGCCACAAGAAATCATGGCAGACGATCGCGACGTCAATGGGACCCTCGCCAGCGACGCGCCACAGATTGCGCATTCGCCAGGCCCGAATTGGGAGAATACCGTCGGTGGCAGAATGAATGCTGCCGGCAACCTGATCCACACGGTGGCCGAACAGACCGTCAATCCGCTTCGCTCGGTAGCCTGTTTCAAACCGCCGCACACGGTACCCCATCTCGCCAAGGCATCCGGCAATGTGGAGGGCGAACCCCTCGATGCAGAACTTGCCGACAACCAGGATGGTCATGTGCTTGCCGGCACCAACGTGTTGAAACCGTCAGGAACGACATCGCGGATGTCAAACCAACCGAGCGCATCTCGGTGGATCACGAGATAGTTCGCCTCGAAAAAGCGCTCCATCTCTGGATGCCAGTCGGAATACAGGTCGACGCTCCCGTCCCGAATCTTGCCGACCCGGTAAGGCAGCCCTTCGAATGCGTCGAAAACGTCCTTCAGGTAATGCCGCGAAAAAACCCACCGGTGGTTGTATTCAAACTGCATCACCCTGATCCGCCCTTCACGGAACAAGGGGAGGGCACCCTGAATCACTTCGACATCGTGACCTTCCGTATCGCACTTCATCAGTTGTATTGTGGCTATCGCATATTCTTCGCAATATCGGTATACAGTGGTTTTAGCAATCGAGATAGCCGATGCGTCGTTCAGCGTGGTATCGGGGTGCAGAGAATTCGTTCCAGTTGTTCCCCGGACAAACATATTTTCGATCCCCTCGGCAGAAGATAATGCCTGCTTCCGGAAATGGAGCTTCGCGGTACTCCCTCTCCCGGAAATGCGGCCAACCAGCACCTTGTGAGTTGCGGGTACCGGCTCGAACAGGTGAAGTTCAACCGGTACCCCTCCCGGGCAGCCATTCACCATGTCAAGCAATTCTCTTGACCAGTCTCCCACGTTGGCGCCGACGTCGAAAACGATGAGATCCTCGCCCGGTGTCGACGACCGCTTCCACCCATTCACCACGCACCGCTGGACCATCCGTTCACCGTTGGTTTCGATCTCATTGGCGACGTCGCCGCGTGCCGTCATGTAAAGCGATCTACCGAGCCGCCACGCGGTACGGTTTCCGATCAAGGAAGCAAGCAGGCGTGTGATCACGGTTCCCCCCGATCTCATGCGCGGTCATTCACCAGACAAAGAACCATTTCTGCATCGCACGGACCGCCCCTGCAATGAACGCCCGTACCGAAAATCGGATTTCTACCAGGCAGACACTTCGATCAGCGCGGAGTTCATCGCATGGACGTATTGGGGGGCGTTCGTCCGGTGGCGAGCGCTACGGCAACCCGCTCGTCGCTTCCTAGGCAGGTCGTGGCGTCGAACGCCTCGATGTCCATGTCCATCGCTCGCAGCACGTTCGACCGGGGAACACGCGCTCCTCAGCAACAGGTAGCTCACAAACAGGATTCAGTTGAGGATCATCCGTGGCGGGTCGAAGGCGACATCCTAGCGATGCGGTACATGCGGTACATGCCGTCCTGCGTCCACCTCAAGAGGTAGAAGCACAAGAGGTATTTCGGCATCACCCACAACAGGACGTAAAAGAGACTCAGCATGGTATGGATCATGATCTCGGATGCGCTGATCAACGTGAATACCAGCATGGCCATCCATTCCCGCCGCGCGCGGAGGCGATACGCCAAAGCGGCCATCGCCGCGAAGAGGGAGGCGGAGAAGGCGTACACGAGCACGATTCCGGGCCACCCGAACCGGCGGTATCCGTCCCCCACCGCGGGCATGTAGCTTCCCGTCGTGTCGGGGTTTGCGGCGCCATAACGGATCGCGAGATCGTTTCCATCGATCAGGCTCGGCCGGTCGGGCAGGACGATGCGGGGCACGAAGGCGAAGACGACGTTTTCGATCCCTTCCCATCCGACGAACGGGATTTCGCGGGGCGTCAGGACGAAGACGCGGTCAACGGAGAAAGTCGTCGCCCTCTCGAGAAAGACGTCCGCGGCGCCGTACTCTCCCACCGAGGTCTCGACGGAGAATTCCCGTACGGTCTGGACGAACCCCGAAACCCTCTCATAGAGGCTCTCCGGATGATCGAGGTAGACATTTCGGTACTTGTTGACCACGCCCGACAGGGGGATGAAAGCGATCCCCGCAACCAGCACTACCGCAAGGACCTTGCGAGCGGATATTCCTCCCGCCACCCACCCGACAGCCGACAACAACCCGGCAATAGCGACGGTTCCGCGCCCTCCATCGAGGAAGAAAAAGAGACTATAAGCCAGATAGACGACCAACCACAATACGGCCCATCCCCGGTTTCGCCTCGCGGCGATAAAGCCAAGGAAAAAGAACATCGCCTGGTGGACGTACTGGAAAGCCGCATAAATGGAGCTCGCTCCGACGCTCACGTCTTCCGCGCGCGCAAGCCGATTTCCCGCTCCCGTGACATAGCCGAAGGTGATGATGGCGGTCGCTGCCAAGAGCATGCCTATCCCGTATCCGGCCCAAGCCCTCTCCGAGACTTCGGTGTCCGGAAACCGCCCCGAGGGAAACAGGGAGGACGCAAACCGGAAGACCCGAAGGTAAATGGCGGCAAAGACCAGAAGGCCGATGACGGCGCCCCACTGGGAGAGAATCAGCCCCTCCTCGAACTGGGTGACGCTGATGTTCAGGATGCCGGAAACGGAGATTTGCCCGATCGGACCGATCGCGTATCCCAAGGCGTGGTACAGGTACATGAAGGCCGCCGGCCCGAACAGCATCTCCGGCATCGTCTTCCGGTCGAGGCGAAGGAACAGCGGCGCCAAGGACAGCACCGCGATGGCTCCCGGGTACACGCGCAGGTGCAACGGTGCAAGTACGGCGCCCACGAGGATCCCCGCCAGGGCGATGCCCCACGCCAAGGCATCCGCGCGGGATACACATAGGACGTATCCCCGGCCACCCCTAACGGGAATAGCGATCGAAGGGGACTTCATGTCCACAACCCCGCTGCGAGATGCCGAAACCTGCCCGTCAACATGCCCCAATCGTCCCGCCCGATGGCAATCAGCGCGGAGGGATAGAGGAGTGCGGCTGCGGTGCCCGTTCCCAAGAGTATACGCGCCCACGCCGGCGCCTCCAAGGTGGAACAGAGAAGGACCAGCGCTCCGGTCGGGATCACGGCGATGGCTGGCCGGAATATTGCACGATACATTTGCGAGACGGAGATCCCCAGGTGAAGCGCCGCTTTCCTTGGATATACCAAAGCCCCGCATGACAGGTCGCCGAGAAGTGTCGCCGCCGCTACGCCGACAACTCCATGGCGCGGCGCGAGCAGCATGGCCAACATGATCGTCAATCCTGCGTTCGCAAGCGCCCACCACGCCAGGGCGCGGTGTTCATTCGATGCCAGGAGCACCCAGCCGGCGGTGCTCCACCCCGCCGCGAGGACCCCCTGAATGAGGAACAACGCCATCAACCAGGGTTGCAGGACAAGTTTCTTCGCGGTCCACAGGGAATAGATCCCCGGCAGGAGAATCCAGAGCACCACCGCGGCGGCGGCACTCAGGAAGACCACCGAGCGGATCGTAAGCAGCGCCATCCGGACGAGTTTTTCCCTCTCCCCGCCCGCGTGCGCGAAGGAGAACTCCGGCCAAACGGGGGACATAAAGAGGTTAGCGACATACCCCAAAAGACCCGAAGCCGTCCGGTGTGTCGCATAGAGAGCAACGGCGGCCGGGACCGTGAAGACCCCGAGAACGATGATCACCCCCTGCAGGT
>JACZKY010070659.1_pt1 | contig 15512 bp, 14 predicted proteins | sample 8237611 | NCBI WGS metagenome assembly JACZKY01 (sample SAMN16148055, study PRJNA663545) | marine sediment metagenome | biome: sediments and biomass from bioreactor inoculated with such sediments; feature: coastal sediments; material: methane- and iron-fed bioreactor; isolation source: Bothnian...
CGCTTGAGGATGTCGTCAAGAGTGCTGGCGTGGGCGGCGGCGGTGAGTCCGATCGACGCGGCGCAAGCCAGGAGGATCGGTGGCAGGAATTTCGATAATTTCATTCACAGTCTCCTTGAACATTCTTATGGGGGAGGATCCCCAGGAATCGGATCGTCGGAATAATCTTTGAAAAAAGCAAATCTTGCAGGCCTGATAGCCTGGCAAACGTTCACTGTTGGAACACGGTGATTGTAGCCTTTGCGACTCTGGCGCCAGGAAAAAGTTTCCTTTGCGCGGCAAGCATGTCCGCGAGACCGGCCTGACACAAGATTTCGCTCCGGCATGGGAAAATGATGGCGATGACACCAACCCCGACAACTACTGAGCCAGTACCGCCGACGTTTGCTCAGGCACTGCGCGAGTTGGGCCTGGCCGATAGCGGCAGCCTCCGCGGCGCGCCGCTCACGGGCGGGGTGTCATCCGACATCTGGCTTATCGATACGCCGCAGGGCCAGGTCTGCGCCAAGCGAGCGCTCCCGAAGTTGCGGGTCGCGGCCGACTGGCGCGCGCCCATCGAGCGCAACCTCTACGAGGCGCGCTGGATGCTGGTGGCCGCCGCCGCTCTGGCGGGTAGCGCGCCGCGGGTCCTCGGGCAACATCCCGGACTCGGGGTACTGGTGATGAGTTACCAGTCGCCCACCGAGCACAGCCTGTGGAAGGACCGGCTGCGCCACGGTGAGGCAGACGTCGCAACTGCGCGGGCGGTCGGGCGCGCGCTCGCCATGATTCACGCCCATTCCGCGGCACGCCCCGAGCTTGCCGGGAGTTTCGACAGCGACGCGATCTTCTTCGACATCAGGCTCGAGCCCTACCTGCTGGCCACTGCCCGATGCCACCCGGATCTTGCCGCCCGGCTGGAAGAACTGGTGGCCCAGACCCAGTTGCATAAGCGCGCGCTGGTGCATGGCGACGTAAGCCCGAAGAACATTCTGCTGGGGCCCGGAGGACCGGTCTTCCTGGATGCCGAGTGCGCCTGGTGGGGCGATCCGGCATTTGACATCTCTTTTTGTCTCAATCACCTGCTACTCAAGTGCCTTTGGACCCCGCGCGCGAGTGACGATTTCCTGCGCTGCTTCGGCGCGCTCGCTGAGGCCTACCTCGAGGGCGTCGATTGGGAACCGCGCGCGGCACTCGAAGGTCGTGCCGCGGCGTTGCTGCCGGGGCTGTTCCTCGCGCGGGTCGATGGTAAATCGCCGGTGGAATACATCAGCGCCGAAACGCAGCGTGAGTCCGTGCGCCGGGTGGCGCGCAAGCTGCTGGCAGAACCCGCGTCGCGGTTCGACGAAATCAGCGCCGCATGGCGCGAGGAATTGCAGCGATGAGCAACGAAGCGAGCATCACGCGCGTTCATGCCCGCCGGGTCTGGGACAGTCGCGGCCGGCCTACGGTCGAAGCCGAGGTCAGTTTGAGCGGTGGCGCGGTTGGCCGGGCGATTGTCCCGGCTGGCGCCAGCAAGGGCGCGCGCGAGGCGCTCGAACTGCGCGATGGCGGAAATTCCTTCGGCGGCCAGGATGTGCAGCTGGCGGTCGCCAACGTCAACGGTGAAATCGCTCGCGCAGTGCTTGGCATGGCAGCCGATGACCAGGTGGCGCTCGACGATACCCTGATTGCGCTGGACGGCACCTTGAACCGCGAGCGCCTCGGCGCAAATGCGTTGCTGGCAGTATCGATGGCCGCTGCGCATGCCGCCGCGCGGGCACATGGGGTACCGCTCTACCACTATTTGGGCGGCGCTGGCGCAATTCTGCTGCCCATGCCCCAGATCCAGATATTTGGCGGAGGTGCCCACGCCGGCCGCCGCGTCGACATTCAGGATTTCATGGTGGTCTGTCCCGGCGCTGGGAGTTTCGCGCAGGCGCTGGAGTGGACAGCGGAGGTGTACCGCCATGCCGGAGAGTTGATGGCGGAGCGCGGCGGCCAACTCGGTGTAGCCGATGAGGGTGGCTGGTGGCCGGCCTTCGATACCAACGAGGACGCGCTCGAGGCACTGGTTGCGGCAATCGAGCGCGCGCGCCTGGTGCCCGGGGAGCAGGTGGCTATCGCGCTCGACATCGCGGCGAGCGAGTTCGGGCATAACGGTCGCTACACCCTTGGGCTGGAGCGCCGGCAACTTGATAGTGACGGCCTGATCGAGCTGCTGCTGCGCTGGTGCGACAAGTTCCCGATCGCCAGCATCGAAGACCCGCTCGGCGAGGACGATGGCGCCGCGTTTGCGCGCTTCACCGCGGCGGTCGGTCAGCGCGTGCAGGTCGTCGGCGACGACTTCCTGGTTTCCAGTGCCGAGCTGGTGCGTGAGTCAGCAGCCGCGCGAGCGGCCAATGCGGTGCTGCTCAAACCCAACCAGCGCGGAACACTGACTGACACGTTGCGGTGCTGGGAAGTGGCGCGGGCACTGGGCTACAGCGGCATTGTCTCGGCGCGCTCGGGTGAGACCGAGGACACCACCATCGTGCACCTTGCGATCGGCTGGCAGGTTGGTCAGCTCAAGGTGGGATCGTTCGCCCGCAGCGAACGGATGGCCAAGTGGAACGAAGCGCTGCGGATCGAGGAACGGCTGGGCGAGCGCGCGCTGTTTGCGGGAGCAGGGGTGTTTGGGCGCAACCCCGCGTGAACCCTGGCCCCGGACGGGCTGTCGGCCCTTCGGGGTAGACTCGGCTCTGACGGAATTTCTTTCAATCACCGCCCAAGGAGAGTTTGCGGATGCCCGGAGTGCCCACTGTACGCCAGCTATTGATCACCATCGGCCTGTGTCTGGCCACCACCTTGACGAGCGCCGCAATGGCGCAGGAAATGGTCAGCGTCAAGGTCAATTCCCTCAACATGCGAACCGGACCAAGTACCCGCACCGGGGTGCTGTGGGAATTGAAGCGCGGTTACCCGCTGAAGATCATCAAGCGGCAACGCAGCTGGCTGCAGGTGCGCGATTTCGAAGGCGATACCGGCTGGGTAGCGCGCTCGCTTACCGGACGCACCCCTTACCATATCGTCAAGTCAAGGGTGGCCAATCTCCGCAGTGGACCCAGCACCCGCAACCGCATCGTCGGTACCGCCGAGTATGGCGACCTGCTGCGAACCCGGGAGAAACGGCGCGGTTGGGTTCGGGTCCAGACAGCCGAGGGCAAGAGCGGCTGGATTTCTCGGCGCCTGCTCTGGGGCTGGTAAGCGCTGTCTGCCCAATGGTCGACTTGCGCTCGATGGCCCAATCAACTTAGCCGGACCGCGAATCCGGAGCGCCGGGGGATATAATTATGCGAAACTGAAGAGTGCTCCAACTGGGGCGTTTGTGCCGTCCAGCAAGGGGGGGCGATGCAGTTCAGGATTCGCAAGGGGCTAGACCTTTCCCTGCCGGGCAAACCTGAGCAGGCCATAAGCAATGGCCGGCCGGTGTCATCGGTGGCGATCCTGGGCCGTGACTATCCTGGGCTCAGGCCGGAGTTCCGGGTCAATCAGGGCGATCGGGTGCGCACCGGCCAGGTGCTTTTTGTCGATCGGACCCGGCCCGACATCGTTTTCACGGCGCCCGCCACTGGAACGGTCAGTGCGATCGAGCACGGCCAGCCGCGCCGCTTTGATGAGTTGGTGATCAGGGTTGAGTCGGAGGTGCTCGAGATCTTCGAGCACTCCGGAGAAACCCTGAGCGCAGCTGGGACCAGGGCGCTACTACTCGAAAGTGGGCTGTGGAGTTCGTTCCTGACCCGGCCATACGGCCGGATTCCCGACCCGGATCAGGTGCCGCGGGCAATCTTCGTGACCGCGATCGATACCAATCCGCTTTCTGCCGACGTGTTCACCGTGGTGGGCCCCTGCCTGGACCAGTTCCGCCGCGGGATAGAGGCGTTGAAGAGCCTCACCGAGGGAGCAGTGTACGTATGCCAGGCACCTGGCGCGCATCTCGCCGAAAGTGACGAGCAGGTGCTCACGGCGACCTTCAGCGGACCGCATCCGGCCGGCCTTGCCGGGACCCACATCCACCACCTGATGCCAGTGTCGGCGCACCGTAGAGTATGGCAGGTCGGTTACCAGGACGTCATCGCCATCGGGCATCTGCTCGAGACGGGATCGCTGTGGACCGAGCGAATTGTTGCGCTCAGCGGCTCCGGACTGCGCGCGCCGCGGCTAATTCGCACCAGACTGGGTGCCAGCCTCGACGACCTGCTTGAAGGTGAGCAAGTGAATGGCAATATCCGGGTGGCTTCGGGTTCCGTACTGACCGGGAGGCTGTCGGCCTATCTGGGCCGCTACCACGCGCAGGTGAGTGTGCTCAGCGGGGATGCCCAGGGCTCCGGCGTCGGCACGTGGGGACGCCTGTGGCGCAGTCTGCCGGGTGCTACTGACGCCCCGTTGGTGCCGCTCGAGATCCTCGAGAGCGTGCTGCCCATGGACGTTCTGGCCGTGCCATTGATGCGCGCACTGTCGGTCGGCGACGTCGAGAGCGCCGAGCAGCTGGGGTGCCTTGAGCTGCTTGAGGAGGATGTCGCGCTGCTCTCATATCTTTGCGCCGACCGTTCCGACTACGGCGAGTTGCTGCGCCGAGCGCTCAACGAACTTGAAGGTGTGTCATGAATCTGCCGACGCACCGCGCTGCGGGATCGATGCCCCGGGGGCATGCGCCTTTGCTCCACGCCGCCTGGGACAGCGGGAGGGTCAACTTGGTCTTGCTGCTGGCGACCCTGCCCCCGCTGGTGACCGCGGTTTACCTGCGTGGCGGTGAGTACTGCTGGCTGGTGGGCCTGGCCGTCGCTGTCGCGCTGGGATGGCAGACACTGTTTGCCATCCTGCGCAGAACTGCGCCTGGCTGGGAAGGGCTGATCGGCGCACTAGGTTTCGCGCTGCTCGTGCCCGAACACACCCCGTTGTGGCAGCAGGCGCTGGCGCTTAGTTTCGGGATGGTCATGGGCGAGCAGGTCTTCGGGGGACGGGGCTGGAGCTTCGTCAACCCGGTGGTGGTGGCGCTGGCGTTCCTGCTGTTCTCATTCCCCGGCCTCGACCTGCAGCCGAGCGGGGTCTGGCTCGCCGTGGCCTCGTTGCCCGGAGCCGTGCTGTTGCTCGTCAGCGGCGTGATCTCGTGGCGGGTGCTGACCGCGATCATCGCGGGCCTGGTGGGTGTCGAACTCGTCATCGGCTCGAGCTCCGAATGGCAGGAACTGTTCACCGGCACAATGGTTTTCGGTATGGTGTTCCTCGCCTGTGATCCCTTCGCGGCGGCGGCAAGCAACAGCGGTCGCTGGATCTATGGATTTCTGACTGGCGCCTTGGCAATCGTTTTCGGGCAAGGCAGCGTGGAGCCTGGTTCGGTCTACCAGCTGGCGTTCGCGTTGCTCGTGGGCAGCATCTTCGCTCCCCTGATCGATCGCGCGGTAGTCGCGCTCAATATCCGCCGCAGGAGGATGCGCCATGGCTGACTGGAGCCCCTTGCGGTGGTGGCGCCGCCTGCTGGCCCTGCCAAACGACAGCAGGCTCAAGACCTTGCTCGTGGCGCTGGTGTGCGCGAGCGCAGTGTCGCTGACCGCCGTGCTGCTCAAGCCTCGGCAGGAGGCCAACCAGCGCCAGGCGCGGTTGGCCCGGATGGAACAGATGATTGCCGCCCTGCCGGGGGTGGCTGCGGTGATGCGCGCCGGCGGCATGGATTCGCTGCAGACGGTGATCGTCGATCTTGGCCGCGGCACAGTAGCGCCCGACATCGACCCTGGTGAATTCGACTTTCGCGCCGCCATCGCGGACCAATCGGGGGGCCTTGTGCTCGACCGTGACAGCGATGTCGCCCGCATCGGTAGGCGGCCGCAATTCGCGCCCGTCTACCTGTTGCGCAAGGGCGGCAAACTGGCGCTCGTGATCCTGCCGGTATACGGCGCCGGCTACCAGTCGATGATCCACGCCTACCTGGCACTCGCCGGCGATCTTCGCACCATTGCCGCTTTCAACATTGTCGAGCAGGGTGAAACGCCCGGTCTGGGCGCACGCATAGCCGATCCTTCATGGCAGTCGCTTTGGTCGGGGCGGCAGATTGCCGATGCCGACGGCGTAATTCGGATTGCCGTGATCAGGGGAAGCGCCACCACGCTCCACGAGGTCGATGGGATCTCGGGTGCGACCAGATCGACCACAGGGGTCACGAATCTGTTGCGCTTCTGGCTGGGCGACCAAGGCTATGGACCGTTCCTGCGCCACCTCGCCAATGGGGGGGCGCAGCCGTGAACGGCGAACTGCGCTACCTGCGCGCTCCGCTGGTTGACAACAACCCGGTGACACTTCAGATCCTGGGCGTGTGCTCCGCACTGGCCGTGACCACTTCGCTGGCCACGTCGCTGACGATGAGTTTCGCACTGACCGCCGTCCTGGTGATGGCCAGCGCGATCATCAGCTTGATCAGGCGGCACGTGCCCTCGGCAATCCGCCTCATCGTCCAGATCACGATCATCTCGGCGCTAGTGATAGTCGCCGACCAATTGCTCCGGGCTTTCGCGTTCGGAATGAGCGAGAAGCTCTCGATCTTCGTCGGCCTGATCGTCAGCAATTGTGTCGTACTCGGTCGCGCCGAAGGATTCGCGATGCACAACAGAGTCTGGCCAAGCGTTCTCGATGCGCTCGGCAACGGATTGGGTTACAGCTTGGTGCTGGTGATAGTCGGCGCGATCCGCGAGTTGCTCGGAACCGGAAAGCTGCTTGGTGTGGCGCTCCTGCCGACCGTTGCCCAAGGCGGCTGGTTCCAACCGCTGGCGCTGATGTTGCTCGCGCCCAGTGCGTTCTTCGTGCTGGGATTGCTGGTCTGGGCTATCCGCAGTCTGCGCCCGGTCCAGGTCGAGGAGGAAGAGTTCCGCCCGCTCACCAGGCTTAGTGAGCGCAAATCATGATCGAACTGCTGCTCAAGGCAGTATTCGCGGAGAATCTCGCGCTCTCCTTCTTCCTTGGCATGTGCACCTTTCTGGCGGTTTCGAAGCGGGTGGAGACCGCGTTCGGGCTGGGCGTTGCATTGATCGTAGTGCAGGCTATCAGCGTGCCGTTGAACTATCTCATCTTCAGCCTGTTGCTCGAGCGTGGCGCCTGGTCATGGGCCGGAATGCCGGCAGTGGACCTGGGGTTCCTGAGGCTGATCAGCTTCATCGGAGTGATCGCCGCTCTGGTTCAGATCCTGGAAATGGTCCTCGATCGCTTTGCCCCCCGGCTGCACCGCGGGCTGGGCATCTATCTGCCGCTGATCACCGTCAACTGCGCGATTCTCGGCGCCAGTCTGTTCATGGTCGAGCGCCAGTATGGCCTGAGTGAATCGCTGACCTATGGGATTGGCAGCGGGGTCGGCTGGGCGCTGGCCATCACCGCCTTTGCCGCAATTCGCGAGCGACTGCGCTACAGCGATGTTCCCGCTGGGCTGCGCGGACTGGGGATCGCCTTCATCGTCACCGGACTGATGTCGATGGCCTTTTCCGCCTTCATCGGAGTGCGTCTGCCATGAGCGAAGTTGCCTTGGGCATCGCATTGTTCGTCGCCGTCGTGCTGGCGCTGACCGTGGTGGTAATGGCGGCGCGCACGCTGCTGGTTGCGGCCGAGGCCGTGACGGTAACGGTCAACGGCCAGGAGCGGTTCGCCGCTGGCACCGGCCAGCGGCTGCTTGCCGTCCTCGCCGCCAACGGCGTCCAGATCCCATCGCCTTGCGGCGGCGCCGGCACTTGTGGCCAGTGCCGGGTGAGCGTTGCCCTCGGTGGCGGCGAGGTCCTCCCGACCGAGGCTGCGCGGCTGACTCGCGCCGAGATGAAGAGTGGCGTGCGACTTGCCTGCCAGGTGATCATACGCGCTGATATGGCGGTTAGCGTGTCGAACGAGATACTCGCCGCCAGCACCTGGGAATGCACGGTGGTCGCCAGCCGCACGGTGGCGCCGCTGATTCGCGAGTTGGTTCTCGAGTTGCCCGCAGCGAGCGAAATCGAATTTCGCGCCGGCGCCTTCGTCCAGGTCGAGGCGCCGCCCTACCAGCGTTCGTTTGCGGAATTCGAGATCGCCCCCGAACACCGCCGAGCATGGGAACGGCTGCGCCTCGAAGGCCTGACGGCGGCAAGCGACCAGGCGGTTTCACGCGCCTACTCCGTGGCCAACACCCCGGCCGATGGGAGTCGGCGCGTAGTTCTGCTCGTCAGGTTGGCATTGCCGCCGCCCAGTGTGGCGGAGGCTGTTCCCGGGGTGGTCTCCTCCTACCTGTTCGGGCTGCGCGCGGGCGATAAGGTCCGGCTCTCCGGTCCTTTCGGACATTTCGCCATCTGCGAGAGCGAGCGGGAAATGGTGTTCATAGGTGGCGGCGTCGGGATGGCGCCGCTCAGGGCGATGATCACCGAGCAGCTCGAGAATCGGTGCACCGGCAGGCTAATGAGTTTCTGGTATGGCGCGCGCAGCGCCGTTGACCTGTTCTACCGCGAAGAATTCGATCGGCTCGCGGCCGAGCACGATAACTTCCGCTGGATGGTGGCACTGTCGGACCCGGCGCCGAATGACGTCTGGGATGGACCAACCGGCTTTATCCACGACGTGGTCTTCGAACACCATCTCAAGGAACATCCGGCGCCGCAAGACTGCGAATACTACCTGTGCGGACCACCGCTGATGATCGCCGCCGTGCTGGCGATGCTCGACGACGCCGGGGTCGATCCCGAGCGGATCTTCAACGATGACTTCGGAGGCTAGGGCGATGAACATCACGAGGCGTCAGCTCATTGCCACGGCCTCAGGACTGGCACTAGGCAGCGCCTTCCCGGCCCTGGCTGGCGGAATCCGGGTGATTGGGGGGCCGGCGTTCGGTGCCTCCTGGCGGTTGACGATCCCGGGGCGGGTGGCGGTGAATACGCTTCAGCGCGAGTTGCAGGCGGTGGTGAGTGCGGTGGATCGAGGCATGTCGCCGTTTCGGTCTGATTCCGCGGTGACGCGCTTCAACGACAGTATGTCGACCGATTGGATCGCGCTCCCACCCGCGATCTGCGCAGTGGTCGACGAGGGCTTGAGGGTGGCCCGCTTCACCATGGGAGCGTTTGATCCGACGGTCGGACCGCTGGTCGGTCGCTACGGATTCGGACCCATCAGCCGCGAGGCAGTTGGCAGGTATGGCGAGTTGGCGGTGCGCATCGGTGCCGTGCGCAAGGCTCAGTCGGGGATCTCGCTTGATCTTTGCGGCATCGCCAAGGGGCATGCACTGGACCTGATGGCGAACGTCGTCAGTTCGTCAGGGGCAAGCGACTTCCTGATCGAGGTGGGTGGAGAGATCATTGCGCGCGGCCGTCACCCGACGGGCAGACGGTGGCAGGTCGGTATCGAAAGCCCTGTCGTCGGCGGACTACCCGTGCACCGCCTGCTGCAACTCGATGGCGCAGCCCTGGCGACCTCGGGGGATCTGGTCAACAGCTACTGGCTGGCGGGAAGGCGCTATTGCCACATCATCGATCCGCGCTCCCGGCTCCCGGCCGACAACCAGCTGGCCTCGGTGTCGGTACTGGCGCCACGCGCCGTCTCTGCCGATGCCCTTGCCACCGCCCTGTTCGTGATGGGTGAGCGAGCGGGCGTGGAGTTCGCGCGCCGCGAGGGGATTTCGGCCCTGTTTGTAGCTCACACGGGCGCCGGGCTGAGTGATGTAATGACCGGCGCTTTCGCCGCGCGCGTCCTGGCATAGGAGTAGTTGTGGAGATCTTTCTGCTGACTCTGTTTATCTTTCTTTGCGCCATCACTGGACTGGCGATCGGCGTCATTGCTGGCCGGGCCCCGCTGGCAGGCAGCTGCGCGAGTCGGGCTTGCTCGGGTTCAGGGGCCTGCGGCGGCTGCCGGCAACAATCTGCATCCCGGGGACCACAGCCATGATGGGCCGACCAAAGATCGGCGACTATATGGTGAGCGAGCTGGTCACGCTGGCTCCGGAGATGGAGATCAATCGGGCGATGAAGATGCTGCTGGATCGCGCCGTCTCGGGCGCCCCGGTCATCGACGGCAAAGGCGAGTTGGTCGGCGTGCTCTCGCAGAAGGACTGCCTCAAGGCGGCGCTGAACGCCAGCTATTATCAGGAGTGGGGTGGGGCGGTTGCCGACTACATGAGCACGGTCGTCGAGACCCTCGAGGCCGACATGGATATTGTCGAAGCGGCCGAGCGCTTTCTCGCCAGCAATTACCGCCGTTTCCCGGTGATGCTGGAAGGCCGGATGGTGGGCCAGATCAGCCGCGCCGACCTGCTGCAGGCGCTGGTTGACAACTGGGGCTGATTGGTCACTTGCCAGGAGAGTCATTGATGGACACCGAACTGCAACTTGCGGCCGGCGCCCCGGCGGGGCTGGAGGCGGCGATCCGCTTCGCGATCGCGCACGAAAGCCCGTGGAGTCGCGATCCCGCAGCGGGCAACTGGGGGGTGCATGAGGAGGATCCGCCGCCGTGGAACCGGCTGCTCGGTCCGGTATCGCCGCGCGGACCGTGCTCCGGCGTGGTGTTGCGCCACGGCGTCAAGCTCGCCGCCTGGGGCGAGCCAGGACGCGAGGACCTGACCTTCAGCGTCGCCAAGACCTACCTCGCGCTGATCGCAGGGGTCGCGCATGACCGCGGCCTGATTCCCGATATCGATGAGCCGGTGGTGGCGCGGGTGCGCAACATCGGTTTCGAGGGCGATCACAACTCAGCCGTGACCTGGAGGCATCTGTTGCAGCAGACCAGCGAATGGGAGGGAGAGTGCTTCGGGGTGCCCGAGCAGGTTGATCGCTACCGGGTGGTGTCGTTCGACCCGACCCCGGCCCAGGGGCGCAAGGGCGAAGCCCGACCACTACGTCGTCCCGGCGGCTACTGGGAGTACAACGACGTTCGCATCAACCAGTTTTCGCTGGCTTTGCTGCACCTCTTTGGCAGGTCGCTGCCGGAGGTGTTCGCCGAGGCCATCGCCGGACCCTGCGGGGCGAGCGCAGATTGGCGTTGGGTGGGCTACGACAACGCCTGGGTGGAGGTTGGTGCTCGCCTGGTGCAATCGGTCCCGGGCGGCACGCACTGGGGCGGCGGGATGTCGATCGATGCCTTGGACCAGGCTTTGATCGCGCAGATGCTGCTTGCCGGAGGCAGGGTTGGCGGCACCCAGGTGCTGTCGCGGGAATGGCTTGAGCAAATGATCACGCCGTGCGCGCTCGCCCCCTTCTACGGCTTTCTGGTGTGGCTCAACACCGCCAAGAGGGTGTTCCCGGGGCTGGCCGAGAGCAGCTGGTTCGCGATCGGCGCGGGCAGTTCGATAACCTGGGTCGACCCGCAGCACGACGCGGTGGTGGTGGTCCGCTGGATCGACGCGGCTGCCGCCAATGAGGTCCTGGCCAACATCGGCAACGCGCTCGAGAGCTGATTGCCCGGCGCGCCTCAACGTCAGAGGCGAAGCCGGGGCGGCAAGATCCGGGAGCGCACCAGGCGCTTGAGGACCTCGAGCAGGACCATGGCGACAAGGCCAACGGCAATGGCAGCAAGCATCAGTGCGGGTCGCACGGGCGCAAAATGGAATAGCTCGCGCAAGGTTGGGATGAACAATGCTGCCAGCAGCAGGGCGGCGGTCGCGCTGGCAATCAGGATCAGCTCGCGATTCAGACGCACCATTCGCTCGACACGAGTTGCCGTGAACGACCGGTTGGCCAGGATCAGCCCGAAATTCGCGATCACCAGCGCCAGGAACGTGGCCGCACGGGCTTCGGCGTCAGGCACCAGTTGGGCCAGCGTCATCAGGAAGAAGGCAGCTGCCAGGAACAATATCACCCCCCCTTGAACCAGGCTCCAGGCGAACAGGCGCCGGGAGAAGAGCGACGAGCGCGGGTCGCGCGGTGGGCGCGTCATGACGTCAGGTTCCTCGTCCTCGGCTTCAAAGACAAAGGAGCCGACAGGGTCGATCACCAGTTCCAGAAACGCGATGTGCGCAGGATAGAAGACGATTGGCCATCCAAACAGCAGCGGCATCAGCGCCAGTCCGGCGATCGGAACGTGGACCGCGAGGACGAACGCCATCGCCTTGCGCAAGTTGTCGTAAATCCGGCGACCAAGCCGGATGGCTTTGACGATCGAGCCAAAATCGTCGTCCAGCAGCACCAGCGAAGAGGCTTCCCGCGCGACGTCGGTGCCGCGCCTACCCATCGCAATCCCGATGTGGGCGGCCTTGAGCGACGGCGCGTCGTTGACCCCGTCACCGGTCATGGCCACCACTTCGCCGCGCGCCTTGAAGGCCTGGATGATCCGCAGCTTCTGCTCCGGCAGGATCCGCGCGAAGACCGTCACATCCGCCATCGCGGAGGACAATTGCGCATCGCTCAGGGCGGCGACCTGTTCCCCGGTGAGTATTCCGTGTTTGCTGCTTATGCCAGCCTGCCGCGCGATCGCCTGGGCGGTGGCAGGGAAGTCACCGGTGATCATCACCACCCTGACGCCGGCCGCACGGCACTCTTCGATCGCCGCTGGCACCGACGGACGCAGAGGATCGGCCAGCGCCAGCAGCCCGAGCAGCCTGAAATGAAAGGCCTCCGGCGAGTCAGGCCAGGGTTCGCCCTTGAATTCGGAACGCGCCACGGCCAACACGCGCAGCCCGCGCGCGGCCATCTCCTGCGCTTTGCGCTGCAACTCTTCATCCTGGCCGACGTCGAGGCGACAAAGTGCCGCGACTGCCTCGGGCGCGCCCTTGATGGCCACGACATGTGCCCCTGCCTGTGGCGGTCGCCAGACATGCGACATCGCCAGACAGCGCTGGCTCAGGTTGTATTCGTGCACCAGGCTCCAGCCCTCATGGCGAGCGCCACCGGCCAGGCAACGCGCGGCCAGGACGTGGATCGCCTTGTCCATGGGGTCGAGCGGATCGGGCTCACTGGCGAGCACCGCCGTGTCGACCAGTTCGTGAAATGAAGCCGCGATTGGATCCGAATTCACCACGCAGAGTTCGCCGCCGTGCGCGCTGGTGATCGCGAGTTCGGCGATCGCCATGCGGTTCTGGGTCAGGGTTCCGGTCTTGTCGGTACACAGGACCGTCGCCGCGCCCAGGGTCTCGAGCGTTGCCGAGCGCCTGGTCAGCACCTGCTGGCGCGACATCCTCCAGGCGCCCATGGCCATGAAGACTGTGAGGATCAGGAACAGTTCCTGGGGCAGCATCGACATCGCCAGCGCGATTCCGGCCAGCACGCCTTCGAGCCAGTTGCCCCGCGTCAGCCCGTACAGCACCACTACAGCGGTGCTCAGCGTCAGTCCGATGATGGAGAATATCCGCACCATGCGCCGAGTTTCGATGCGCAGCGGGGTCAGCGGTGGTTCGAGTTCCGATAGCGACTTGCCGATACGGCCCATTTCGCTGGCCGCGCCAGTGGCGTGTACCCGCGCCAGTCCCTGGCCATCGACCACTACGGTGCCGGCGTAGACCCAGGGAAGGTTGTCGCCTCCCGGCCGGGCCCCAGGCGGTTCGTTCTCCGCGGCGATCTTGCGCACCGGCACGGCTTCCCCGGTGAGCAGTGATTCATCAGTCTGGAGATCATGGGCGGCCAGGAGCAGGGCGTCGGCGGGCACGCGATCGCCCTCGTGGAGCACCAACAAGTCGCCCCGCACCACTTCACGCCCGGCGATTCGCACCCGCTGGCCATCCCGCACAACCAGCGCTCGCGGACTGGTCAGGTCGCGCAGCGCCTCCAATACGCGCTCGGTGCGTCGTTCCTGGACCAGGGTGATCACCACGATCATGACGACGAAGGCCAGCAGCATCAGGGCTTCACCGGCGTCGCCAAGGAGGAGGTAGATCAGGGCTGCCGCGACCAGGAGCTGGAACATCGGTTCGCGCACCACTTCCATGGCGATGCGCGCCATGGTGCGCCGCCGGGCCTGCGGCAATTCGTTCGCGCCTTCGGCGGCAAGACGCTGCGCCGCGTCGGCTGACGAAAGCCCCGCGAGTTGGGATTCCTCTATTGGGCCCATCTTCAGACAATACTCAGTCTGCATCAGATTGTCGACAGCCGTACGGCCCCATGAGACCGGCCCCGCTACGCTGCCATGCCTACCAGGATCCGTCCTTCGGGAACCTCACCTGAACGCTCAATCCGGGTCCGCGCCCACCAAGCAGTCCGTCGCCCAGAGTCACCGTTGCGCCATGGTGATCGGCGATCGACTTGACGATTGCCATCCCGAGCCCAGTGCCGTCAATCGTCTGCTCCTCGGTTTGCGCGCTGGCTGCGCGGTAAAAGCGGTCGAAGACCCGATTTCGCTCCCACGGTGCAATGCCGGGCCCGTCATCGATAACCTCGACGACTGGCGCTCCCGAGCCCGGGTCGGTTGCCAGACGAACGTCGACGTGGCCGCCGCGCGGGGTATAGCGCAGGGCGTTGTCGACCAGGTTGTTGAGCAACACCTTGAGCTGGTCCGGGCTGCCTTGGGCCGCGCAGACCTCAGCGGGGAGATCGGCCCCGAGATCGATCCCGTCGGACTGGGCGCGCAAGTTGAAATCGGCGACCACGGAGCGCACCAGTTCGTTGAGGTCGACCCTGACGTCGTGGCTGACGACCGCCTCAGGATCCAGCCGCGAGAGTGCCAGCAGCTGCTCCACCTGGCGCGTCGCGCGCTCGATCCCACCGCGCATGTCGGCCATTGCTGCCTCGCGCTCGCCGGCGTCGTGCGCACTGCCCAACAGCCGCAACTGCAGCCGTAGCGCGGTCAACGGGGTGCGCAACTCATGGGCAGCGTCCGCGGTGAACTGGCGTTGCGCGGCCAGTGCCTTGTCGAGTCGCTGCATCAGGGCATTGATCGATTCGACCAGCGGGAGGATTTCAACCGGCAGATCGGCGACGTCGATTGCCGCCAGCGAGGTGGCGCTGCGTCGTTCGATTTCCTGCGACGTCACCGCCAGCGGCCGCAGATTGTGATTGAGTGCGTAGGTGAGCACGGCCGATATCAGCAGCACGATCAGGACGCTCGGGATGAGCATCTTGAGGGCGATATCGAAAGCGATTTCCTCGCGTTGTTCCAGGTCCTGGGCAGCCTGGAACAGCAAACCGTCATTACCCTCGTAGGTGTAGACGCGCCAGCGGTGGTCGCCAAGCGTGCGGGTGGCGTATCCGGTCTTGGGGGTGAACCAAGCACTCGGGTCGACGCTCCCGCCCGAACCGTGGACCAGCCGCCCATCCTTGTTCCAGACCTGGAGCATCAGCGTCAGGCCAGCCGGTGGCAGCATCGGTGACCCCTCGGGCGCTTTGGCGTCCGGATGGATCTCGTAGTTCAGCATCGCGGTGAGCGCGACCTGGCGCAACTCGGCGTCGTGCAGTTCGTTCATCCGCGCGAGCGTGTGCGCGTAGGTCGACATTGCCAGCAGCAAGGCCGCCAGCAATTGCCACGCGATCAGCCAGACCAGCAGGCTGATCCGGATCGAGCGCATTTCAGCCTTCGGCTATGCGGTAGCCGACGCCGCGGATATTTCGCACCAGGTCGGCGCCGATCTTGCGCCGGAGATTGTGCAGGTGGACCTCGATCACGTT
>JACZKY010021370.1_pt1 | contig 15444 bp, 9 predicted proteins | sample 8237611 | NCBI WGS metagenome assembly JACZKY01 (sample SAMN16148055, study PRJNA663545) | marine sediment metagenome | biome: sediments and biomass from bioreactor inoculated with such sediments; feature: coastal sediments; material: methane- and iron-fed bioreactor; isolation source: Bothnian...
ATCTGAAAGACTGTTTTTATCTGTGGGATTATTTTTATAAAGTTCCAAAGAATTTGCCGCAGGGTGAAAATAATTAATCCCCCCAAGATTAGTTCCGATCCAAATTACTCCGCCGCGATCTTCGTAAATAGAAAACACAAAATTATCATTTATACTCGTCGGGTTATTCGGATCATTTTTATAATTATAAAAATTATTTGAGGAAGGATCAAACATGCTTAATCCGCCGCGCACCGTTCCAATCCATAAATATCCACGGGAGTCTTCAAATATTGGCCAAACCCAATTATCAGGTAGGCTGTTTGGATCGCCGGGATTATTTCTGTAATGAATAAATTTTCCTGTCCGCTCGTCAAATCTATCAAGACCGTTAAATGTTCCTACCCATAAATTTCCCGAACGATCTCTGAATACTGAATAAACTTTGTCATTACTAAGACTTGATGGATCGGAAGGATTGTGTTTGAATGTTGTGCTCTTGCCCGTCTTTGTATCAAAGCGTACCAATCCTGTTTCCTTGCTTAGACCACCAGTCCATCTAATTCCAGAAGATTCCTTGAGAAGCGCACCAACGCTATTAACCCAGGCTCTTTCTAGGTCAACACTATCTTTAATAACAATTTGAAATGATTCTGAAGTGGGATTGTACTGATGAAATGTACCCCCCTGGGTTTCGATATAAAGTGCGCCAGATTGATCTTCAATGATTGAAAAAATGAAATTTTCTGTTAAGCTTGTGGAGTCGCCCGGATCGTTTTTAAATACCTTAATATTATAGCCATCGCACCTGTTAAGACCATCCTGAGTCCCAAACCACATAAAGCCCTTCTTGTCCTGGAGAATACAAGTAACGGAGCTTTGTGATAAACCTTCTTCAATAGTGAGATGGTTGAAAATAATATTGCTCTGTGGGAAGAAATCTGAAGAGAAAAAAAGAAAAGATATAATACAAAACAAAACCACCTTGATCATAAATAGAATTCCGATAATTGTTTATTAAGTGAATATGCACTTGAGATTGTGCATCGTTGAATTTGAAAATAGCAGATTAAATTTAAAAAGAAATAGCCCCCGATCCCGTTTCAAAATCGGGGGCTAAAGGAACTTACTTCATCAATATCATTTTTTTAGTTGATACAAACGAACCGCTGATAATTCTATAGATGTATATACCACTTGCGAGTTGACTTGCGTTCCAGTTAACGCTGTAATAACCAGCTTCCATTTCCTCGTTAACCAAAGTAGTAATCAGATTACCTAATATATCATATACCTTTAAGCTTACATGATTTTTTTCAGGTAGCTGATAGTTTAAAGTCGTACTTGGATTGAACGGATTGGGATAATTCTGGTCTAAACTATACTCTATTGGTACAGTTAAATTATCTTCATCCTCAACGCCTTCTTTATTCAGATTTGCACCCATCACATTCATACCAAATTTCCAGGCATTGGTCAGATGATTTAATATATATACAAAATGATCTTGTTTCTTCTCATCAATTGCTTTTCCCAATTCCCTGTTTGTGTTTTGTAGTAGCTCTGCACAATTTGAAACCTGACAGGCGCCGGGCAATTCGGCTTCGTCCCTAACAATCACAGCTAATTTATACGAACCCTCGATTAGGTAATACAATGTCAGGTCGATATCGCCGCCCAAATCAGGGTTGCTTAAATATGAGTATATACTATTAACTGCCGATGTAATCTTATCATAAAAACTTAATCCCTTGTTTGTCTTTAAATGATTTCCATCGTTCACCACAAAAAATCCCAAAGCAGTATTGAGAGATGAGATTGCATTATTAATATCCTGCTTTGTTTTATTACTCCAGCTGCAATTATTGTTCGCAGGACAAAATTCAGCTTTAACAGCAAGCAATTCATCTAATGCTTTTTGAATATATAATTTTCCAGTAAGCTCGGTTGGCTCAACATATGGCGAAATATAAAATGAATGCTCTGTTGTAATTATGTACTGGCTATTATTATTGCTTCCACTTGGTAAGTTATCGGAAGCGATAACTTTAATATCATAATTCCCCGTCAGGATAGTTTCCAGCGTAATTGTATATGTTCCGTCACTAGCGGAAGAAGGTGTCAGTCTTCCAACAACTACCTGTCCATCAGGAGCAGTTACTTCTACACTCACTAAAGCATCATTAACAGGTTCACCAACTGTTTTTGTGTGATCTGGAAGCCCACTTGTTTCTCCACCCTGAATGACCGTAGCTTCTAAATTAACCAGCACGGGTATTGGATTTCCACTTTGATCGTATTGCAGAAAATATCTTTCCTGGTTGGATCTGAATGATAAAACCAAATCTGCTTCATTAGACATATAAACTCTTATAGGTTCAGTCTCACCAGCTGGTGGAGGTGTATTTTCTACTACTGCATATGTCCACGCACCAATTCCAGGGTTGTTGACCTGGAAAAATTTATAAGGCTTGCCATTTGCGGAAAAACCATTAACAAGTTCAACATCATAATTTGAAGACAGATAATTATCCTGAGTTATTGCTCCAGCAGGAAGATTAGGCGGATCAGTTATAAATATTCCCGGAGGTAATAAAACGATTGAGTATTCACTTCCCTGCCATGATAATCCCATTTCAAGTGTTCCGCCTTGCCATTGCAAACCACCCTGCCAGGAAAGTCCACCCTGCCATTGCAAACCACCTTGCCATTGTAGACCGCCCTGCCAGGAAAGTCCGCCTTGCCATTGTAATCCGCCCTGCCACTGTAATCCACCGGCAAAATATTCACTGCTTATTTCTTCAGAGAGATAAGAAATTTGGAGACCGAGCAATCGCAGCCAAATAATATTTACTGCAGTTGGTATTTCTGTGGAACTAGCTATTTCATAGTATTCACCACTCGTCTCATTTGCCAGCCAGCTCATTAAATCCTGACCATCACTTAAGCCTTCAAAACCCATCGTATAAATTCTTATATCAGGATCAACATTTAATTCCGTAATTAATGATATTGGAGATATTTCACCCGCACTGAACAAAATGATAATCTTTTTGTTGGTTGTAGATCCTGAATTTAATAACGTCTGCGCAGTGGTTATTCGCTCGGCCAGATTTCCGGTTTCATTTGCCTGCAATTGGTTGAGGTCTGATAATATTTGGTTAAAGTCTTCTCCAATAGGATAAATCTGACCAGTCCCATTTACCCAGCCAATTCTATCGCCAACTCTTAACTTCGTAACTAATTCCAGCGCAGCATTTTGTGAAGGCACAAAACCATTGAGCACAAACTCCGAAGTAAAGTTAGTTGCGCCATCAAATACTAATACTATATCATAATAAACTTCGCCCAAATTATTATAAATATAATTTATACCACCAATATCAGATTTTATTATATCTGATTGATTCGCGAACCAATCAGGTTCAGTAGAGGCCGGGCTCAAACTGTTTTTGCTGGTTTCTCCGTTATTGATTCTACCATACATCGTAGCGAACTGATTATTATTCTTCATTAATAATGTGTAATTAAAATCTCCTGGATTATAAAGATCAGCAAGTCCCGAATAGTGTCCGATTTCGTGTGTGGCAACATTTTGAACATCCAGCTTATCAGAAGAACCATCAGTCGCCCAGTAAAACTGTCCCAATCCTGCAAGCGATATTGGTTCACCATTAAATGCGATGTCAACATCAATCATTTCACCATTTAAAGCATTGTACCTAACTCTTGTTACAGCAATTACATTAGTAGGAGCTTCAGTAGAATCCTGCCACATAGTGCTGGTTGGAAACCAAACAACATTGTTGATTCCATCTGCGTTACCACCCCACTTTCCGGAATTATCGCCACTTAATACTCTTCTGGTATAAGTTAATTGTTCCAGCTCTGACCAAGTGTTAAATCCACTTTCAACAGCCGCTGCAAAATCAACTGGAGGCTGCACAACTCCGAAAGCAACTGGTCCGTAAATTTGGTAATCACCCTCTCCATCTTTCCAGTGCAAAGGAATTCCGGCGAGAGTAGTATTAACTATGTAATGGTTGCCTTCGTCTGTTGCTCTCTGGATCGAAGCAGAAAATTCGGAAGTGCTAAGCGGAAGGCTGTCTATATCTAACCTTGTGGCAGTAGCACTTACAACTTCTCCTGTTACAAGAACAGCGTCTTTCAAGTTTGCTAAAAATTCTGATTCACCAGCAATATCAGTAGCGGTTATAATTTCACCGAGGAATCTTCTGCCTTCTCTGTTACCCATACTTGAGTTCGCAAAGAATTGAATTTTATAATTATGTCCCGGAGTACTGTTAAGAATTCCCTGGATTGCACTTCCACCCTTAATTTCAGGTAAAGCAGATTCATCTTGCCAAGTATAGAACACATTAAGGAGCGGATGTTGTTGTGAATCATTTGTTCCCGCAGTCAACTCAATGCCAAGATTTGAATTCCCATAAATCGAATTGTTTAGTATTGAATTATTATTTCCGGATGCAACCAAAACACCGGAAGCCCCGTTATTAAAAATATTATTGTCATTTACTTGATTACGGTTTCCATTTATAATTAAACCGTCACCAAAATTTCCTGATATTTCATTTTCTGAAAGATCAATGCTGTTAACATTATTTAATGAAACACCGAATGCCAAATTCCCTGCAACACTATTTCCGGTTAAGCTGGCCGAGCTGTTTGTTAAAGAAACGCCTCCAAGCGTATTCGATAAAATGATGTTATTATTAATAGCATCTGATGTGCTTGTGTTAACAGTTATTCCAAATTCTGAATTTTCAGACACGGTGTTTTCTGAAAGCGTACTGTTATTAGAAGAGGTTAAGAAAATGCCGGAACCTGTATTATTTGTAATTGAATTTGATGTTAATGTCATACTACTATTGGAAGATTGGATGCCTCCCGATGTATTTGAGTTTACCGAGTTATTAGTGATTTGATTTCCCGTCCCCGCGCTCAAAGAAATTCCAAATCCAACATTCCCGGATACGATGTTTCCAGCTAAATCTCCACCTCCGTTAGCTAACGAAATTCCTCCACCAGTATTATCTCCAACACTGTTATTCGCAACTTGGCTTCCTGTTCCACCGTTAATTGTTATTCCAATTCCGGCATTACCCGATATATTGTTAACTGATATCAATGCAGCGGAGTTAGAAACGAATACCCCTCCTAGACTATTTGTGCTAAAAGTATTGTTTGATATTTGATTTCCATTTGCATTGGCAATAGAAATTCCGTAACCGGCATTTCCTGTAATATTATTTGCAGATGAATTACCAATTAAATTATTTATTGCGTCAGAAATAATAGAAATTCCATCAGCGATCGAATTAGAAATAATATTCCCATTAATCTTATTTCCCGACGAGCTAATTAGTATACCTGCTATTTGATTTGACTCGATGGTATTTTCACCAGCAGCTGAAAGCGTTAAACCGTACCCCGAAGAGTTACTTATCGATAGACCACGTACTGTGCTGCTGCCACTGGTAATACTCAACCCGCCATTTGAACCATTTAATTGAATCAAGGGGATGCCAGAATATCCACTTTGTGAGGTAGCATTTAAATAAACTGGATCGGTTATAGCTGGTAAAGCTGATCCGGGCTGAATTACAAAAGGAGCTGTTCCGGGGATATAAAAGAATATTGTTTGACTACCAGACAAAGCGTTCGCTTCCTGTATTGCTGCTCTTAATGTTACCTTGCCGTTACCGGCATCTGGAGTTCCATCACCGGGATTTATATCGGGTTCATCGCCCACGGAATTTATAACAAATAATTGCGGATGTTTGCTGTTCACTATTTGATCAACATTAATAACACGAAGATGATTTTTATAATTTGATAAATCGTTAAGTGATTTAATTCCGCCATAATAAGAAAACTCCGTAAAAGACCACCGTCCTCTTAAGTATTGAACAAGTGATTGTGGAAAATTTTCAGCAGGATTTCCGTTGCCACCCGAATTATTTATATTATTTGCACTTAAGGCAGTATCAAAAATTCTGACTTCGTCAATCAACCCTGAGAAAGCCCCGCTGTTCGATTTCCCGATAAACAAACCAGTTGAACCGCTTGTAAAATTGTAACCAGTTATTATATTAAAAGCTACCGAGGTGATCAAAGAACCGCCCGAATAAATTTTGAGATTGGCCCCATCATATGTTCCGCTGATTGAAATCCATTGAAAAGCAGGGAGCTGGCTAGTGTTTACTACCATGCTGTTGTTGTTCCCAACAGAAAAGTATGCTTTATTATCTTTCAAATACATTGAAAAGGTTTTTCCATTGTTTACAGTACGATATACAATCGGAATTTCAACATCAGCAGGGGTGTCACCCAACAAGTAAACCCAGGCCTGAACAGTAATATTTTTATTAGAATTATTGCTGTTAAAAAATTTGAATCCGTTTTGGTTTGCATCAGTATTGACTGGTTGTCCATCTAAGACATAAAGCTGGCTCGTCTCTCCATTAAATACATAAGAGTTGTTGTTAGTTTGCGCAAAAGTATTATTGAATGTTAATAGAATAGTTACGAAAAGTGCCAGATAGAAGTTCTTATTAATAAAATTTAGCATTATACCCTCTGTAATAAAATTTAATACTTGGTTGTTTTTCTTTGTAAAGATTTTGCTGAGACGATTATTAGTCGACCATATAACTTTTAATTTGTGCCTTAATAGAGTTAACCGACACATTTAAGGATGTTATTTTTTCTCCGGTTTCTGGATCAATCAAAACATTTATTTTTCCCTCTTCGCCATTCAAGACCTTATAGTTGGTGCTCTTATCATCCTTTTTCAGGAACACTAAGACCTCCTCATTATTTTCAAATCTTGGCATATGAGAATACATTTCGCCCACTTCGTCAACCTCACCACCCGGATAGCTGACAACGACTGGCCCGCTATTGTTGTTGCCTTTTAAGTACTCTTCTACCTGAATCGTTGCTTGAGAATAAATTCTGGTTTTGTTTTCGTTCCAGCTGGATTTTTGCTGTGTTACCTTGCCGGTAATAATAATATCGGCGTTTTGGGAAAGATTTTTTAATTTGGATTGGCTTGTCTGAGCAAGGCCGTGAAAGAGAAATCCGCTAATTATGACAGTGACTAAAGCCCAATTTATTATTCTGATTTGCATACCCAGACCCTCTATTTAGTTTGTAGAAAAATTTGGGCAAAAATACATTTTTAATCAGGGCTGGTGTTAGGAGTAATATTGCATTTAATAGGAGAATTATTGCGAATTCCAAAGGAGAATTAGATTAAAGGCAATTGTGGGGCATGATAAGGTTTTGTGCTGGTGACACCTGATTTGTTCCACCAGACACCACCACAATATTTCACGTTGATCTATCAGGTGAATTTTAATGTTGTTTATATTTTACATTGTCAATTGTAGACACAATACGGCACTTTTTATTTTAACAAGTAATATGAAAATTCAACCATATCTATTGGCATTTATTGTTTGCTTTATATGTATTTTGCAATCAGGAAAAATTACCTCGTATATCTATTAAACTATTTTATCTTCATCAGTATTTCATAGCTATAATTTGTCTTAAGCCAAGCTAATGAAAATCTGCGTAATTAAATTTTTTAGTGAAGCACCAGCGCTTTCAGGGATAATTTCATTACTTCAATTATTTCTGATTGCTTTATTGGCATTGCCGATCTATCCGCAGCAGAATATCCTCAAATTCAAAAAATTAACAAGCAATGATGGCCTATCCCAGAATTTTATTTCTGCCATTTACCAGGATAAAAACGGCTTTATGTGGTTTGGGACAAAGGATGGATTAAACAGATACGATGGATATGAATTTAAAGTTTACCGGCATAATCCATTCGACACTACTTCGCTCTCCGGGAATTATATCTCCACACTCTTCGAGGATTCAAAAGGCAGGCTGTGGGTTGCTTCAACTGCGCTTGATCTTTTCATTCCTGAAAAAGATGCATTTAAAAGAATAATTTTGAAAATCCCAACTACTAAATCAGAAAGCACAATAAATATCAACAAAATCACATCTATTACTGAAGATAAAAACGGATTGATTTGGTTAGGCACAAACGATGGTTTGATAAGTTATGATCCACAAACAGATTTGTCCCGGAGGTATTACCAAAAGCAGGAAACTAATGCACTTCTTTCTGATAATCTGATATTATCTTTAAGCAATGACGATTCTTTGCTAATTATTGGAACTCAGAACGGGATGAAATTATTAAATCTTGATGCTCTCAAAAAAAATAGAATTGAATTCATTAAAATTTTACACGAAGATGCAAAAGAACTTTTAACCAGCAAACGAACAATTCTAAGTCAGTTCCGCGCTTCTTCAAATCTTATATATTCCGGCACACCCGCCGGTCTGATCAAAATAGATCTCGGCACAAGAAAATCAGAATTTATTTCTTACAAAGGCTATTCATTCTTTCCATTCTGGCTGAATAGAATATTGTCGATTGTTCAAGACAAGAACAGCAATCTATGGCTTGCCTGCTCGGGCGGATTAGTTGTTTATAATCCTGTGCGGAATAGTTTTAAATATTATTTCCATGATCCTAAAGATGAACAATCTTTGAGTCTGAATAATATCATTAGTTTATATACAGATCGAGGCGGTAAGATTTGGATTGGGACTGCCGGCAAGGGAATAAATCTGTTCGATCAAAACCAAAAAGAATTTTATTTATACAATGGTTTGGTTGATAGAGAACCATTCAAATCTTCTTTTAGTGTTTCTGCAATATTGTCCGAAAGCGATAACTTTTTATGGATTGCATCTCAACAGAAATTATTTCGGTTGGACAGAATGAACAAAGAATACAAACATGTTAAGCTGCTATACAGTCCCGAGGGGGAAATAACATCAATAGTAAAAGATAAAAAACAAAGCATCTGGGTTTCATCAAGTGGCGGTGTGCATAAAATTTCTGATAATGGAAACAGAATAACTTATTATGGCCATAATCCATCAAATCCAAATTCACTTAAAGATATTTTTGTCAGGTTGCTGTTTATTGACAGTCGTGGGAATTTGTATGCGCTTAACTCAAGATACTTGAGTAGGTTTAATGAAGAATCAAACTCGTTCACTCATTATGAATTGAGTTTTACAGAAAAAAACAATCTTGCGCCGGTTATAAGATCTATATATGAAACTAAGGATGGCTCTTTCTGGTTCGGATGGAATGATGGACTTGTAAAATTCAATTTGGAAACGAAGGAAAAAATTATTTTCAGGCATGTGATCGGCAACAGTAAAAGTATCGGTAACAGCGAAGTGCTGACCATTTGCGAAGATCCCGTTCAGCCGCAAAAATATTTATGGATTGGAACTCAAGGTGGCGGATTGAGCAGATTAAATATTGAAGACGGAACATTTGCAAATTTTTCTGTTAGTGATGGGCTGCCAAATAATGTTGTTTATGGAATTTTATCATCTGGAAACGAACTCTGGCTGAGCACAAATAATGGATTGTGCAGAGTTACAACTGATAAATATGGCACACCAACTTTCAGAAATTATGATGTGACAGATGGTCTACAGGGAAATGAATTCAATACCGGAGCATATTCCAAAAGCATTTCGGGCGAACTCTTTTTCGGAGGATTGAACGGAGTGAATGCGTTTATTCCATCTAGCATTAGGGATAATATTTATATACCTCCTGTTGTATTCACAGAGCTAAAATTTGTGAAAGGATCTCTGGAAGAAGGAAGTAACTCACAATCCCGAATAAATACTGCAATCAATAATTCTGAAGTAACAATTCCTTACTCACAAAATTCATTTACAGTTCAATTTGCCGCACTCGATTATACTGCAACCGAAAAGAACAAGTATATGTATAAGCTAGCACCTATTCATGATGAATGGATAAATCTTGGCACACAGCGAAATGTAACATTTACAGAACTTGGATCTGGAGAATATGAACTCATAGTTAAGGGTTCAAATAATGACGGCATCTGGAACGAAGAAGGTGCCTCTTTAAAAATACTTATTACCCCTCCCTTCTGGCAAACCGTCTGGGCATATGGAATATATGCTGTTATATTAATATTGGGCTTGTATGTACTCAGAAGATATGAATTGAGCAGACTCCGTTTAAAGAGCAGGCTCAAAATAGAATCGATCGAGACTCAGAAACTTAAAGAGATTGATGAAATGAAATCAGGTTTCTTTGCTAACATTTCTCACGAGTTCAGAACACCATTGACTTTAATACTCGGTCCGGCAGAGCAGCTTGAGCAAAACGAAACAGACGACAACAAGAAAGAAAAGCTTCGCACTATAAATAGCAGTGCAAATCGTTTGTTGAGATTGATAAATCAAATACTTGATCTGTCTAAGCTGGAAAAAGGCAAAACCAAACTGCGTTGTCAGCAGGGGGACCTAGTAATTTTTTTGAAGGGAATAGTGAACTCATTTGCCAGCATTGCAGAAAGAAAGAACATCAGCCTGCAATTGATCAGCGAAGTTTCAAATATTCAAACCTACTTCGACAGAGATGTGTTTGAAAAAATATTCTATAATCTTCTTTCAAATGCTTTTAAATTTACTCCACAAGGCTGCAGCATAGAAGTAAAAATTTATAAGCCCGAGTCGATCAGCAACAATTTCACATCGAGTGATTTTTGTAAAATAGAGGTTAAAGATTCAGGCGTTGGTATAGAAGAAAGAGATCTGCCAAGGGTGTTTAATAAATTTTACACTGTTGAAAACATTAATGGCTTTACTGAACAGGGCAGCGGAATTGGTTTGGCTTTAGTAAAAGAACTGGTTGAGCTTCATAAAGGCAGCATTACGGTTGAAAGCAGAATCAATGAAGGATCTAAATTTACGGTTTCCATTCCGATTGGGAAGGATTATCTGAGAGAAGATGAAATTATAAGGATAAAGCCAGAAGAAAGTGATTATCCCGACCCCGGAATGAAAGAATATTTGGACGAAGATAATTTAATTGATAAACAAGATGAGGTGGATGGTGAAGAAGATGATTCCTTAATCGCCTTAGTTGTCGAGGACAATTCCGAACTAAGAAAATATATAACCTCAATCTTACAATCCGATTACAAAATTGTGGAAGCATCTACAGGTAAAGAAGGTTGCATGAAGGCAGCAGAGTCCATTCCGGATATTATTATCAGTGATATTATGATGCCTGAGATGGATGGATATTCATTATGTAAAAAACTAAAAGCTGATGAACGGACCAGCCATATTCCAATTATTTTATTAACCGCAAGAGCCGGAGAAGAGGATAAGCTTAGCGGCTTAGAAACAGGCGCTGATGATTATCTAACCAAACCCTTCAGCTCTAAGGAGGTGTTATTTAGAGTTAGAAATTTAATTGAAATCCGTCAAACACTAAGGAAGAAATTTAGCAATTCACTAGTAATCAAACCCAAAGAAATAGCAACAGGATCTGTTGATAAGACCTTCCTTGAAAAAGCGATGAAAGTTGTTGAAGAAAACATCAGTAACGATAAATTTTCTGTGGAAGAATTCAGCTGCGAAATGAATCTTAGCCATTCGCAGCTTCACAGGAAACTAAAAGCTCTTGTTAATCAATCAGCAATTCAGTTTATAAGGTCTTTGCGTATGCAAAGAGCTCTGGAATTACTTCAGAATAATTCAGGGAATATTGCTGAAATTGCCTGGCAGGTAGGATTCGGTGATCCAAGTTATTTTACAAAAACCTTTTCTAAACATTTTGGTTATCTTCCCTCCGAAGTTAACAAATAACCTTAGCCTCTATTCTGTAAATACTCCTTTGTTTTTTTTTAGAATTTGCAAGTCTGCAATAAAAATACCAGACAATGCAATATCTGTTATATACTTCTGCTGACCTCGCGTGCTATGTTTGCGGCAGCTTAATTTGAAAAAAACGACAGACATTATGAAAACATTCTCATTGCTTATTATCATCGCCTTGCTGGTGAGCGGTTGCAAATCTGAAAAGCTCACTTCTGAACAGATAGGTTCTGAAAAAGATAAAATAAAGACACGAATAGAGACTTTTCTTATTTCATACGCAAAGAAGGATTTGAACGCCATAATATCTATGCTCTCTTCTTCAAAGGAGTTTAACTTTTTGGGAAGCGATGTATCTGAGATAAATAAAAATAAAGCAGATTTCCAAAATCAACTTGACCAGGATTGGAAGCTGTTTGAGTCGGTGGATTTTGGCGAGATAAGAAACCTCTCCATAAGAATTTCTGAATGCGGTGATCTTGCAGTTGCATTATTTGATGCACCTATGACAGTTACTGTAAAAGGGAATCAATCGAAATTCTTTTTCAGAATGTCGAATACCTTTGTTAAGGAAAACGGTCTCTGGCAATTGTTGCAGGGTTTAGGGTCTATTCCCTCGGTTGGTGAATCTTCTGTTGAATTAATTCAGAAATTAAAATAAATGCAGAGCCATTAGTAATAAAACATTCATCATTTAGAAAGAGAATTGGGATGCAATCCTTAATTAAAAGACTTCTTTTATTAAATCTTTTTACTTTAATAATAATAGTATTTATCATAGGATGCCAGCAGTCAGAAAATTCTAATAATCAGGTTAAGGTTGAAACACCCGTGTATTTTAGCCTGCGTCCCGATGTTGAAAAAGCATATGGCTATACACACGCTGTAAAGATTGGAAACGATATAAAAATTTCAGGTGCCGTTAGTATGGATGATGCTGGTAATCCTACGGCAGTAGGCGAGTTACTTCAACAGATGAAAAATTGTTACTCGGATTTAGACAAAGTGCTGAAACATTATGGCTGCACTTTCGATGACGTTGTTGTAGAAAATATTTTTACTACTAATATGCCTGAATTTCTTAATCAGGCTGGCTACCGTAACTCAATTTATACAAAGCAATTTCCAACGGGTTCGTGGCTTGGAGTGAAAGAATTAGCTCTGCCGGAATTTCTGATAGAAATTGAATTAGAGGTGCATAAAACAAATTAATAAATTATAAATAAACTCTATAAACAATACATAGGAGCTAGTGCTATGAAACAAACAACAAAAGTCTTTGCAATAATTCTTGTTGCATTTCTTTTTCTCAGCGAAAGTAATTTCGCACAAAACAATGAGCAGCCGTTACTTATTGTAAGCTTTAATATGGTATCTATGGGTGATGTCGCCAAAGTAAATAAAATGGCTGATTCAGTTTTTGCCCCGATCTTGCGAGAGCTGGTGGACGAAGGAATGATATACAGCTTCGGAAACTTCAGTCATAACTGGGGCGATGAGTGGAATGTCAACACCTGGTATACTGCAAAAGACATGGCGTCTTTTGATAAATTCTGGGATGAGTACGTTAGCAGGATTGGCAAAAGACATCCCGGTGCGTGGGCATCAACAGTAAAATATTTCCAGGCACATAAGGATAATATTTACACAATCCGCAATCAGTATCCGGCACCACCAAGCAAATAAATAAACAAAGTTAAAATCATCAACAAACAAAAAAGGAGTGCTATGAAGTATTTTATCGTGTGTTCATTTCTAATGTTATTATTACTTACTGCTGGCAGCAGGACATTTGCACAGGAGTCTGGTGGTAATGCAGTTATTGTCCAAAATCTTGAAAGAGCGTTTCCTGAAAACGGGACAATGGCAGAGTTCGATTCGCTTACACATTTGTTTCAAACAAAAGTATGGGATAAGAATCCTCACGTTATAAGTCATAAAACTATCCGTCACTGGTGGGGAAATGATAACCGTGATGTAATTGAAATTACAGAAGTGAAAACCTGGGAAGATATTCCAACCGCTATGGAGAAAAACAACGAACTATTTATGGAAGCCTGGTCAACTAAGGAAGCTCGTGATGCTTTCAACAAGGCATACGATAAATATTTCACCGGAAAACACTCCGATGAAATTTACCAGGAAGTTACGTTTAATAATTAGTAAATAGATTCAATAGTTAGTGGGAGCGGATAATCTCCGCTCCTTTTTTATTAATAACAGTTGCCACGGATATATTTTTTTGTTATATATTTACTATCAAAAATTGAGTGAACAAGCGTTCCGGAATTAATAAATCATCCGAATCAATTTTTGAGAGTATAACGTCTGAAACTATTTTTTAAAGGTATTGCTATGAGTATATCATCAAAGAAAGAAGATAAGTTTTCAATTATCAAATTTGATGTTGATCAGGTTTTGGGTTATGAAGCACAGGAGTTTCAGGATGCTGTGCTGAATTCGCTTGAGCAAAAAGTTAACTGCATCATAGTAGACCTTTCAACAGTAAAATTTATTTCAAGCTGGGGAATCGGGATGCTCATCCACGGTCTTGCAACCACAAGAAACAGAGGCGGCGATTTCAGGCTTGCAGGTTTAGCTGATAACGTAATGCAGGTTTTTCAAAAAGTTAAAATTGATACAGTATTAAGTATTTATAAAAATGTGGATTTAGCAAAACCTTGAAGTCACGTCAGCATGTTCAGAAACATAACGTGTGTTGAATAAAGTTAATAGACGTTTTTCACCCCGCACCTGCGGGGTTTTTTATGTGCGGATATTTCACTTGATAAGAAGCAAATAAACCTTCATCTTACTCTTGAAAATCATACAATTTGAAGGATAAGAACTTTGAAAATTCTCTTTTTATTTGCAGCAATGTCAGTTATGACTTTTGGGGGATGCGAAAACAAGTCCAATAATATTAAGTCAGAAAACAAAAAAGATACAGGAGTAATTTTTAATATGGAAGATATGCAGAAAGCAACATTCGGATCCGGATGTTTCTGGTGTACGGAAGCAATATTTGAAAACTTAAATGGAGTTCATTCAGTCGTTTCGGGATATGCTGGTGGTCACGTACTTAATCCAACTTATGAAGAGGTATGCGCGGGCACTACAGGCCACGCAGAAGTCACACAAATAACTTACGATCCCTCTGTAATCAGCTTTGATGAATTACTTGAAGTTTTCTGGAAGACTCACGATCCCACAACTTTAAACAGACAAGGGAATGATGTTGGTTCACAATACCGCTCTGCTATTTTTTATCATAATGATGAGCAGAAGCAGCTAGCAGAAAAATATAAAGCAGAGCTTGATAAATCGGGTGCGTGGGATAATCCAATCGTTACTGAGATCTCTCCATTAACTAATTACTTCCCTGCCGAAAATTATCATCAGGATTATTATAACAACAATCCCAACCAGGGTTATTGTGCCTTTGTAATTGCGCCCAAGCTTGAGAAGTTTAAAAAAGTATTTAGAGACAAACTGAAGAAGTAAAAGCGGCGTTAACTATCCACTCATACCAAGAAACATTCCGCCGAAGTATGGAATGAGCCAGATCAGCCAAACAACTATGCTGAATCTGTGAAAGCTCAACCGCAGCTTTTCGTTATTTTTTATAACAACTTGTGTTGCCCATATTGCATGAACCAACATAAGCCAAAGAGCAATTTG
>JACZKY010025872.1_pt1 | contig 15442 bp, 17 predicted proteins | sample 8237611 | NCBI WGS metagenome assembly JACZKY01 (sample SAMN16148055, study PRJNA663545) | marine sediment metagenome | biome: sediments and biomass from bioreactor inoculated with such sediments; feature: coastal sediments; material: methane- and iron-fed bioreactor; isolation source: Bothnian...
GACAAAAAAAGGTATGCTTCGCCCCCTCCGTGCCGGTCCCTTTCAGGTCCCGGTTCACCACGCGCCCGTAGCTCAGCTGGATAGAGTACTGCCCTCCGAAGGCAGGGGTCGGACGTTCGAATCGTCTCGGGCGCGCCAATACGATACGACGCTGGGCACTTCGAGAGAGGTGCCCGGTTTCGTTTCAAAGACTGTCCGGCTGGGTGCGCTGGTGCTGCCGGTCATCGTTATCTCCGTCGTCCCCACCCGGATTTCCGTACAAAGAATGGTGAGCAGCTGCTTGCCGTGGCCCAAGTTCGAGTCAGGCAACATCTTGCGCATGCGTTCGCAGGCATACGCTACTTGCTTGGGAGAGACCTTGCGTGGGGACGGCTTGTCCCTGTTTACCAGCGCCAGTTCAGCGAGGACCTTCTCCCTCTCGTCCCGCAGGTGGCTAACTCTCGCCTGCAGGGAGGAGTCCATCGTTACGACGCCGCGCTCGATCGCCCCGTACAAGTTGTTCAAGCCGTCGTCAGCATGGCGCAGCGCCTTCGTGAGTCGCTGCAGCTCGGTTGCCGACAACGTATCCCGCTTCGCCCTTTGGTCGAGCCACTCCTTTAGCGCCGCCGTCACCCGCTCGGGCGTCAGCACGCAATCGACCAAGCGTTCGAGGATCAACTGATCCAGATGTTCCACCGGCAGATTCGGCGTCGCGCATGCCGCTCGGCTGATGTTCGCCGACCTCGACCAGAGTGCCAAAGCCCCTCGTGATCCCTTCGCACCGGCGAAGCGCGCCAAAGCCGCCCTGGCCAAGGTGGCCCGCCACACGCTCGATGACGGAACGCCCGCGCACAGCTTCGCGACCCTGACGGCCGAACCCGCCACCATCGTGCGCAACACCTGTCGTACACCACACACAGCGCCCGATGCACCAACCTTCGAGGTGTTGAGCACGCCCAATGCGAAGCAAGAGCACGCCTCCGGTGGTCAGCGTTCAGTCGTGAACCCGGCGCATCAGCTGCTTACGGCTGCCTATCGTGAGACCATCGGCTTGTCGGGCGACAGGGACTGAGAAATCTCCTCCGCTGCCGCCAGCACATTCGACGCGAAGCCCGCCACCCTCCGATTGCCGACCTTCGCCGCGATGACCAAGCTGATGCTGGCGATCACCTGGTCGTCGCGGATGATGGGTGCCGCGATACCGACGCGACCCTGCGCAACTTCGGATTGGCTCATGGCAAAGCCTGCGTGGTTGATCTCGCGGAGCTGGTCCCTGAATTCCTGCCAGCCCTTCACCTTGAGCACGGACCTGATGACCTTCTCGTTCGCCAGATACATGCTCTTCAGATTGCGATCCGGCAGGTGCGCCAGAAGCACCTTTGAGGTCGCTCCGAGAAAGCTCGGCATCGCAACACCGCGTTCGTAGCTGGTCGGGGCATGCGGCTTGCTTCCGTGCACTTCGTGCACGCACATCACGCAGTCCTTGAATCTGCGGCACAGAATCGCGGCGGCGCCCTGACTGGTGTCGTCGAGCAGCCCGGCCATGATCGGACCGGCGACCCGGATCAGAGGGTCATTCTGCCGCAGCAGGCGATCGTAGCGGATGAACGCAGGTCCCAGCGCATAACCGGCGCCTTCTACGGGATCGAGAAAACCGCCTCTCACCAGGTCGCGCACACAGCGATATCCGGTGCTGACCGACACCTTCATCGCGCGGCTGATCTCTTCGACAGTCCACACGGGTCGGCCGGTCTCGAACAATTGCAGAATCGCGAGTGGGCGACTGATGCTCATCGTTTGGCATTCCGCGACAAATGTAGACGATTCCCAATATACAGTAATACGCCGAATTGTCACCAGTTGAGAAATTGGTTGCTAGGGCCCGGTCATTGTCCTAAAATCGATCCTAAGGGCGAGAGGGCTCGCTCCCCTGTCTGCTGAAAACCAAAGGAATTCAACATGAACTCACTTATTCGTGTCCTTAGCCTGAGCGCCGCCATCGTTATTGCCTCGGTCGGTCCAACCGCCTACGCCCAGCAAACCACCGAAGTCCGCATGGCTACGCTGGCGCCGAGCGCCCTGCTGTGGCTGCACGCCATCGCCAAGGACCAGGGCTTCTATGCCGAGCGCAAGATTACGGTGAAGGAGTTGAGAGCTGGCAGTAGCCCAGCACTGTTGCAGGCGGTGTCGTCCGGCAGCGTCGAGGCGGGCGTTTCGCTCGGCGACGTGGTGATCCGCGCCATCGACCAGGGGGCCCCGGTAGTGATCGTGGGCGCCGTGCTTGGCAAGACCATTCTTCGGCTGGTTGGCGGCGCCGGCGTGACAACGATCAAGCAGCTTGAGGGCGCGACGGTGACTGCCGGCGCCGTGGAAGGCGGCACCGCCAATCTGCTTCGCTTTCAGCTGCAGCGCGCCGGCGTCGACGCCCGCGGCGTCAAGATGATGGCGCTCACTAATTCCAAGGACCGCGTCGTCGCGCTGGGCAACGGGCAGGTTAAGGGCGCATTGCTGATCGCACCCTTCGATACGCTTGCCGAAGAGCAAGGCATGAAGATCCTTGACGTCTACGCCGAGCCCTACGTGCAGACGCCGCTGATCCTGAATAAGGCGTGGGCCGAGAAGAATCGCGAAGCCGCCATCGGCCTAACCCAGGCATTCAAGAAGGCAGCGGTCTGGATCTACGAGCCCGCCAACAAGACCAAGGCGATCGAAATTCTCGCCGCCTATACCAACATACCGAAAGAGACCGTTGCCGCATCCTACAAATTCATGATCTTGGAGCAACAGGCGATTGGCCGTAACCTCGAAGTGGAAGCTGCGGGTCTTGAGAACATCGTCAAGATCAATCAGGCGGTCGCGCTAACCGCGACTCCGGCCACGCCCTTCGAATTGTCGCGCTACTACGATCCCAGCTTCCTGGCCGGAAAGTAGGCCCGCGAAGAGCCAGACCGACATGACGGACGATCGCATTCCCGTAATGATGCTGACCGGGTTTCTCGGCAGTGGGAAGACGACTCTGCTCAATGCCTGGCTGCGCTCGGACGAACTCGCTAACGCGGCCGTCATCGTCAACGAGTTCGGCGACGTTGGTATCGACCACGCCCTGATCGCGTCGAGCAACGACAACACCATTGAACTGAGCACCGGCTGCCTATGCTGCACAGTGCGCGGCGATCTGGTCGATACGCTGCGCGAATTGATGGTGAAACGTGCCAAGGGCGAAGTCCGGGCCTTCGACCGCCTCGTGATAGAGACCACGGGGTTGGCCGATCCGGCCCCGGTGGTCCAGGCGCTTATGACCTTCCCTGTGGCGCGCCGCTTACGGCTGAAACAGATCGTCACAACGGTGGACGCCATCAACGGCTTGCGCACGCTGGCACGCCACCCGGAATCGCTGAAACAGGCCGCGGTGGCTGACGACATCGTGGTGACCAAGACCGATCTGAAGACCGAGGAGCTTGACGTCCTAAAGGACAGGTTGCGGACGCTGAATCCGGGCGCGCGGCTGCATTATTCGTCGAGCGACGACATCACGTCGCCGAACGACCTCGCGGCGGCCGATATCTATGACCCGGCTACCAAGATCGAGGATGTTGCGCGCTGGCTGAACTTCGAAGCGCATGTGCAGGGCGACGCCGACCGTGACCATTCTCATAACCACGCGCACCGCCATGACGTGAACCGTCACGATGCGCAGATCGGTTCGTTCTGCCTGAATTATGCCGAGCCGCTGCATTGGGAGCACATCTCGACGTGGCTCGATGCGCTGATCATGGCGCATGGCGACGACATGCTGCGCGTCAAAGGCATCCTGGCGGTCGTCGGTCGAGAAAAGCCGATCGTCGTGCAGACGGTGCAACGGCTGTTCCATCCGCCCTTCGAGCTGTCGGAATGGCCAGCGGGCGAGCGCGAGTCCAGAATCGTCATCATCACCCGCGGTCTGTCGCGGGAGTTCGTCATCAGCGTTTTAGATACCATCCGCCAGCGCGCCATTCCGGCGGCTGTTGAGCGCTAAATTATTGCTATTTGCTGGGAGATGAGTGTATGGACAGCATGATCCGTAACGGTTTGTTGATTACTGCAACCGGCTCCGTGAAGACCTCGGTCGGCATCAAGGACGGCTTGATCGCCGGTCTCTATGAGCCTGGACTCGAGCCGGAAGCCAAGGAGGTGATCGACGCATCAGGTCTTGCGATCCTGCCGGGCATAATCGACATGCATTCGCACCATCGCGAAGGCACTGAACCGGGCTTCGAATACAAGGACACCATCTACACGTCGACGCAGCAATGCGCTGCCGGCGGCGTGACGACCTCCGTGGCGATGCCGAATGTGATGCCACCGCCAAATAGCCTCGCTCTGCTGAAGAAGCAGTTCGCGGTCTATGAACGCGATGCCGTGGTCGATTGGAATTTCAATCCGGCGCCGACGATATCCGACGAAGTGCCGCGCATGGCCGAGCAGGGTATCGCGGCGTTCAAAATCTTCATGGTGGTGGATAGCGGCCGGTCCTATCCGCACATGCCGGGCATCGGCGTGCACGACCACGGCAAGCTTCTCGAAATCATGCAGGCCTGCGCCAAGGCCAATGTGCCACTGATGGTTCATCCGCACGATCAAGCGCTGATGGACGTCATCGAGAAGGGGTTCTGGGAACTCCAGCAGCGCGACGCGCTGGCCTATGCGAAGGCGTACGCGGCTCATGACGGCCTGATCTGGGAGACCGCCATCGCGACGCTGCTTCGTCTGCAGAAGGCAGCGGGGTGCCATCTGCACATCCTGCATACCCAGACCGCCGGCAGCGTCGAATTGATCCGGCAGGCCAAGGCGGCCGGCCAGCGCGTCACCTGCGAAATCAATCCGTGGGCTCTGTTCCTCGGCTGCGACTGGTCGGCGATCGAGCGCCTCGGTTCCTACGCGCTGTCCTACTGGGTGCCTGAGAAGAACGTGCCCAGTCTGTGGGAAGGCCTTAACGACGGCACCATCGATATCGTGGCCACCGACCACGCCCCGCACACCCGTGAAGAGAAGGAAATCGGCTGGACCGACGGCTGGAAGGCGCACACCGGAACGCCATCCACGCAGTTCTATCTCAGCATGTTTCTGACCGCCGCGCTGGAGAACAAGATCTCGCTGGAGCGCGTCGTCGAGGCGTGCTCGACGGCGCCGGCCCGCATTTTCGGCATCGAGCACAAGGGCCAGATCATGCCCGGCTATCATGCGGATCTGGTCCTGGTCGATTTGGAGAAGGAATACGAGATCAAGGACGAAGACGTATTGAGCCTCACCGGCTGGAGCCCCTATGCGGGCCGCAAGGTGCGCGGCAAGCCGGTCCGCACCCTGGTGCGCGGCAAGACCGTGTTCAAGGACGGCAAGGTTGTCGGCCAAAAGGGCTGGGGGAAACAGGCGCGCGCCAAGTATCCGGGTTGATACGCCAAGACGAAAACGAGGGCCTAACCGTTGCGCAAGCAGATCTTCGAGTTCCTGGAACAGGACACACACAGTGCGGCGCTGCTTCGCATCGTTGTGTCCGTGGCTTCGGTGCTGATCCTTTGGGAAGTCCTGGCCACGTTCGTGACCAACCGCCTGGTGCTGGTTCCGCCCCTGGACGTGCTCATCGCGCTGATCGGAGAAGTCCAAAGAGGCGCAATGTGGGAGAACGCCGTGGCGACCGTGACGGCGGTCGGCACGTCGTTCATCGTGTCGGTGGCGATTGGCGTCGCCATCGGTCTCGCGCTGGCGTCGAGCAAGATGCTGTCGCTGACCGCCGGGCCGCTGCTCAGCGCGCTCAACTCGGTGCCGATCATCGCGCTGGCGCCGCTATTCATCGCTTGGCTCGGGCTCGGCTTTGCGTCGAAATTCGTGCTTGTGCTTCTGGTCGCAGTTTTTCCGGTGGTGGTGACCACCGAAGCAGGCCTGCGGGCGACCGACCGTCAACTGATAGAAGCGGCCAAATCGTTCAACGCGACTCCGATGCAAATCTTCAGCACCGTCACTTTCCCGTTCGCGCTGCCGTTCATCGTCAGCGGCATTCGAGTCGCCTGGGCGAGGGCGCTGGTCGGTATCGTGGTGGCGGAATTCTTCGGGTCCTTCGCCGGATTCGGCTTTGCCATCATGTCGGCCAGCCAGACCTTCGATACCGCGCGGGTGCTCGGCTATGTGATCGTGCTTGGTGCGATGGGTCTGATCGGCAGCATCTCTTTCGAGGCCCTGCAGCGTCGCCTCGCTCCCTGGAGGCAGGATTGAGCGTCGCCCGACTTCGCATCGAGAATGTCGACAAGACCTTCAACCGCACAGGCAAGCCGGGTGTCGAAGCGCTGCGCGGCATCAACCTGTCGATCGAAGAGGGCGAGTTCGTTGCCATCGTGGGCGCCAGCGGCAGCGGCAAGTCGACGCTACTGCGGATCATCGACGGGCTGCTGGAACCCTCCAGCGGCACGGTCTATGTGGATGGCGCCACCGTAAGCCGGCCCGGACGCGACCGTGCGATGGTTTTCCAGCAGGACGCGCTTCTGCCGTGGAAGACAGTCGCCGAGAACGTCGCTTACGGCCTGACGCTCGCTCATGCGCCAAAGGCCGAGGCTGAAAAGACAGCGCAGTATTTCGTGAATCTGGCCGGGCTACGCGGCTTTGAGCAGCATTTTCCGCATCAACTGTCCGGCGGCATGCGCCAGCGTGTCAACGTGGCGCGGGCGCTCGCCGTCGATCCGAAGATCCTGCTCTTGGACGAGCCGTTCGCGGCGTTGGACGCGCAGACCCGCGAAATCATGCAGACAGAGCTGCTGTCGATCTGGCAGGAGAGCAAGAAGACCGTGGTGCTGATCACGCACCAGATCGAGGAGGCCGTGTTCCTGTCCGATCGCGTCGTGGTGTTCAGCGCGCGGCCGGGCACGGTCCGCCAGGAGATCAAGATCGACCTGCCGCGACCGCGCACCTTGGAGATGAAGCGTCAGCCGGAATTCGTAAAGCTGGTCGACGCAATCTGGAAGCTGATCGAAGACGAGGTCCGCGCCTCGCTGAAGCAGACGACGTAATCGAGTAAGAACTTATCCGTAAATAATGTTCGTTGCTAAAGGGATCTTCCTGAACGCGAAGTGATCCCCGAAATTAGTAGCGTTATGCTTTCGAGTCCGATTCCATTGAGAGGCGATCGTGACCTGCACCCCGCGTGGCGTGCCAGTTGATAGCTCGTGACGCCCGCCGGTGGGGCGCACCCCCACAGGGGACGAACAACAAGGCGTATCGCCGCGTCTTGATGGAAATAACTTCCCGCCAGTGCCCAGCATCGTCGTCTCTGGCGCGCCAAAACATTCAGGGGCCTGCGCTTACGCGCAAGCCCTTGTTGCATGCCAAACGGGGCTTTTGCTGCAATTTTGCGGCACTGCGCCGGCAAACGCATGGCTAGACCTTGCTTCTACAAGGAGCAATAGGATGGCAACCATCACCAAACGCGGCCCGCACCAGTTTCAGGTGCAGATTCGCCGCACGGATTACCCCCCACCGGATCGTGCAGCCACCGGGCCACCGTGTTGTGCGACAGCCCCGTTATGCGCGTATCTCGCGCCCAGACTTCCTGCTACGGCCGCGCAGCCGCTTGAACCTGCCAATGATGTCCATGGTGATCACCCCTCAAACTCCTCCGCGCAAGAGAACAGCGGGGTAGGCTGAACACCCGGCTGAGTTTTAGGTCGGCACAACCCTCAAAAGTGGCTCAGTTTTCGGTCGGCGACAACAACGCGACAACAACCATAGAGCGCCAGCGGACGCAGAAATTCGAACAACAGCTTCAAGGCCGATACGACAACCATCTCCAGCCCGAACGAAACGACGAAGCGCACGAACTGTGCCAACAAGGTTGACAGACGCATCCTCCACTCATATTATCACAATCAGATAAAATGGGAGGTGAAACATGAAATGGATCGCAGCTACGCTCAGCGCCGCTCTATGCATTGTTGGTACGAGCGCATTCGCTGAGGGCTACCCGTCGAAAACGGTCACGATCGTGGTGCCTTATCCGGCAGGTGGCGGTACGGACACCACGGCGCGAGCTCTTGCTCAGGGGCTGCAAGAAAGACTCGGGCAGACCGTCATTGTCGAAAATCGACCTGGCGCGGGAAGCGTGATTGGCGTTGACTATGTTGCGAAGGCGAAGCCGGACGGCTATACGCTGTTGCTCGCAAGCTCTTCCTACGTTACAAATATCGCACTTGGAGACAAGAAGACCTACGATCCGGTCGCCGATTTCGAGCCGATCCGCCAGCTAACCGTGGCTCCTGCTATCCTCGCCGTCAACCCAGCGTTTCCAGCGGACGATCTTCAGCAATTTCTCGCGGCAGTGAGAAAGGCGCCAGACCGCTACCTTTACGCCAGCTATGGGAAACGCACTCAGCCGCACTTGGCTGCGCTTCTGCTTCAGGAACTGGGAGACTTCTCAATCCGACACGTGCCTTACAAGGGCGGATCACCGGCCTTGACGGCTACCATCAGCGGCGAAACCAACATCGTGATTCCGAGCGTAGTGCCGGCATTCGGCCCGATCAACTCCGGTCAGCTGAAGCCGATCGCCATAGCTTCTGACGTCCGCAGTATGGCACTTCCTGACGTGCGAACCTTTGCTGAGCAAGGCGTCGATTTCGAGCTTGGTACCTGGTTCGGACTAATCGCGCCTGCCGGCACGCCCGACGATGTAATAGCGAAACTCGACAAAACGATTGGCGACATGCTCAAGGTTGATAAATTCCGCGCCGACCTTGGGCGCCAGGGTGCGATAGTTGTGGACCGTGGCCAGAAGGAATTTGACACCTTCATAAAGAGCGAGGTCACGCGGTGGAATAAATTGCGCGAGTCAGGGCTACTGGAATTAGAGTGAGATATGAGCAAAAGACTGACAGGAAAGATCGCAGCCGATCGCGTTCGCATGGACACGGTGCCTAGACCTCCAGAGGGGCTTGTGGAGGGCTTCCGTGAACTTGGGCCAGACAGTAGTAGTCTTACCTCGGACGTTCTTGACTCGCTCGGCATCGTCGGTGCCATTCCCGCTTCAAAGCTGGCCCCGACGATATTTGGGAGAACAGTTGTCGGACCGGCGACAACCGTCCGTAACATCCCGCTGTCGGGAACCCCATCGCCGCATGAGCTTGCCGCGAAGAACTTTAACGCGATGGCGGAGATGGAAGCCCATAACCTTGCCGAGCCGGGCGACGTGGTAGTGATTTCGGGTGTCGAAGGAATTTCAAACATGGGCGGCGTCTCATCGACTATTGCCAAACGCCAAGGGGTGGTCGGCGCCATCGTGCAGGGTGGAATTCGTGATATCGCGGAATCGAAGGCGGAGGACTTTCCGGTGTGGGCGAGTGAGGTGACCCCTATCACCGGCAAGTGCCGCATTGAGACAGTCGAGATCAACGGAGAGGTTAACATCTGCGGCATTAGGGTACGGCCCGGCGATTTGATCATCGCCGACAGCACCGGCGTCTGCGTAGTGCCAATAGAACGAGCATCAGAAGTACTCGATGGTTGCCGCAAGAAGCGATCAATCGAAGCCGCGCGCATAAAAGCGGTGCGCAACGGTGCGCACATCGCAGATCTGCCGAAGGCATCGTAGGTTGACTGGGCTGCGGATTTACCCGCAGCTCCGCTTTTGCGGATGAAGAGTTTTCAGAAAGCGATCGGGCTTCTGGCTCTCTTCGATGAGAAGGTGGCCACTCTTTCGGTGGAAGAGATCGCTGATCGGAGCGCAATCCCACTTCCCACGCTTTATCGTTACATCCAGAACTTGCGCGCCGCAGGTCTACTGATCCAGATTCGGACCGGAACACTTGCGCTTGGCCCTCGCATCGCCGAACTCGACCGCTTGATGAGAATTGGAGACCCGCTCCTTCTTGCGTCTGACGCAATCTTTCCAAAGGTGCTGCAGAACATTAAGCCAAGCGCGCTGATCCTGTCACGCTATGCTGGCAACGATACGGTGCTTACGATCCGCGCCGATGCAACCCGGACCGACGGCATTGAACAGCGATTCCTGCGTGAGCGCGGAATCCCCTACGGCTTACTCAAGGGCGCCAGTTCGCTCGTGATCCTCGCATACAGTTCGCGGGGAACGATACGGCGCGCCTATGCCAACGATCCGGATTACGTTCAGCGCTTCGGCATGGGAGAAACCCTCGGCGACTTCAGTGCATACCTCGCCAACATTCGGCGGCGCGGCTACGCGCGTACGACGAACACGTTTCACACGGACCGCACTTCGGTCGCGGTTCCGATCGCTGATCTTGACGGTAATATCGCGGCCAGCCTCGCACGGACATTAGAAATGGGTCTGTTCGACCGAGTCGGTGAGTTGGCGGTTTTGGATGACCTCCATTTCATCCAGCGTGAGTTCACTCGCCAGGTTAACCTTATGTCCCCTGCACCGATAACGCCAAGGAAAGGCTAATGCGTATCAACGAGACACTAGTCGGAGGCACTCTAATCGGCGGAATAGGCGCAATAGTAGCGTTATATGCTGGCTCGAATTACAAGATTGGACATCTATCCGATATCGGGCCTGGTGCAACGCCACTCGGTTTAGGCGTGCTGCTGACGATATTCGGAGTCGTGATGATTGCGCAGGGACTCGGTGAAAAACGAATGAGTTGGACCTTCCCTATTCGAAATGTCTGCTTTGTATTGTCTGCCGCTGCCGCATTCGGCGTGCTGATCGTGCCGTTTGGGCTTCTTCCGGCGGTCGCGGTTGGCAGCATTATCGCCGCCAGTGCTGACAGGGAAAATAGCTTGATGGTCTCGGTGGCGCTCGGCCTCATGCTGGGACTGCTCTGCACTGTACTGTTCATTTACATCCTGAGACTGCCGATCGTCGCATTGCGTTGGAGTTTCTGATCATGGAAACCAGCCTCCTCGAAAATGCGCTCCTGGGTCTCTCGGTCGCGGTGGAGCCGATCAATCTTCTCTACTGTTTCATCGGCGTCGCTGCGGGCACCGCCCTCGGCGTTATGCCCGGCATAGGCGTCCTCGTCGCCATCTCGATGCTTTTCCCTCTGACCTACGGACTCGAGCCCACGACTGCCATTATCATGCTGGCCGGGATATTCTACGGCACCCACTTTGGGGGTGCCATCACCTCCATCCTACTGAACATACCGGGAACTCCCGCGAACGCAATTACCTGCATCGAGGGACACGCTATGGCCAGGCAGGGGCGCGCGGGTGTTGCACTCCTCATCGCGGCAATGTCGTCTTATATCGGCGGTACCATTGGCGTCATACTGCTGATGGTCGCGGCACCAGTCTTGGCTGCCTTCGCCCTGGAGTTTGGCGCGCAGGAGTACTTCTCGATCATGCTTCTCGGCGTCGTAGCTGCTACAAGCGTGGGTGGCGGGTCGCTCGTCAAGGGCCTCTCGATGGTGGCATTGGGGATGCTTCTTGGACTAATCGGGCGCGATGTGAACTCGGGTGTCGACCGTTTCATATTCGGCGCTGAATCGCTCGTTGATGGTATCGGTCTCGTCGCTCTTGCGATGGGAATCTTCGGAATTGCTGAGATCATGCTGTCAATCGGCACCGTTGAGGCTCGAAAGCTGCCGCCTGTAGCGCTGAAGCTTCGAAACATGCTGCCCACGCGCGAGGATCTACGACGTATCTGGGCGCCAATTCTCCGCGGCTCAGGCCTCGGATGTTTTTTCGGGACACTTCCCGGCACCGGTGGCATGGTTGCTTCCTTCCTCTCTTACGCAGTGGAACGCCGCTTCAGCCGTACGCCGGAACGTTTTGGCGACGGAGCTGTCGAGGGTATTGCAGGGCCCGAATCAGCCAATAACGCAGGCGATGTAACCACGTTCATCCCTACGCTGGCGCTGGGCATCCCGGGGAACGCGACGACCGCGATCATTCTTGGCGTCCTCATCATCTACGGCATCACTCCTGGTCCAAACGTCATTTCGGAACAGCCGCGGCTTTTCTGGGGTGTCGTGATGAGTTTTTGGATAGGCAACCTGATGCTGCTTATCCTGAATATTCCCTTGGTGGGGCTCTGGGTCCGGCTCATCAGCATTCCTTACAGAATGCTATTTCCGGCGGTGGTGATCTTTGTCTGCGTTGGTGTCTACACTCTCCGGATCAACCCATTCGACGTCGGCGTCGCCAGTGCGCTCGGCTTCGCTGCGGCCCTTTTGAGGCGTCTACATTTCAGTATGGCGCCGATGATCCTCGGCTTCGTCCTAGGTCCACTGATGGAGGAGTACTTCCGTCGCTCGCTGATCCTCACGCGCGGTGACCTAGCCACATTCGTCGAGCGACCGCTTAGCTTGGCTTTTATTTTGGCGACTTCTCTGCTCATCGGATACTCTGTCGTCGTCGGACGGCGTCGAACACTCCCTGCAGAAACGAGCTAAAGCACCCTGCGGGCACCTCGATCTTTGCTCGTTTTCAGCGCCGCACATAGGTGCGACCGGTTTGAGGTTGGCGAGGGGCTGCTGACATGTGGGCTTGTGGGTGGTTTGGTGTTTGCCCACCGGCGTCGTCTTGGGCGCGCCAATAAATTCAGTGGCTTGCGCGAAAGCGCAGGCCCTTGTTGCATCTAGAATCGGGTTTTTGCTGCAATTTTGCTGCAGTGCCCCCGCGACACTTCGTCGCGTCGCAAGTCGGAACCGCGACCGTGCGCTGTGTTGAGCACGATCGCCGCCGTGGTGGGCCCGCAAAAGGCGCCGTTGTACTGGGCTTCAAATTGGTTGGCGAGCGCCGCGAAATCGATCTTCGCGCCAGAGCGGCCAAGACGTGCCACGCCTTCATCGGACGCAAATGGCACGAGCACAGAAGACGCTTTCGCCTCTACGCTCGTCGCTGGGCTTGTTGCCGGGCCATGCGTGGCACAGGCCGATAGGAGTGTTACGGTGGCGAACAGCGCGGAGGATATGAGGCTTCTGATGGGCGACACTAGTGACTCCATTAGCCCGCCTCGAGGGCTGACCTCGTCGCCGGCACGGGCATCTCTCGCGGCAGTCTTTACAATTCCTTTGGCGTCAAGGAAGGCATCATGACCACCCCATCGAAAAAGCTGCGGATCGACATCGTGTCTGATGTGGTCTGCCCCTGGTGCATCATCGGCTACCGGCAGCTGGCAAAGGCGCTGGAGGCCGCCGGCACGGCGCATGAGATTCATTGGCACCCGTTCGAGCTGAACCCTGCCATGCCCTCCGAGGGTCAAAACCTGCGCGAGCACGTGGCCGAGAAATACGGCACCACGAAGGAGCAATCCGAGGAAAGCCGGGTCAGGATGACCGAGATCGGCGCAGACCTCGGCTTCGAGTTCCGCTTCGCCGACCACATGCGCATGCACAACACCTTCAACGTGCATCAGCTTTTGCACTGGGCCGATCAACACGGGCGTACGCACGAGCTGAAACAGGCCCTCTTTGCGGCTCACTTCACGGCTTGCCGCAACCTGTCTGACGACACCGTGCTGGCGGATGTGGCCGCAGAAGTCGGGCTGGAACGGGCCGAGGCCCTGAGCGTTCTTGAAGATCAGCGCTTTGCCACCGAGGTGCGCACTGCCGAGAACTACTGGCTGAGCCAAGGCATCCGCGGTGTGCCGGCGGTGATCTTCAACCGTCGCCACCTGGTTAGCGGTGCGCAAGGGGTCGAGAACTACACGCGTATCCTGGAACGCTTGTCCGAAATCGAGCAGAGCCCGGGCGTCGCGCCTGCCCCGAAGACCAAGGAAGGAGATCAGGATCATGTCTGACACGAAGCATTACGAACCGCCCAAAGTCTGGACCTGGGACGCGGCAAATGGCGGGGAATGGGCCAAGATCAACCGCCCCATCGCCGGGCCCACCCACGAGGCCACGCTGCCGCGGGGGATACATCCTTTGCAGCTTTATTCGCTGGGCACGCCCAATGGCCAGAAGGTCACCATCATGCTCGAAGAGTTATTGGCTCTGGGAGAGAGCGGCGCGGAATATGACGCCCACCTGATCCGGATTGGTGAGGGCGACCAGTTCTCGACGGGCTTCGTGGCAGTTAATCCAAACTCGAAAATCCCGGCGCTCTTTGATACTGAGACCGGCTGTCGCGTCTTTGAAAGCGGCGCGATCCTTCTCTATCTGGCCGAGAAGTTCGGGCATTTCCTGCCCAAGGAAGTTGCGGCGCGCACCGAGGTCATGAACTGGCTCTTCTGGCTGCAGGGCGCGGCCCCCTATCTGGGCGGCGGGTTCGGGCATTTCTACGCCTATGCGCCCGAGAAATTCGAATACCCGATCAACCGTTTCACCATGGAGGTGAAACGCCAGATGGACGTACTGGACCGCGAACTCTCGGAACACCGTTATCTGGGCGGCGACGAATACTCCATCGCCGACATTGCCACCTGGCCCTGGTACGGCAACCTGGTGCTGGGCGAGACCTATGGCGCGGGCGAGTTTCTGCAGGTCGAAAGCTACAAGAACCTGCGCCGTTGGGCCGAAGAGATCCTTGAGCGCCCCGCCGTGCAGCGTGGACGCATGGTGAACCGCACCAGGGGTGCGCCTTCAGAACAGCTGCACGAACGCCATGACGCGTCTGATTTCGATCTGAAAACCCAAGACAAACTGGGGCCGGAAAACGCCGCTTGAGCGGCGTTTCCAAGACGGAGGAATCCATGCTGCTCGACACGCCCATTGGTGATTTTGGTTGGAAGGCCCCCGACTTCACCCTGAAAGACCCCGATGGCAAACCTTTCACCATGTCACAGAACCTGGGCGACAAGGGGTTACTCATCATGTTCATCTGCAACCATTGCCCCTACGTGCAGGCCATTGCCACCCGCTTGGCGGCCGACACGCAAACTCTCATGGACGAAGGCATTCAGGTGGCGGCAGTCATGTCCAACGACTACCGCTCTGTGCAAGCCGACTCGCCGGTCAACATGAAACGGTTTGCCGCACTCCATGGCTTTGCGTTCCCGTACCTGGTGGACGAAGATCAGGCCGTGGGCCGCGCCTATGGAGCGGTGTGCACGCCCGATTTCTTTGGCTTGAACAATAACGGCGAACTGCAGTACCGCGGACGCCTGGACGACGCCCGATTGGGCAGTGCTGCGCAGCGCGAGCCCGAGTTGCTCAATGCCATGCGCCAGATCGCGCTGACCGGCAAGGGGCCCGAACGTCAAACTGCGAGCATCGGGTGTTCCATAAAATGGCGCTGACCATGGTGCCAGCGCCATTGCCGGCATCGACGAGGGCGAGGACGCCGCCAGTTGGCGGCGAAAGATAGCGCTACGGCGTATCTGCCGGTGTGCCCGGGCCCAGGTACTGCTGCGCGAAGTAGTTACGCAACAACTGAACCGGCACAGTGCTCGGTACCAGCGGGTTCCAGGCCAGCCCAATCTCCATGCTGGGGATGGCATCGGCCAGGACGATTGTTTCGATCCGCTTCCCCTCTAGCGACCAGGGGCGATAGACCATGTCCGACAGTATCGCGACGCCGT
>JACZKY010050441.1_pt1 | contig 15415 bp, 9 predicted proteins | sample 8237611 | NCBI WGS metagenome assembly JACZKY01 (sample SAMN16148055, study PRJNA663545) | marine sediment metagenome | biome: sediments and biomass from bioreactor inoculated with such sediments; feature: coastal sediments; material: methane- and iron-fed bioreactor; isolation source: Bothnian...
CCTGGTCCAGTTCACGACGCCCTGCGGCGATAACGTGACCGCGGCCTGCAGGGAAACGCGGGGTGGCCTGGCGGCCGTCCACGGGAAAGGCCGGCGGGCCGGGCGCACGGGCATGGGCCCCGGAAAGCATTTCGACCGCATGGCCCGGGAGCTCGACCTGACCGCGGAACAGAAAGGGCGGATCCGGGCCCTCCTGGACGCGGAGCGGGAATCCACGGCGCCGCTTCGCCGACAACTGGCGGATAACCGCGGGAAACTGCGCCAGCTCGCGCAGGCGGAATCGTACGACGAAGCCGCGGTCCGCAACCTGGCGGCGAGCCAGGAAAAGACCCGGGTCGAGCTGGTCGTGTCCAAGACGAGCGCCATGAACCGGGTCCATGCGCTGCTGACCCCGGAGCAGCAGGAAAAGGCCAGGCAGTTCAAGCCGTTCGGCAAGGGATCCCGGGGGCACGGTCCCGGCATGTAACGACCCGTTTGCCGCATTCTCAACCGTCTCACCCGTGGGGCGCGGGCGGTTGCCGGGACCGGAAAGTCCCGGCAACCGCCCTTCCCCTTATGCACCTGCCCGATTCCACGAAGGAATCCGTGCTCTACCGCCCATCATCGAAAAACCTTGTTGACAGCCGGCGGAGAAAGGCTATACGATCTGGTAAACGTTTACCATCACGGACGGGACCGGTGGGATGACCACGATCACGGATGTCGCCCTGAAAGCCAGCGTTTCCATCGCCACCGTATCCCGTGTCGTCAACAACAGCGCCCACAAGGTTCACCCGAAAACGAAGGAACGGGTGCTGAAAATCATCCAGGAGCTGGACTTTCGGCCCAACGCCCTCGCCAAGGGGCTCCATCTGAAGAAGAGCCTGACCATCGGGGTCATCATCCCCGACATATCCAATCCATATTATGCGGAGATCGTCCGGGGCATCCAGATCGTGGCCGACCGGGCGGGGTATTCCGTCACGATCCACAACACGGACGGGAAACAGGAAGGGATCATCCGCTCGATCTATCACCTCCGGGAGAAGTCGGCCGACGGGATCATCTTCAGCGGCGGCATCATCTCCGGATACGAAACCCTCTCCATCCTGCGGGAGCTCAAGGAGCGGGTCGTCGTCATCGGCCGCCATGACGTGGATTTCCCCGCGGTCATGGTGGACAACCTGGGGGGGGCGACCCAGGCCGTCCAGCACCTGATCGACCTTGGCCACCGGAATATCGGCTTCATCGGCGGCTCCGAAGGCTCGACGACGGCCCAGGACCGGCTGACGGGCTACCGGAACGCCCTCGCCCAGAACGGACTCCAGTTCGATGAAGCCCTGGTCAAGCCCGGGGGGTGGAATCCCAGGAGCGGCTACCTGACTGTGAGGAAGCTGCTGAAGGGGAAGAAAAAACCGACGGCGATCGTATCCGCCAACGACCTGATGGCGTTCGGCGCCATCAAGGCGGCCAAGGAGGCGGGAATTCCGGTGCCCGGCGGCCTGGCGGTGGTGGGTTTCGACAACGTCCCGCTGAGCTCCTACTTCGATCCCCCCCTGACGACGGTCGAAATCCCCATCCAGGAACTCGGCGCCGCCGCCACGAAAATGCTGATCGGGCTGCTTTCCGGGGAAAAGTTCGAGCGGCTGAAGCTGTTCAAGACCACCCTCAGGGTGAGGGGATCCACCGCAAGGGGATAAAGCAAGTGTTATCAAATTGTTATGCATACCGGATGATCAAATTCATGGAAGGAACCGGAACGTAACCTATGATGACCCAGGAAGCGGAAAACGTGGCCCGTTTGCGGAACGAACTGTCCGATTTCTCGAAGCGCGCATTCCACCGGAACCTGGTCGGCGGGACCGGGGGGAACATGAGCCTCCGGATTCCCGGAACGGACAAGGTCCTGATCACGCCGTCCGGCGTGTCGCTGGCCGATGTGGAACCCGGGACCAACCTCCTGGTGCGGCTGGACGGCACCATCCTCGAAAATCCCTTGAACCTTGTCCCGTCGAAGGAAACCGGTTTTCACCTGGCGGTCTACGGGCTTCGGCCGGACATAGGGGCGATCGCCCACGTGCATCCCCCGTACGCGACGGCCTATTCCCGGAAGCGGAAGCCGCTCCCCATGGCGACCATCTCGGCCCGCGTGATGCTGAAGGAGGTGCCGGTGGTCGAAAGCGCCTTGCCTGGCTCCAGGGAGCTGTGCGAATTCGTCACGGAAGGGATCGCCCGGCACCCCGGGGTCAAGGCGCTGCTGATGGCGGAGCACGGGATCCTGGCGCTGGGCCCGGACATCAAGGCCGCCTATTATCTGGCCGACCTGGTGGAGAACACGGCACAAGTGGCGTTCGTGGCAGGACACCTCCAAGACGATGAACGGGGCGACCGATGAAAACAGCCGAAAACAAGAACGTGTTTACGATCCCGAAGACCATGAAGGCGTGGGTGCTCGACGATCCGGAACGGTTGCGGCTCGTGGAAAAACCGGTCCCGGAGCCGGGGCCCGCCGAGGTCCTGGTCCGGATCGACGCCGTTTCCATCTGCGGGACGGACGTCGAGATCATCACCAAGGAACTGCCCGCCTGGGTCAAGGGAGGACTTCCCTTCAACAAGAACTTCACCCCGGGGCTCTTCGGGGTCGCGGAGGTCCTCACCGTGCTGGCGGGGGGGGGAGAAGCCGGCGGAGATCCTGCCCGTCAAATTCCGCGAACTGTATCCCAGCCGGGAGGAGATGAAGCGGTCCGTGGGGCCGATGGCCCGCGGCTCCGTGATGGGGTTCTTCATCGGCCTGCTTCCGGGGCCGGCGGCGACGATGGCATCCTTCGCGTCGTACGGCATGGAGCGGGGCCTGTCCAATCGGAAGGAGGAGTTCGGTAAAAGCGCCATCGAGGGGGTGGCCGGACCCGAATCGGCCAACAACGCGGCCGCGGGCGGCGCGATGATTCCCCTGCTCTCCCTGGGGCTTCCCTTCACGCCCTCCACGGCCGTCCTGCTCGGGGGGATGCTCATGCTCGGCGTCACTCCGGGCCCTTTCCTCCTGAAGGAGCGGCCCGACGTCTTCTGGGGGGTCATCGGAAGCTTCTACCTCGGCAACATCATGCTGCTGGTCCTGAACCTCCCCCTGGTGGGCTTTTTCGCCCGGCTCGTCCGGATCTCCCCCAAGTACCTGTTGCCCGTGGTCCTGGCGATGTGCGCGGTCGGCACATACGCCGACAACACCCAAATGTTCGATGTCTGGGTGATGCTGGGCGCGGGGGTCCTGGGGTACGTGATGCGCAAGTATCAGTACGAGCCGGCTCCCCTGATCGTGGGAATGTTGCTGGGGCCGGTCATGGAACGGTCCCTCTGCCAGATGATGATCATCTCCCAGGGAGATATCGGCGGCCTCTATGCATCCACCCTCTGCAAGGTCATGTGGGTCGGCGTCCTGATCTCGCTGTTCCTCCCGTTCCTCGTCCGCGGCGCGGCGGCGATCCGGAAGGCCATACGGGGGGATTCGGGGTTTTCGTTCGGTCCCTCATGACAGCGGCTTCTTCTTCATCTCGAAGTTCCACTTCCAGATTTCGTAGACCGGCGGATAGACGACGAGCTCCAGCAGGAAGGAGGTCAGGATTCCGCCGACCAGTGGAGCAGCGATCCGCTTCATGACGTCCGTGCCGGTCCCGGTGGCCCACAAGATCGGAATCAGGCCGATGAGAGTCGTGGCCGCCGTCATGAACTTGGGCCGCAGACGCTTGACCGCCCCCTCGTGGATCGCCTCCCGCAGATCTTCAAGGGTCCGAAGCCGCCCCTCCGATTTCGCCTTCTCGTAGGCCAGGTCCAGATACAGCAGCATGAAAACGCCCGTTTCCGCATCCACGCCGAGGAGGGCGATGAGCCCGACCCACACCCCGATGCTCATGTTGTACCCGAGGAGGTAGAGGAGCCAGATCGCCCCGATGGCGGAGAACGGCACGGCCAGGACGACGATGGCCGTCTTCACCCCGGAGCGGGTGTTCAGGTAGAGCAGGAGGAGGATGATGAAAAGGGTCAGGGGCACGACGACGGTAAGACGCTCCCGGACCCGCTCCATCGCCTCGAACTGCCCGGTCCAGGCGATCGCGTAGCCGGGCGGAAGCGCCACCTGCTCCCGGACGACGCGGCGCGCCTCCTCCACGTACCCGCCGGGATCGCGCCCGTCGATGTCCACGTAGACGTAGCCGGTGAGAAGTCCGTCCTCGTTCCGGATCATGGCGGGTCCGGCGCTCGTGCGGACGGTGGCCAGATCCGAGAGCGGAATCTGGCGCTCCCCGCCCGCCGTGGGGACGAAGACCCGGTCGATCGATGCGATGTCCGAGCGGAAGTCCTGCTGGTATCGCACGTTGACGGTGTACCGTTCCCGGCCCATCAGGAGGGTCGTCACCGCCTCCCCGCCGATGGCGTTCTGGACGACCGACTGCGCCTCGTCGATGCTCAGCCCGTAGCGGGACAATGCGTCCCGGTTCCAGTCGATGTCGAGGAAGAAGCCGTTCGCGGTTCGCTCGGCGAAGACGCTGCGGGTCCCCGGGACCAGCGGGAGCACCGACTCGATCCGGGAGCCGATCTCGCCGATCACCGCGAGGTCGCCCCCGGAGATCTTCAGGCCGACGGGAGTGCGCACCCCGGTGGTGAGCATGTCGATGCGCGCCTTGATCGGCATCGTCCACGCATTGGATACCCCGGGAAGCTTTAACGCCTCGTTCATCTCGTTGACGAGGGCCTCCGTGGAGATGCGATCCGGGGTCAGGTGACGGAAGGCGGATTGCAGGAATTCCGGAGCCCAGGAAGAGTACCATGTGTCGACCTTCCGCCACTGGTCCTTCGGCTTCAGGGTGATCACGGTCTCCAGCATCGACAGCGGCGCGGGATCCGTGGAGGTTTCGGCGCGGCCCGCCTTCCCAAGAACCTTGTCCACCTCCGGAAACCCTTTGATGATCCGGTCCGTCGCCTGCAGGAGCCGCTGCGCCTCCCCGACGGAGATCCCCGGCATCGTGGACGGCATGTAGAAGAGGGACTCCTCGTCCAGAGGAGGCATGAACTCCGAACCCAGCTTCATGTACACGGGAACCGTGGCGAGCACCGCCGCGACGGCCCCTGCGATCACCGCCCCCTTGTGCCGCAGCGCCCAGGTGACGACGGGACCATAGACCCGGATGAGGCGGCGGCTGACCGGGTGGTTCTCCTCGGGGCGGATTTTGCCCGCGAGGACGGCACCGGCGGCCCGCGCGAGCCACCTCGGACGGAAACGGAAGTTCCCGACGTGGGTGAAGAGAAGGCGCAGCGCGGGGTCCAGGGTGATCGTCAGGACCGCGGCCACGAACATGGAGAGGTTCTTCGTGTAGGCCAGCGGCTTGAAGAGCCGTCCCTCCTGCGCCTCCAGGGTGAGCACGGGGAGGAAGGAGACGGCGATCACGAGGAGGGCGTAGAAGCTGGAAGGGGCGACCTCCTTGACCGCCGAAAGGACGACGTCGCGGGAGTGGCCCGGCCGGCCGTCCCTTTCCCACGCTTCGAGCTTTTTATGGGTCTGCTCCACGACGACGATCGCGGCGTCGACCAGCCCCCCCATCGCGATGGCCAGTCCCCCAAGGGACATGATGTTCGCCGTAAGCCCCAGGCCCCGGAAGGGGATGAACGAGATGAGGAGGGCGAAGGGGATCGTGACGACCGGGATAAGGGCGGACGGGAGGTGCCAGAGGAAGAGCAGGATCACCAGTGTGACGGTGAGAATCACCTCGATGAGCGTCTCCCGGGTGGCGTCGATGGCCGACAGGATCAGCTCCGAGCGGTCGTAGACCGGGACGATCCGGACACCCTCGGGAAGCCCCGGCTCGATCTGCCGGATTTTCTCCTTGACCCGCCGGATCACGTCGAGCGCGTTCTCCCCGTGCCGCATGACGACGATCCCGGAGACGACGTCCCCCGTGCCGTCGAGGTCCGCCACGCCGCGCCGGAGGTCGGGCCCCGTCGTGACGACGCCGACGTCCCGCACGCGGATGGGGGTCCCGTCGCGGCTCACCGAGAGGGTCACGTTCCCGAGGTCGTCGAGGGTGCGGGCGTACCCCCGCCCGCGGACCATGTACTCGGCGCCGGCGATCTCGATGAGGCGTCCGCCCACGTCGGCGTTCCCCGTGCGGATGGCCTCGGCCACCCGGGCGATGGGGATTCCGTAGGCCTTGAGGCGGTTCGGGTCGACCTGGACCTGGAACTGCCGGACGTATCCCCCGATGGGCGCGACCTCCGCGACGCCCGGCACGGCCTTCAGGTAATACCGCAGGTACCAGTCCTGGTACGACCGCAGATCCGCGAGGCTATGTTTTCCCGTATTGTCCACCAGGGCGTACTGGAACACCCACCCCAGCCCCGTCGCATCCGGACCCAGTTCGGTGCGCGCTCCGGGCGGAAGGCGCGGAAGGATCGACGACAGATATTCGAGCGTGCGGGTCCGTGCCCAGTAGAGGTCGGTCCCGTCCTCGAAGATGACGTACACGTAGGAGTAGCCGAAATCGGAAAAACCGCGCACCGCGCGCACGCGCGGGGCGCCCACCATGGCGGCTACCAGCGGATAGGTGATCTGGTCCTCGACGATGTCCGGGCTCTGGTCCCATCGCGTGAACACGATGACCTGCGTGTCGGAGAGGTCGGGGATGGCGTCCAGAGGAACGCGCATCATCGACCACCATCCCAGCAGGGCGGCCGCGATCGTGATCCCGATGACGAGGAAGCGGTTCCGCGCCGAGAACTCGATGATGCGCGCGATCATCTACCGTGGGCCGCCGTGGTTTTTCTCCGCGCCGCCGGGGGAGTCGGGTGCGCTCGCCTCCTGGAGGAACTCTTCGGGGGTATTGTCGAACCGCCTCTTGCAGGAGTCGTCGCAGAAATAGTACGTCTTCCCCTTGTACAGACTGACCCGGCCGGCCGACACCGGTTTCCCGCAAACGGGATCGACGTGCTCCACCTGGATCCCTACGCCGTCCGCCATCTTTGGCCTTTCGGCGGGATTCCGCCGCCGGACCACGGGGATCCGTGCCGGACCGGCGGGCACCGCTTCCGGCGGTGCCGGCGGCGGCGGCAAGCCGACCGTCGTCTGCGGCGGTATAGGGGGAGTGGGCATGGCTTTCAAGCCTTCCCCGGGCATCCCGTGCGCCCCATGTCCGCCCATGGGCATCGGCGAGGCAGCGGCGGGTTTTTTCCCGGCGTCGGGAAGGGTGATGTAGCGCGACGGCTCTTTCCGGAACTTCTCCAGGCATTCGTCGCTGCAAAGGTAATACGTCGTGTCGTTGTGTTCGAACGTCCTCCCTTCCGCCTTCGCCTTCACCGCGCCCACCGGCATCAGGCAGACCGGATCGATGGAGATATCGGGGACGATCTCCTTGGGGACGGGCGCGGTGGCGCGCATCTCCTGTCCACGCATTGCCGTCGATGGCATCGGGGCGGGGGGGCTCCCTTGCGGAACGTCCGGCGTTTCGATCCGCAGCCCTCTGCGGAGCGCCTGCGGCCTGGAGGGCTTCGTATCTTCCCTTGCGGACGCCGATGGCTCGGGGACGGGGGATATTTCTTGCGGGACGTCCGGGACAACGCCGGGCACGCCGCTGCGGGATCCGTGCGGCATGGCGTGCCCGCCGTGCTCCTCGGGGGACATCGAAGCGGCCCGGACAGCCGGCTTCCCGTCGGGGGGGCGAAGGACGCGCGCAGGCTCCTTCCGCAGCTTGTCGAGGCATTCGTCGCTGCACAGGTAGTAGACCTTCCCCTTGTAATCGAACGTCTTCCCGCCCGCTTTCGCCCTCCGTTCGTCCACTTCCATGCCGCAGACGGGATCGATGTGCGAAACGCCGTAGATCCCGGCGGCCGCCTTCTTCATCCGGCTCTCCGAGTCCACGAGGAAATTCCCGGACACGACGATCCGCTCCCCGGCGGAGAGGCCCCGGACGATTTCCACCCGGCTCCCCGTCCTCCAGCCGGTTTCCACCTCCCGCGGCTCGAAGACGCCGTTTCCCCGATCGACGAACACGGTCTTGCGGGTTCCGGCGTCCAGCACGGCGTCCGCGGCGACGTTCAACGCCGGGGGGTGCTGGACGGCGATCTCCAGGTCCACGAACATGTCCTGCCGCAGCAGGAATCCCGGGTTGTCGGCCTCGAGCCGCACCTTCATCGTCCGGGTCACCGCGTCGAACTGCGGCAGGATATCGGTTACCCGCGCAACGAACGTCTTTCCCATTTCGGGGATGGTCCCGCGCACCGGCATCCCGGGACGGAAATGCTTCACCTCTTCCCCGTATACGTCCGCCAGGATCCAGACTTTTCGGAGGTCCGCGATGCGGAACATCTCGGCGCCCTTGGTCAGGCGCACCCCCTCGGAAACGTTCCGGTAGAGGATGAATCCGTCGCCCGGGGCGGTGATTTCCACGTTTCCCGTCCACTGGCGCTTCTCGACGAGCTCCTCGATCTGGCGCTCCCCCAGGCCGAGGTTGCGGAGGATATCCAGCTGCTGTACGTCCCGCTGGTTCCGAAGGCCGGCGACCGTGTCCAGGGACAGGTCCGCCCGGAACGGAAATTTCTCCCCCGGGGACAGGCTTCGTTCCCGGGTGCCCAGGGAGAACATCAGGGACCGGACCAGCGCCCCCAATTCGGGACTGTAGAAGTGCGCAAGGACCTCGTCCTTCCGGACGAGGCTCCCGGTGGAGTTATGCAACGTGTTCTGGACCCACCCGTCCACGGGGGCATTGACCACGTAGGTCCGTCGTTCGTCCGCCGCCACTTTCCCGAGCACCCTGAACTTGTGCGTCACGGCCGACTTCTCCACGGCGGCGACCCGGACCCCGAGGACCTGCTGCTGCACCGGGGTGACGGTCACCGTTCCGGCAGGCTGCGGCGCTCCCCCGTCGCCCGCGGATGGCCCCCCGTCCTCGTAGACCGGTTCGAGCTGCATCCCGCAGTCGGGGGCGATCCCGGGCTGGTCCGATCTGTACGACGGGTGCATCGGGTCGACGTAATAGAGGACCTTGCGCACGGGGGGGGCCGCGCTCCCGGGGGATTTGTGCCCGTACCAGGATCCCGCTACGAACGCACTCCCGACCGCCAGGAGAAGAAAGGCGAGGAAACCGAGTCGTTTCATTAAGATCCCTCTGGATAGCTCAATGTGTCAGGAAATTTTCTCATGGCGTGCGGCATTGGCAAAACACTTTCGTGCAGGAGGTCACCCCCGGTGGAGAAGAAACCTGGGAGGAGGGCCCACTCCGCGGACCCCCGCGCGCCACCCTACATCGCCACCGGCGACGTCTCCGGGAATCCCTCCCGGGGACAGGAGATGATCTCGAGGAAGTTGTCGAACAGCTGCGGCTCGAACTCGGTTCCCCGCCCCTCCTTCATGATGGAGACGGTCTTGGACAGCTCGATGGACGGCATATAGGGGCGGAAACTGCGGAGGGCGTCGTACACGTCGGCGATCTGCGTCATGTACGAGGCGGTGTGCAGCGGCTCGGTGGACCGGATCTTCGGGTATCCGGTGCGGTCGTACTTCACGTGGTGCTCGAAGGCGACGATCATCGGGATCTCGGTGCCGCTGTCGATCTTCCGGAGGAGCTTGGCTCCGGTGAAAGGGTGCTCCCTCACCTTCTCGAACTCCCCCTTTTCCAGCCGGGAGGGCTTGTTGAGGATTTGCGACGGGATGGCCTCCTTGCCGATGTCGTGCAGGAGGGCCGCCATCCCCACTTCCCGGATCTGCGGCTCCGACAGCCCGAGTCGGTTCGCCTGCGCCACGACCAGGATGCAGACGTTGAGGGAATGCGTGACGGTGTAGTCGTCGTGGGCCTGGAGCTCCATCAGCCGTTCGATGATGGCGCCATCCTCGCGCAGCCCCCGGATGACCGAGGAGACGATGTCCCGCCCCTCGTCGACCCTCGACCGGCTCCCTCCGGTCGACAGCGAGGCAAGGACCTCCCTGAGCACCTCGATCGCGCCCTTCAAGATCTTGGAAGAGGGGGTGGAGGCCAGCTCCAGGGGGGCGACGGCGGCGGATTCCGTCCCTTCGATTTTCCCGCACACGATCGACTCCCATCTCTGGTCGGAAAGGAGCCGCTTGCCTTCCCCGAGAAAGTAGACGAACCGTTTCAGCTCCCCGAACGTGATCCCTTCGGAGAAGCGGATCTTCTCGATCCCCTTCTCGCGCATCCGCGCCATCAGCCGGAGCAGGGTGGAGTTCGGCTCCACGAAGGGGCACTCGTCCACCACGACATGGTCGCCGAAGAAACCGAGGTTCAACCCCTCCAGTCGCCGGGCATCGGCCAGGACGCGGCGATGGAGGCGCTCCAGGATCTGCTGCACCTTCGGGTGGTTCTCTGGATACGCCGCCGCTGCCTGGATCGCCAGCGCCAGATCCGACAACACGGGGAACAGGTCTTCCCTCTTCATCGATTCGCCTCCATGGTCCGGAGAAGGGCCGAGCAGTGGTCCCGTACCCTTGGCCGGCAGTTCTCGACACCGCGGTGGAGATAGGCGGCCCCGCGGGTCCCCCCGCACCGGAAGAGCGCATTGGCCGCTTCGATCTGGAGCGATTCCTCCTTCGCAGAGCCCAGCAGCGTTCCGTGCAGGAGGATCTTCCCCAGGAACGGCGCCGCTTCCACGACCTTCAGTTTTCCCACCGCCTGGATCGCTTCCTTCCTCACCCGGTAATCCTTGTGTTCGAGGAGGCGCACGAGGTCCGGCGCCCCGCCGGCATCGCCCATCTCTCCCAGGATGAGGCAAAGGTTCCGGACGAAGTACCAATTGGGGTCGGACAGCCGATCCAGGATCGCCGGCAACGCCTTCGGGTCGAACCGGAAGGCCAGGGAGAGCAGCATCCGCCGTTTGCTCTGGTCCGTCTCCATCAGAAGTCGGTCCAGGAGATCCCCGACCGAGAGTTCCGCGAACGAGACGATGGTCTCCTCGATCCGGTCCCTGTCGTCCCCGGAGAGTCCGGGCGAAAAGTACAGGTCCAGCATGTGGGCGAAATCCAGTTCCCCGATCACGCCCTGGATCGCGGATTTCCGGCTTTCCGAAGCGGTCCCGTTCAGGAAGATCAGCGTGGACAGGATGCTCCGGAGCAGGGGGAATTCCCTGCGGGAGATCAGGTTGGGGACGCCCTTGCGGACCTCCTCGAGCAACTCCAGGAATTCCCCCTCGGCCTCCTCCCTCGCCAGGAGCTCCAGCAACACGTCGGCCGCCTTGCGGCGGAGGTTCCCTTCCTCGAAGTCCGCCGGCGGGCTGACCTCCCCGCCCACCCGCGACGGATTTCCATCGAGGGAGAGCTCTTCCAGGAGCCGGGAGTGGTCCTGCCCCAGGTAGGCGTCTTCGGACCGTGCAAGCAGCAGCGTTTCCACGGCGTCCCAAGCCTTCCTGGCGAAGATGTTCTTCGTCCGGAGGCTCTCCCCCAGCCGTCCCCGGACCCGTGGAAGCAGCGACCCGTCCCTGTTCCGTTCGAAGGCGATGACGGAGAACACCTTCCGGAGACGTCGGCCTCCCTTTCTTTCCGCGGAAAGCACGGCCGCGAGAAGTTCGAGGAATTCGTCGTCGGTGTGGCTGCCCGCGAGGCTGCGGATGACGGCCTCGCCGACGGCGTCTCCGCCTTCCCCTTCCGCGCCGCTCCCCCCTTCGTTCCCGACCTCGACGGACTGGAGGATGTCGCATCTCCTGCTCAAGGGGAGCTTGCGGAACGTATCCCCGAGGCGGGTCAGGATCCGTTGCAGCAACTCCGGCGGCAAGGGGCCCCGGGACTTCTCCTGCGGGGTGCACGCGCCGCCCTCCTCCTTCCCGGCAGCGGCGAGCGCCTTGCGCAGGATGGACGCCATGATCTCCGGCGGGAACGACAGTTCGTCGATGGCTTCCGTGTCCCCGGAATCGGCCAGGACGTTTTCGGTGAGCAGCATGCGCCAGATTTCATCCTCCCGTCCGGGGGAGGATTCCCCTTCGTGGGTCCCGGCGATCCTGCGGGAAAGGACTTCCTTGTAGTTGTACGGGTAGAGGCCGATCCCTCGAACCCCTTCCTGCTGGAGAAGCCGCTCCAGCCGCGCTCCCTTCTTTTCCGTCTGAACCTGTCGCAGGCAGAGGAAAAACGCGAGGAGTTCGGCAGCGGTAACCTCCTCCGAAATGTCCAGGGTGGCGACCTGCTGGAGGAAGAGCTTTTCGGTGAAGTGGCGGACCAGGCCGTGGCCGCTCCCCAGAAAGGATTCCCGGTACAGGATCTTGTCCTTGGCGATGCCGAGGAGGAGGTGGCCGGATGGCTCCAGGGCGATCCGTGCGACCAGATCCCGGTGGAATTGTTCCACGCGGCCGGAAAGGGAGGAGTGCCCCGCCTGGTACAGGCTGACCCAGTTGAACGTCCGGGCCATTTCCAGGATCAGCCGTTCGACGCCCTGGATGTCCGGCCCTTCCGGTACGGTTCCATTTTCCTGTCGGCCCTGGTCCGGGCTCATTGGGGTTTTATCGAAGGAAAAGCCGAAAAAGATTAACGTTTTTTTCGGCCGACCGGTCCTTGCAGCGCGCAGGAGACTCCGGGAGGGTTCTTGCACTAAGATACGGGTGGATATGAAAAAGCGATTCCGGGAAAGCCCATGACGGCGGGAAACGGTTCGGGCGACGAACTGGCAAGAACGCTCGGCCTCTTTCCCATCACGAACGTCGTGATCGCCAACATGATCGGCGCCGGAATCTTCACCACCAGCGGATTGCTCATGGGCGACCTCGGCAATCCGCTCCTCATGCTTTTCCTGTGGGTTGTCGGCGGTGTCATCGCCCTGTGCGGCGCCCTTTCGTACGGATGGCTGGGCGCCGCGATGCCGCACGCCGGCGGCGAATACGCCTTCCTGTCCAGGATGTATCATCCGCTCCTGGGTTTTCTCAGCGGGTGGACCTCCTTTCTCGTCGGGTTCTCCGCCCCGATCGCAGCCTCGGCCATCGGATGCAGCGAATACTTCCTTCGGGCTTTCCCGCAGCTATCCCTCTGGGGGGATCCCGCCGTGCTCCGGAAGATTCTCTCCATCGGCGTGATCCTGCTCTTCACCGGAATCCACATGCTGGGAATCGAGTTCGGCGCACGGGTCCAGAATGTCCTGACCGTTTTGAAAGGGGGGCTCATCGCCTGCATGATCCTCGGCGGCCTCCTTTTCGGATCCGGCGATCTCCGGCACTTTGCCCAGGGAAGCACGGTCTCGTTCTCCCTGGAGGACTGGAAAACCTGGGGCCTTTCGCTGATGTGGATCATGTTCGCCTACAGCGGATGGAATGCTTCGACCTATATCGGTTCGGAAATCCGGGATCCGGCAAAGGTTATTCCAAGATCGCTCCTGTTGGGAACCGGCGTGGTGACGGTGCTTTACCTCTGTATCAACATCGTCTTCGTCTACGCGGTGCCTCCGGAGGAAATGAAAGGCGTCATCTCCATCGGCGGGCTGGCCATGGGAAAGCTTTTCGGACGTTCCGTGGAGACCGTCGTTTCCGTTCTGGTCTCGTTCGCCCTGTTTTCCTCCTTGAGCGCTTTCATCATCCTTGGCCCCCGGGTGTACTACGCCATGGCAAAGGACGGGTTGTTCTTCAAGGGACTTGCGCATGTCCATCCCGGAACGAAGGCCCCCACCCGTTCCATCGCGGTGCAGGGGGTCCTTTCCTCCGTGATGGTGCTGTCCGGGACCTTCGACCAGATCCTGACCGTGATGGGATTTGCGCTCGGCATCTTTCCCCTGTTCGCCGTGGCGGGAGTATTCCGGCTGAAATCCTCCGGAACCGCGGGCACGATATTTACCGGGTACCCATGGGCTCCCGTGATCTACCTGGCGGGCGGGTCGTGCATCCTCCTCCTCGCGTTTTTCCAGCGGCCGGCGGAATCCTCCCTGGCCATCCTGAGCGTTCTGGTCGGCGTGCCGTTTTACGCCTATTACAAGAGAAAACAAGCCGTTTGATCTGTTTTTCGTCCTGCGGGGCGGGGGGGCATGGCCCGTCAGCCCTTGACGATGTTGACCGGCGTCCCCGCGATGAAGCGGGCGAGATTTTCCACCGCGATGTCCATCAGGCGCTGGCGCGATTCCCTGGGCGCCCAGGCGATGTGCGGCGTGATGATGCAGCGCTTCGCCTTGAGCAAGGGGTTGTCCGCCTTGATGGGCTCGACCGACACGACATCGAGGCCCGCCCCGCCGATCTTTCCGCTCTCGAGTCCTTCGTAGAGATCCTGCTCCACGACGAGCGGGCCGCGAGAGGTGTTTATGATGAACACGCCGTCCCTCATCTTGGCGATGTTCGTCTTGTTGATGATCCCCTGGGTGGAGGGGAAGAGCGGGCAGTGCAGCGAGATCACGTCCGAGGCGGAGAACAGGGTGTCCAGGTCGACGTAGCGGCAGGTCTCGCTCTCGACTCCCGGGACTTTGTGCTCGTCATGCGCGAGGATTCTCATCCCCAAGGCCTGGGCGATCCTGGCGGTCGCCTGGCCGATGCGGCCGAATCCGATGATTCCCATGGTCTTGCCCGCGAGCTCGACCAGGGGGAACTTCCAGTAGCACCAATCCGCGCTGCGCTGCCACTCGCCCGCGAACACCGAATCGGAGTGCGCGCCGACGTGGTGGCAGAGTTCCAGGAGAAGGGCGATGGCCATCTGGGCCACGGCGGCGGTCCCGTAGGCGGGGATGTTGGAGACCACGATGCCCCGTTCCGCGCAGGCGGCGATGTCGACGACGTTGTAGCCGGTCGCTAGCACGCCCACGTAGCGGATGGAGGGGCAGGCCTCGATGGCGGCCCTGCAAAGCGGCGTCTTGTTGAGGATCACCGCCTCGGCCGAGCCGATGCGCTCCACGACCTGGTCGACGGGCGTCCGGTCGTAGACGGTGAGCGAGCCAAGCGCCTCGAATCCGCTCCAGCCGAGGTCGCCGGGATTTTCGGTGTATCCGTCGAGGATCACGATTTTCATGGACTCTCCTTGTCCGGAAGCGGCGCCGTCATGCGTTTGCCGGGGGGGAGTCGGCACCGCCGGCAATCAGTATCTTCATGGCGTCCCCCTCATGCAAGCCTCTTCAGCCACCCCAGGCCATCCCCGGTCTTGCCGCGCGGTCGGTATTCGCAGCCGACCCATCCGGCATAGCCGAGTTCGTCGAGCAGGCGGAACAGGTAGCGGTAATTGACCTCGCCGTCGTCGGGTTCGTGGCGCTCGGGCACCGAGGCGACCTGGATGTGGCCGATGTGTTCGCGGTACTTTCGGAAGGTCATGGCGATGTCGCCATCGACGATCTGCGCGTGGTAGAAGTCCATCTGCACCTTGAGGTTGGGCGCACCCACTTCCTCGCGGATGGCGTGGGCCTCGGACTGGGTGTTGAGGAAGTAGCCGGGAATGTCGCGGGTGTTGATCGGCTCGATCAGCAGCATGCGCCCGGCCTTTTCCAGTTCGGCGGAGGCGTACCGC
>JACZKY010037465.1_pt1 | contig 15390 bp, 9 predicted proteins | sample 8237611 | NCBI WGS metagenome assembly JACZKY01 (sample SAMN16148055, study PRJNA663545) | marine sediment metagenome | biome: sediments and biomass from bioreactor inoculated with such sediments; feature: coastal sediments; material: methane- and iron-fed bioreactor; isolation source: Bothnian...
CTTAAAAAGAGTGCAGTACCATAATTCTGGTAAAGTAAGATACACTAAAGGACATACTCCATATAAGCTTCACTATTTCGAATCTTTTAAAACAAGGAGTGAGGCGATGCTGAGAGAAAAGTTCTTTAAATCAATCGATGGATATAATTGGTTAAAAGCGCAAGGAATTATTTAGATATCTGCATAGAGTTATTTTAGGTTATACATTGGCGCGTTCGTCTAGTGGCTTAGGACACCGCCCTCTCAAGGCGGGGATCACGGGTTCGAATCCCGTACGCGCTACTAAAAAATATTTATAATAGATTCTCACAAAGGTATTTATTTAGAGAATCTTATATACCATATCAATTTATAAAGCGGACTTAATGTCCGCTTTTCTTATTTTAGCAACTATGAAAAGATATAATAAACATATTTTTATCTGCGAGAACAAAAGGCCGGAAGGTCATCCACGTGGCTGCTGTGCGGAAAAGGGTAGTCCTGAAATTCGTGAACATTTCAAATCTAGATTAAAAGAACTCGGGTTGAATGCAGATGTTAGAGCAAACGCTTCGGGTTGCCTGGATGCTTGTGAATTTGGCGTGTCCGTAGTTGTATATCCCGAACAAATCTGGTATGGTGGTGTTACCAATAATGATGTTGAAGAAATCATTCAGTCGCATATTATAAATAACACTCCGGTTGAAAGATTAAAAATAACTCATCCCAGGTATAATAAAGATGCAATCAAAGATTAATACTGATTTTGCCAAAAGAATTTTTGATATTTTAAAAAAAGAATATCCAAAAGTTAAACCAGCACTTGTTTACGCAAATCCTTTCCAGCTTCTTATTTCAACCATCCTCTCTGCTCAATGCACAGATGAGAGAGTGAACATCGTTACAAAAGAATTATTTAAAAAATATAATAAGCCTCAGGATTTTGTAAATCTATCTAATGAGGAACTGGAAAAAGAAATATTTTCTACCGGATTTTATAAGCAAAAAGCAAAAAGTATTAAAGCTTGTTGTGAAGAGCTGATTAAAAATCACGCAGGTAAAGTGCCGGCAGATTTTGATGAACTGGTTAAGCTGCCAGGTGTTGGAAGAAAAACTGCATCTGTTATTGCTGGTAACGCGTTTGGCATTCCGGCTATTGCGGTTGATACCCACGTTAAAAGATTATCCAACTTGCTTGGATTTATTGATTCACAGAATCCGGATAAAATTGAAATAAAACTAAAAGAACTTTTACCTGAATCATACTGGATAAATTCATCACACTGGCTTGCAACACACGGCAGAAAAATCTGTATCGCCAACAGGCCTAAATGTAATGAATGTGTTATATCAGATTTATGTCCAAGTTACACTCCTTCACAAATCAAGAAGAAAAAATGATGGATCGAAGCAGAGATAGAGATTACTGTCTGCAGTTATTACAGGAATATACAAAGAGCGATAGTCTGCTAAAGCATGCTTATGCTGTTGAAACCTGTGTAAAAGCTTATGCTGAAAAATTAAATGAAGATGTTGCTTATTGGGGAAACGTTGCATTGTTGCACGATTTTGATTACGAAAAATATCCAACTTCTGAAGAACATCCATTTAAAGGTGCTGAGATTTTAAGAGAAAAGGGATTTGATGAAGAATTTATTAATTCAATTTTATCGCACGCAGATTACAGCGGCGTAGCAAGAGATACTCTTCTTAAAAAAATTTTATTTGCCTGTGATGAACTCGCTGGTTTTATAACTGCTGTAACCTATGTTCGTCCATCCAAATCCATTGATGAGGTAGAGGTTGGTTCTGTAAAAAAGAAAATGAAAGATAAAGCATTCGCCCGGGCAGTTAGCCGTGATGATATTTTAAATGGCGCCGCGGAAATTAATATTCCTTTGGATGAACATATTGGTTTTTGTATTGAAGCAATGAAAAGGAATAAAGAACTACTCGGGTTATGAAGATCGGAACACATGTAGAAAATTTTCAACTTAAGGATCAATTCAATAATAAGTTCGATTTATATGAGAATCTTGATCACGATCTCTTACTTGTGTTTTATCCAAAGGATAATTCGCCGGTTTGTACAAAACAATTAGTTGATTATTCATTAAATCAAAAAGAGCTTGGTAAATTTGGAATTCGAATTGTTGGTGTAAATATTGAGCCTGTCGATTCACATAGTTCATTCTGTGAAAATAATAAAATTGATTTTCCCGTTTTAAGTGATCCTGGAAAAAATGTTAGCAAGTATTTTGAAGCAATAAATTTATTGGGAAATAACAAAAGAAAGCTTGTTTTGGTTGGAAAAGATAAGAGAATAAAATTTGAGCGGCTGACTTTGCCGATGTTTTTTGTGGATACAAGACAATTATTAGATGATCTTAGGAAAACGCAACTGATATAAAGACTTGACTATTTGATAAATAGATAGCATTTTTGGTTAAAATTTAGGAGAAACTTTTACAGATCCTTGCTACATTAAAAAATCGGAACCAAATATAAAATCCATTCATAATTAGTTTGATTGAAATGCATAGCAAGATCTTAATTATACTTTTTCTCACAGCCGCATCTCTTTTATATTCCCAGCAGGAACTCAAAGTTTTATCTTCGGATTTTAGTTCTATAACTATAGAATATTCCCCGGTTTATACAGATACTTCTGTTATCTCAATTGATGGAAAATCATTTAGAAGAGTCGAATTATCATCGGGTTCACTAAAAAATTATGATGATTGGGGCTACCCTTCAATAATAGAACGAAATATAAATGTTGGAGTGCCATCAGAGTTTGGAAATACTATTGAAGTTCTATCATCATTTTATAAAGAATTATCAGGACAGCTTATTCCTGTCCCTACTCCCGTAAGTGATACACTTTCTTCATCATTTGAGTACAGACAAAATCCTGAGTACCACAAATTCAAGTCTGATGAGGATATTGTTGTTTTTGGTGATTTCGGATTAATAAGAGATGTTCCTGTTCAAACTATAAATATCAATCCAATAAAGTTTGACGCTCCGCTTAACAAAATAAGAATTTATAACAAGATTGTATTTAAGATAAATTTCAGTAATAATGGATCGTTATCTCCAAAACCGGCAGATGATTTACTGGATGGTTTATTGATTAATTATGGAGTTGCAAAATACTGGAACAATCAAAACAATAATAAAAAATTAAATAAGGTTACAGTATCCAACAGCGTTCTTGCAACAGGCAAGTGGGTAAAATTTGAAACAACAGAAGAAGGCATTTATAAATTAACAAAAGCTAATTTATCTTCATATGGGATTGACCCGAATAATGTTGATCCAAGAACAATAAAAATTTATAACAACGGCGGCAAACCTTATCCCGAAAACATTGATGCAGTAAGACCAATTGATCTTGTTGAGAATGCTATCCTGGTTATCGGACAGGATGATGGAAGATTTGATGATGACGACTATATATTATTTTATGGAAGAAGCAGCAGTTTTTGGGATTACTCAGGTGACGGTGTTTCCATCAGAAGAGCTGTTAACCCCTACTCTCAAAAAAATTTTTATTGGATAACTTCTGGCGGTGCCAGCGGCAAAAGAATGGTCGATAAACCCGGGTTAAATACTACTCCGGTGTTTAATCAAAATTCTACACAGGCTTTTGCGGATTGGGAAGTAGATAAAATTAATTTGGGAAAAACAGGTCGCCAATTTTTTGGAGATGATTTTTCATCTTCGGTCACTTCCAGAACTTATACAAATAGCCTTAATGGAAGAATAAGCGGCACACCAATTAATTATAACTTCAGATTCGCTGTAGGTTCACCAACCGGATTAACATTAAACATAGCTGAAAATGGCAATCAGGTTTTTCAGCGTATTCTTTCCGGTTATGGTTCAACATTATACAGAGCAGGAGTGGCGAGTGCGTGGTCGTTTTCATTTAGCGGAGATTTGCCAGATAACAGAAGTGTTCTGAATTTTAGCGTTATTCCTTCAGGTATAACGGCAGTAGGATATCTGGACTATTTCACCATCCAATATGACAAAGAATTAAGAGCGTTCAATGATAATTTATTATTCTTCACTAATCCTGTAACCAGCGGAGTAATCGAATACGATCTAAGCGGATTTACTTCTTCCAATATCAGAGTTTACGATATAACTAACTTCGCAGATGTAAGAGTTGTAACAAATTATTCAATGCTCAGCGGTGGCGAATGTCGATTTCAATTTGATGAAAGTCCAACCCAGAAATCAAAATATTTTGCGGTGGGAAGTGATGCATTTAATACTCCTTCTAATCCTGTAGAAGTGCAAAACTCAAATCTTAGAGGTGAAGAACAAGGTGCAAAATTTATAGTTATAACCAGCAAAGAATTTAAGGATGCAGCAAACAATCTAAAGAATTACAAAGAGAACAGAGCACCTGTAACAATTTCAACTTTTGTTGCTGATGTGGATCAAATATTTAATGAATTTTCCGGCGGTATGTTAGATCCGACAGGCGTACGTGATTTTATTAAATATGCATTTGATAATTGGGTAATCAAACCACAGTACGTGCTTATGTTTGGTAAAGGAACTTATGATTATAAAAATGTTGAAGGTTACGGCGATAATTTTGTTCCAACATGGCAGTCAGAAGAATCTTTAATTCTGGTGAGCGGTGGAGATTCCTATACAACGGACGATTTTTTTGTGCGTGTTTCCGGTCCTGATTTTAAACCGGATTTGGCTTTAGGAAGAATTACATGCGCAAATCAAAATACAGCTAATCTTATGGTTAACAAAATTGAGGATTATGAGTTAAATCAGGTAAGAGGTGATTGGAGAAATTTAATCACTCTTGTTGCAGACGATGGTTTAAAATCTGATGGAACTTATGAAGGTGATTTACATACTAAGCCATCAGAAAATTTAGCTAATATCTATTTCCCAAAATCTTTTAACTTTAATAAAATTTACAGTGCAGCTTATCCAGATGTAATTACTGGACAGGGTAGAAGAAAACCTGATGTTAACAAAGCAATATTAGATGCAATAAACTTGGGAACATTATTTTTAAACTATTTTGGACACGGAAGTCCGGAACTTTGGGCGCACGAAGTGATTTTTGAAAAAAGTGTTGTTTTACCTCAATTAAAAAATGATAAATATTTTTTCTTAGGGGCGGCAACATGCGATTTTGGATACTTTGATATTCCTAATTATCAAAGTGCGGCTGAGGCACTTATGTTTTTACAAAATGCAGGAGCAATTGCAAGCTTTACTGCCTCAAGATTAGTTTTTGCAGGATCCAATGAAGCATTGATGTATAAATTTGTGACCAATCTTTTCAACTCTGGAAAGGATACTTTAAATCTTGGAATTCCTATTGGTAAAGCTTCATTAAATTCTAAAACAACATCAGTTAATGATCAAAAATATAACATTCTTGGCGACCCCACACTCAGATTACTTGTTCCGCAATATGCAGCAAATATAGATTCAATTAATGGTCACGATTTAAGCGTTGATGTTCAGATAAAAGCATTAAGTAAAACATCGATTGAAGGTACAATTCTTAAACCGGATAACACACCATGGACCGATTTTAATGGTGAAGGATTTCTTACCGTTTTTGATTCTGAAAGAAGAGTATTGTTATCAGCTATTGGAAATTTTCCTGTGAATATGCCGGGTGGAGTAATTTTTAATGGAAGAGTCTCAATTAATAATGGCAAATTCTCAGAAAAATTTATCGTGCCTAAGGATATATCTTACGAAAATAAAAATGGGAAGGTTATTTTATATTTTCTAAATAGTACTGTGGATGGACTTGGATATACAAATAAAATTATTGTCGGTGGTACCGATAGCTCAATTGTTAATGATGGTAAAGGACCTGATATCGAAATTTATTTTGATGACATAGCTTATAACAACGGTTATCTTGTAAATCAAAATCCAAATTTAATTGTTAAGCTTTCTGATGAGACCGGTTTGAATACAACAGGCACAGGCGTTGGTCATAAACTTGAAGGTGTATTGAATCAGCAGCTAACAAATCCAATAGATTTTACAAATTATTTTACCGGTGATCTTGATGCCGGCGGAAGATCAGGTTCTATAAATTATAAATTTTCTGCGCTTGAAAATGGAGATCATGAATTACTTGTAAAAGCCTGGGATGTATTTAATAATTTGTCAGAGCAAAATACTTTTTTTACAGTCGTGGATGGAAATGATCTGGTTATCAGGGATATTTATAATTATCCAAATCCATTTAGTGAAAGAACTCAATTTACTTTCCAGCAAAACTTAACAAAACCCATTGATGTAAAAATTAAAGTTTATACTATAGCCGGAAGATTGATTAAGGAAATTGAACAAACTAACGTTAATGATAAATTTGTTGTAGTCGATTGGGATGGCAGAGATGCGGATGGAGATAAACTTGCAAATGGTACTTATCTTTATAAGGTTATAATAAAATCCGTAGATGGTGAATACAGTAAAAGTGTACTTGGTAAGTTAGCGGTGATTAAATAATCCGCTATAAAAAAATGAGTTTCATATATGTGTAATTAGTTATATTTAACGCTTAAAATTGATTAGAATTCTTAATAAATTTATTTATCTCGGAGGATAAAAATGAAAATAGTTCTCAGGCTAATGATGATCAGCATGCTGTTTGGGTTATTTGCCAAAGTATCGTATGCACAAGGTGAAGCTGCTGTTCCTTTTCTACTGCTTGCCCCTGATTCGCGTGCAGGTGGTATAGGTGAATCTGGTTCCGGTTTGGCAGACAATTCTGCCGCAATTTTTTGGAACCCCGCAGGAATCGCATTCCTGACAGGAACTGAAGTAAGCATTACACACAGTAACTGGCTTCCTCAGTTCAATCTTGATCTTTTTTATGATTATCTGACTTATAGACAATACTTTGAAGAACTGAGCGGCAGTATTACAGGCAGCATAACGTATATGAACTTTGGTGAGTTTGTAAGAACGGGCGAAGCTGATCCGACACCTATCGGAACTTTCAGATCCTTTGATGCGGCGCTTACTGTAGGTTATGCCACAAAACTTTCAACCGATTGGGGATTGGGATTTAACTTCAGATTAATTCACAGCCGGTTGTCAGATCAGCCCACAGCAGAAGAGCAGGGCAGCGGAGTCGCAACTTCTGTAAGTTTTGATATTGCCACAATGTGGCGTCCTGAAAAATTTGTTCTTCCATTAATTGACGAAGACATTGGCGGCAAATTTAGTCTTGGTATTAATCTAAGTAATCTTGGTCCAAAAATTTATTACATAGATAAAGCACAGGCAGATCCAATACCTACTAATTTTAGATTAGGATTCGCGTATAAGGTTATCGATGATGAATTTAACAGTCTTATCTACACATTAGATTTCAGCAAATTATTGGTACATAGAGATTCTACTGCATCAGACGAGTTTTACAAAGCAATATTTACAGCATGGGCTGATGAATCATTCAAAAATGAATTAAGAGATATTGTTACATCAATGGGACTTGAATATTGGTACGGAACACCGGGTGATTTTCTCTTTGCTCTTCGTACAGGATTTTTCTATGAAGATCCATCTTACGGTAACAGAAAATTCTTGACATTCGGTGCAGGTATAAGATATGATATTTACGGTTTTGATTTTAGTTATATAACAACTTCTGTTTTCAAAGGCGGAGAGAACCATCCGCTGTCTGATACATTAAGATTTACTGTCCTCATTGGTTGGGGTGCAGTTCCTGAATCAACAAGAGGATTACCAAGGGGAATATAATTTCTTATGCTTAAAAATGTTCTAACTCTAGCAATCAGTTTAATAACTTTGGGCAGTTTATCTGCCCAAAGTTTTATCGGAAAAATAAATCCAAACCCAAATCAAAATGTTTCTGTACTTGCCGATGATACTGTTAAAATTTTAGCTGTGATGGTTAATTTTCAGGAAGATCGTGATGGTGCAACTTTTGGAAATGGTAAGTTCGGATCGATTTATTCTCAGAATTATGGTAATGATATTTTAGATCCTTTACCACATGACAGAGATTATTTCGAGACTCATCTGACTTTTGTAAAAAACTACTATCAAAAAGTATCAAACGGAAAAGTCAACATCCAGTTTACCATTTTACCGGATACATTTTCTGTTTCAAAAACGATGAGAAATTATTCTCCGGTTCCCGGTTCAGATGATTTTACTCCGATGGGACAGTATGCTCAGGAAGTTTGGACAAAAGCAGATCAAATGTATGCAGGTTTGAATTTTTCAGATTATAATCTATTTGTGATTTTTCATGCCGGAGTTGGAAGGGATATTTCTTTACCCGGAAGTATTGGCAATGAGCGCGATTTACCCTCGGTTTATCTGGGAGAAAATTCTTTAAAAACTATTTTCGGTTCTGATTTTGATGGATTCCCGGTTGCAAACGGAACGTTCAAAATTAAAAACTCAATGATAATTCCGGAAACCGAAAGCAGGGAACTTGAAACCATTACAGGCAAGTTTTTATTCGAGATTACAATAAACGGTTTATTAGCTGCAAGCGTTGCAAGTCATCTCGGATTGCCTGACTTGTTTGATACAAACACTGGGCTTAGTGCAATTGGAAGATTTGGTTTAATGGATGGACAATCAATCTTTGCATACAATGGATGTTTTCCTCCCGAGCCATCTGCTTGGGAAAAAATATATCTTGGCTGGGCTGCACCAGTTGTAATCAATCCCGGTAACTATAATCTAAACGTGGTTTCTAAATTAGCCGCCGCTATTTCTGACACAGTTATTTTAAAAGTGCCATTAAATGCAGCGGAATATTATCTAATTGAGAACAGACAGCGGGATGTATTGAATAATGGTGCGCAGTTGACTCTAAAATCAGGCGGAAATATTTTTTCTAAAAATTTTATCAAAGATTCTACCGGATTTTATAGTTACGATACAGATTCACTTTTCGGAGTAGTAATTGATGTTGATGAATTTGATTGGGCATTACCAGGCAACGGTATCGTAATATGGCATATAGATGAAAATGTAATAAATGAAAAATTGGCTGAGAACAAAATAAATACCAACAAAAAAAGACGCGGCGTTGATGTTGAAGAAGCTGATGGCATTCAGGATATTGGTGAAAAATTTATTACCATCTTTGGTGATGAAGTTATTGGTGAAGGAACCGATCAGGATTTATGGTACGCAGGCAACAAAGCCCCGCTCTTTAAGAATATTTTTAATAAGGATTCCCGCCCTGATACCAGAACTAACTCAGGTGCAAATAGTTTAATAACCATAAAAGATTTTTCTTCCATCGCAAACAAAATGACATTTAAAATTGAATTTGGTGATTCAATAATTAAACCAACTTTTGTTTCAAATGGATTCCCATCTTTAGAGGGATTAAACATTACAGCTATTGAAGGATTAGAAAACACTTTTGCAGTTAACTCACCGGGTTATCTGAACATATCTGATGGAAATTCAATTTTAGAAACCATAAATGATTTTTCGGATTTCAAACCTGTTTCTTTAAAATTTGGAAATACGAGTTATGTCTTTGGTGTGCACGTTGGTAGTCCGGCTCAGCAATTTCCTTCAAGTATAAACTTCTGGATGTTCAATGGTTCATCCTCAACAACCGGTAATACAAACCTGAGTGAAATAATTTCAACGACACCCGTGGTGAGGAAAACGCTTACTGAAACTTATGAAATACTCTTTGGAACAATCGATGGCAAAATTTTAATCTTTGATCTGGAATCTCTGGTTAATGGAAATCCTGTCCCAAAATCCGAAGTGGTTGTTGACAACGGCGCACAAGTAAATCAGATATCATTGATCAATTCAAAAATCTATGCAATAGCAAGTAAACTTGATAACAATGATAAATATGATTTGGTTTATTGTGATGGAGTTGTTGTACAATTTCGCGATGGAAAATTATTCAGGATGATAACTTCTGTCGATAATGAAAGTAATGTGATATCAATAGTCTCGGGATCGAAATCAGATCAGTACTTCTTTTATGTTATTCAAAATGATAAACTGGTTAGGGCAATTAACGCGCCGGGGTTGGAAACGCTTTCATCATTTTCAATGGCAGATCTAAAAAATGATGGAAACAATTATATCATTACAAATCAGGGAAACAAAATTTATGCGTTCAATATAAATGGCGCATCTGCAGATTATTTTCCGATCGAACTTAAAGATGGAGATGAATTCAAAGGATTACCGCTTAGTGCTGATATTGAAGGTGACAGCAAATCCGAGTTAGTCTGTTTTACGAAAAACGGAAAAGTTTTTTCATATGACGGCGGCACAGGAAAATTAGTTAATGGATTTCCTTTTACTTTTCAAAAAGCAAACGGAATTGATGCCATATTATATTATGAAAATAATAAAATTGCTTTAGCCGGTTTTGATTCATCCGGATTTTTTAGAGGATGGACAGTCTCTTCGGTGAGTTCCAGAATCGATTGGGCAGAATCCTTTGGTAAAAATACAAATTCAGCAAGTATTGATAAGGCTATAAATAATTTATCACAAAACGAATTCTTTCCGACTTCACGTGCATATAATTATCCAAATCCTGTTTACAATGGTGAAACTGCTATTCGGTATTTTGTAAGTGAAGACTCAAAAATAAACATCAAAATATTTGATCTTGCCGGTGATTTTGTTGCAGAACTTAATGCTGATGCTAACGGCGGATTTGATAATGAAACCATTTGGAATGTAAGTAATATCCAGAGCGGAGTTTACCTTGCAAGGATTGAAGCTCTTGGATCAAGCGGCAAATCTGAATCCGTTGTTATAAAAATAGCTGTTGTTAAATAATTTCTTTTACTATCTCATTTTAATCTATTTATGAAATTATTCATTTCTTTATTTATCGTTGTACTTAGTTCAAATATTTTTGCTCAGTTTACGGAATTTCATCCTGAACTGGACTGGTATACAATCAAAGGCAAACACGTTGAAGTGCACTTTCACGAAGGTGCTGAACGAACAGCTCAGGTTGTGCTAAAAATAGCTGATGAAGTATGGGATCCAATCTGTTCGCTTTACGATTATCAACCGGATAAAGTTCATTATATCATAAAAGATATTGATGATTACTCAAACGGTGCCACGTACTTTTTTGATAACAAAATAGAAATATGGACAAGCGCACTCGACTTTGATTTACGGGGTGCACATAACTGGTTAAGAAATGTTATCTCCCACGAATTTACACACATGGTTCAGATTCAGGCAGCAATGAAATTAAACCGTAGTGTTCCAGCATTTTTTCTTCAAGTGCTTACTTATGAAGATGAAAGAAGACCTGATATTCTATACGGATTTCCAAATGTTGTTGTTTCATATCCGCTGGCAACAATAAATGTTCCCGCCTGGTTTGCTGAAGGAACTGCACAATACATGCGCAAAGAATTTAATTATGATAATTGGGATTCGCATCGCGATATGATACTTCGTTCTTACGCTTTAGATAATAATATGCTAACCTGGAACGAGATGGGTGTATTTGGTAAAACAAGTTTGGGTAATGAATCAGTTTATAATTCCGGTTTTGCTCTTACCAGATATATTGCACAAAAGTACGGCGAAGATAAACTGAGAGATGTTACAAAAGCATTAGGCAAGTTCGACAATTTTACAATTGATGCAGCGTTTAAAGATGTATTAGGAAAAGATGGTAATGATATTTATGGTGAATGGAGTTCTTTTTTAAAAAACGATTATAAAAATCGAAGTGAAAAAATATTAGCTAATCTTGTAACCGGTGAGCAAATAGCTAAAGTTGGATTTGGAAATTTCTATCCAATCTTTTCTAAAGACGGAAAGAAAGTGTATTACATCTCCAACAAATCATCGGATTATTTTGGCCCTGCAGGTATTTATGAATATGATTTAGAATCCAGGACTGATAAAAACATCGTTAGTGCGGTGCGATCAACATTTTCATTTATACCCGGTCAGAATAAAATTGTTTATGCCAAGATATCAGATGATAATCCTGACTGGTACAATGTGCACGATCTTTTTGTTTATGATTTATCAACCGAAGATGAAACAAGATTAACACATAATCTTAGAGCAAATAATCCTTCTGTATCCAACGATGGCAAAAAAATAGTTTTTCTTTTTCAGAAAGATGGAACAACAAATTTAGGGACTGTTGATATTGATGGAAAAAACTTTAAACGGTTAACATTTTTTGAAAACGGTGAGCAGGTTTATAATCCTAAATTTTCTCCTGATAATTCATATATAATCTTCGATTATTCTTATGCTAATACAAGAGATATTGCCAAAGTTAATTCTGAAGGCGGAAATATTGAGTATATACTTTCATCGGATAATGACGAAAGAAATCCCGGATTTGATAAAAACGGAAACATCATCTATTCATCAGATGAAACAGGAATTTTTAATTTATACTTGTACAATCCAGTTGATAAGAGTAAAAAACAATTAACAAATGTTCTAGGCGGTGCGTTTATGGCTAGTATCTCGGAGGATGGAGATATTGTTTACTCAGGCTATACTTCAACAGGATACAAAATATTTAAAGTATCTCAATCGGATCAGCAAAAAGTAATTGCAGGAAATGATTATGTAAGATTAAATAATCCGCCTTTAGATATGGATAAACCGTTAGGTAATATTAATGATTTCAATATCTCTGCTCTCAAAAATTATGAAGACAAAGATATTAAAGGTGTTGAAAAGGAAAAATATTCGGGAGTTTTTTCACGCTTAACTTTTTTCCCCTTTTTGAGATTTGATAATTACAATACAGGTAATACTGTTTTAGAAAAATTTAAACCTGGATTGTTTGTTAGTTCAAATGATATGCTAAACCGTTATTCTATTTTTGCAGGAGGATCAATAAATGCACGAATGGAAAGAGATTTGTTTCTGATATTCGATTACCGAAATAAACTGCCGCTTATATCTTCACTTGGATTAAGACCGGAATTATCGGTTGAACTTTACAGCATCAGTCGTAAAGCGGATGTTGATGTATATTGGGACGCAGATACTTTACAGAATGGAGAAGTAAATTATGATTTTACTATTCCTACAGACGTTTCTTACAATCTTTTCGAATTTGATTTTATTGTTCGCCACAGATTATTTTCAAGAGATCAGAATCTACAGTTGAAATATGCTTACAGTAGTTATACTTCTGTACTTGGTAGCTTTCAGCTTCCTAACAACCGAGGATTATATCCGACAACAAAGGATAATTATTTTAATGGTAATAATCTTGAAGCCAAATATATGTGGCATGCAATATTACCAACCAAAGATGATGATATTAATCCGGTAGGATTAGACGTTAATTTAACTTATAACTATGAGTTCAATGATTTTAATGATAAAAATAAGTATAAAGATGAAGGTGGGATTCTAAAGCCTGATTACTCTAATTATAATTTTCACAGACTCGAGTTAAAGACCGGTTTTTATATCCCTGTATTTGATTCTCATACATTCAACACTACACTAAGATTGGGCTCTATTCTTGGTCCTCAGCAGCCAGACTTTTTTGATTTTTATCTTGGTGGATTGATCGGGATGAAAGCTTATCCGTTTTATGCAATTAGCGGAAATGAAATTGCGTGGTTAAACTTTACATACCGGTTCCCGCTATTTAGAAATATCGATACAAAATTCGGGCATCTTTATATTGATAAAATATTTCTATCTTTTAACGGTGATATCGGAAATGCATGGAACGGCGATATTCCTTCAATGAGTACTTTTAAAAAAGGTGTGGGCGCAGAAATAAGAATTCAGCTTAACTCGTACTATTTATTTCCTACAAGTATTTTCTTTAATGCATCTTATGGCTTTGATGAATTTGATAGAAACGTAAATAATCAAATTGTTAAATATGGCAAGGAATGGAATTTTTACGGTGGTATTCTATTTGGATTTGAGATACTTAATTTTAATAAATCTTCCAGACTGAGATAGAAAGATTAAATAATGAAAATAATACAGCCGATAATTTTAGTAATATTTTTTTCTTCAATTTTATTTTCACAGACAAATGATAATCAAATACTTTTATCAGGTAACCTCTCTACAGATTCAAAATTAATTTTAAATAATTATAACGAATCTAATTTGCCTCAATTCATATATCCAGTCAGTGATAAAAAATCTCCAATACTTGCGGGAGTTTTATCATTATTAATTCCCGGTGCCGGCGAAATTTATACTGAAGAATATCTTAAAGCTGGAATATTTGTTGCGCTGGAAGCCGCTGTAATTACAACGGCTGTAGTGTATGACGGAAAAGGTGATAACAAGACAACTGAATTTCAGAATTATGCGGATGATTATATGTCAGATTATGTGTCTGGTCACTTTTGGAGCGTAGTTAAATATGCAGATTGGTTAATTAATGAAAAAGGTGCAGATCCCAATATTAGAAAAGATAACTTGGCTTGGTATGATAATAGCATACCGCCTTGGGAGAGAATTGATTGGGAAAGACTCAATGCCGCAGAGACAGGTCATCGATTGCCACCGCACGGGGAACAGCAGTATTATGAACTAATTGGGAAGTATCATGAATACTCTAATGGTTGGAATGATTTTCCTATAGGCGGCGATATAAATCAAATCTCACCAAACTTTACATTCTATTCCGGTATGAGAGGTGAAGCTAATGATTTTTATTCTGTTGCTTCAACGGCTGTAATCGGAATTTATGTAAATCACTTTTTAAGCGCTTTGGATGCTGTTTGGTCTGCCACTCAATTCAATAAAGATCTTGCTGTAAAAGTAAGATTAGAGAATTTGCAGTTTGCGAATCATGTAGAGTTTTATCCGAAAATATATTTCACTTACAGTTTTTAATCGAATTATCGGGATTTAATTTAAATCTTCAGCAAATCAGACCTATCTTGTTAAAGTCGGATATTTCAGAATGTGAATGCATTTCAGTTAAGAGGATATGATCGAATAATTTATTTTTGAAACAGCCCTGCATTCCAAAAAAAATCGAAGAGTCTTGATATAATAATTCCTTTCATTCCCACGCCTAATTTCAGTATTTTTAAGCTATGAAAACACCATTGATTGCTATTGTAGGACGGCCAAATGTTGGCAAATCGACACTTTTTAACAGACTTATCGGTAAACGTGAAGCCATTGTTGATGATAAGAGCGGCGTAACGCGGGATCGAAATTATGGCGAAGGAGATTGGTGCGGAAAAAGGTTTCGCTTAATTGATACCGGTGGATATGTACCTGAATCGTCAGATCTATTTGAAACAGCTATACGCGAACAAGTTGAAGTGGCAATCGAAGAAGCTGATTTTATTATTTTCTTAGTTGATGTGAAAAACGGGGTAAATCCTATAGATAAAATTATTGTAAAAATGC
>JACZKY010080273.1_pt1 | contig 15389 bp, 12 predicted proteins | sample 8237611 | NCBI WGS metagenome assembly JACZKY01 (sample SAMN16148055, study PRJNA663545) | marine sediment metagenome | biome: sediments and biomass from bioreactor inoculated with such sediments; feature: coastal sediments; material: methane- and iron-fed bioreactor; isolation source: Bothnian...
CATAAGTACCATCTGCAAATTCATTATTTAAAAATGTTCCGGTAAGAGTTTTATTCCTCCTCATTTTTTCAAGATAAATTTCAACTCCGGAATTTGCAATCAAGCGTGCCTGAGTGTTCTCAAACATATTGACTGTAGTTCCAAGACCTTGTGTGGCATTGGAATTTAAACGGAGAACCATTAATGCAATTAGAAGTGACATTCCAATTGTTAATATGATAGCCATTTTTCCCATAATTATATATTCCTTGGATTAATTTTCATTTCCCAGTAAGTAAAAAGATAGGGGTGATTCGGGTTTACAAAGTTAGATTCCATTTCCGGAATTGTTGATTCAACCCACAGTTCAACTTTTACATATTTAATATTTGGTAATACATTTGTAACAATGTTGTACTGATCAAGGTAAGTAAATTTGATTTTTGTCAGACCAAGAGTTGGCCCTCCCATAGCTACACCATTAAATTTTCTGTAGAGTATTATATCTCTGGGATTATCAGTACCGGTAGCAACAGTAGTATCGCTGGTATAATATTCTAAAACATCAACTGTATTGTTTCTGTCAAGATCAGCATAAAATTTAATATGATCAGAATCGGCGATTGCTATTGCTGTACTATCACATTGATAACCAATTTTTCTAAAATCATAATTAACTATCTCTGCTAAAGTTTTGGCATTCTGCTGCAGTTTTAACTCGTTATCCGAGGTAACACCGCTGCTGTTTGCAAATAAATTCAGTTTTAGTAAAAGCAGTAATAATAAACCGCCGATAAAACTGGAACCGAGTATATCTATTATTGAAGCCATATTATTTATGCGTAAAAATATAAGTTAAGATAACATTGTTATTTAGATATGGACTGCTAACAGTTACATCAACTTTCTTATGAAATGTCTGAGTACTGCTCTTGGTATCAGGATCAGTTTCTAATACGTAATAAACTTTTGCTGAGATATGATAATTTTCAGCGTGTGGGGCATCGGCATCTCTAGAGTAATTATTATAATCATCAACGTCATCATAGTATGGATAAACTTCTCCCTCCGGTCCAAGCGAGCCAGCTGGAGTTAATGTTGATCGATTAACTGTGGGGAATAGGAGCGTTTTCTCATCATAACCTTTTTGCTTAATTTCCTCGATAAGATCATCTGCCAAAGAAAAAGCTGTCAGATAAACTTTATTCTCCAATTCAACTCCATTGTTTTGTAACAATGCACCATTAAAACTCAAGGAAATCATTGAAAGTAGGAAAATAGATCCTATTGCCAGAATAGATTGTATATTGCTCATTTTTGTTTATCTCTTGCACTATTAGTTATTAGCATAAAATTACCCAATTATTGGGCCAATAATTTCATCGATGGTTGACTGTTTTGCTTACATTTTTATTTTAGTTTTATCAAAATAACACATAAGTGAAATAGAATTTTATATTCAAAGATTTAAATTATCTTCCCATGTAAATATTACCTACGCGGTTTCGGTAGAATATGAGCGAGCTGCTAATATTTCCATTTCAAAACAATTTACTAACATCAATTGTTTGTACATATGGTGGTTCTGGAAAAGTTAAAAATAAATACTTTATACGATTTAAATATTTAGATAGTTGATTTTATATTAATCAGAATCTGTTTATTTAATATTACTTTTATACTTATTCCCACCAGCTAACAATCTGAAATCTATTTGTTTTTAACAAAGAAGCAACGTGATTCATTGTCGGTAAACTATATAAAGTACTGAAATTTCCACTTGCAACTTCAATAACAATGCTCTGACCTGCCACGACAATTCCACCATAGATTTTACCATTACCATTAAGTTTTATTTCAATAGTTGTTTCCTTATAAGCTATTATCAGACCACGATAGGTAAAGTTTCCGTTAATGGAAAGGTTACCATTAACTACTAAAATTCCACATCCTTCAGCAGTTTGAGAATTATTGATTGCAATGTCTCCATTTACAAAAGTAACTTTTGGATCTGAAACAGTTCCCCAATTATTCATCGACTGAATTTTAGATTGTGTATCGATTATGATATCCGGATTTTCGACCAATTGAATTGCATAAGTATCCCAATCGACTGTATTATTTATTGCTTCTACACTTGGCGTACCCCCGGTTCCAATGACCTGATCGATTGCATTTGATTTAATAATACTTGTAACCTCATTTTTTTGATCAATTCCATCAACCGCAATTCCCGGCGTCAAAATACCATTGTTTAATAATGTTCCATTTATATCATGATCTCTACCATCAATCAAGACACTTCCACCAATGCCAGACTTCTTAAATGAACTAATTGTATTTGCAGTTAGATACATTGCACCCGGCCCGGGTATCATTGGTATTTTATCAGCTTTAGCGTAAACAATTGTTTTATGAGTTGCATCCATAAATCTGGCAATAGAAGTAACTTTAATCATCGTATCAGGACCTTGTATTGAAATGTCGTACTCACCACCAAGTAAACTATTATCAGGAAATGTATCATCAAGCATGCTTTTATCAGCCTTAAGTTTTTCCAGGAATATCTCAACACCGGAGTTTGCGATCAGCCGGGCTTGAGTCTGTTCAAACATATTTACAGAAACATCTAATCCCTCTTTAGAATTTGCATTAAGCTTTAAAATAAATAGAGAAATTATTACTGATATCCCCAATGTAATAAGTAAAATACTTTTTCCCATTTTATATATTCCTCGGATTAATAGTCATTTCCCAATAAGTAAATGGGTAACCTGTTTGAGATCCAAAATTAACATCGATAGGATCTAAAGATTCTACCCATAATTCTGTTTTAATGTATGTGATATTTTCCGGGTTGGTTGTTAAAGTCCACCCGCTATCATAATAAGAAAACTTTAATTTTACCAAACCCAGCGAGGGTCCGCTCAAAGAATCGCTGCCATTTAATACACGTGTTAATACAACATCATTTGGATTAGTTGTTGAAGATGCTTTTGAAGGACTGCTAATAAAATATTCAACAACATCCATCGTTCCATACCCAGCCGTACCCGGTTCATTTAAATCGGCATAGAATTTTATTCTGGTTGAATCTGCAGTAATAATAGCCGTGCTGTCACAATTGTATCCAACTTTTCTAAGATCGTAGTTTAAAATTTCTGCCAGGGTTTTTGCATTTTGCTGCAATCTTAATTCAGTATCTGATGATATGCCTGTGTTCTGTGAGTACAGGTTTAATTTTAGAATCAGCAATAATAATATGCCGCCAATAAAAGATGAACCTATTAAATCGATTAAAACATTCATAGTGTTACTTTGAGTGTAATGTGAATATATAAGCTAATCTTACCTGGTGTCTTAGGTAAGGACTATCTACAAATATTTCAACTTTTTTAAAATATGTTTGCGCAAAACTTATTTGATCCTGATCATCTGATTGAACATAACTGACCTGACAAGTAATTTTATATTTTTCAGCATGGGGTAAAGAAACAGGTTTAGTGTAACCATTATAATCATCAATATCATCAAAGTTTGGCCATTCCTCGCCGGATTCTTTATTTAGATTTGCAGCTGGTGTTAATGCACCAGGTGTGATTGCTTTAAATGTTACCGTCTTTTCATCAAATGCTCTTTGTTTTATCTCTTCAAGCAAATCATCGGCAAGCGAAAACGCCGTTAAATAAACTTTATTTTCTACTTCAACTTCAACATTCTGTAATACAGCAGAATCAAAACGCAATGATATTAAACTGAATATCATCATTGCGCCCAGAGACAGAAATGATTGTACACCATTTGACATTTTCTCTCCTTAAATTTCAACCTTGAGCGCTTTATACTTCCATTTTTGCACCAATAATTATTGACCTTTTTTAGTACGATTTGGATTTTAAATGTAATTTTTACCGACAGAAATTACATCTAAATCCGGATCGGAGAATTTTCCAGATTAACTAAGTATTAAAGAATGTTGATTTTGGGATAGATATGTTAAGCTGGAAATATTTATTTTTGAATAATTATAATTCATTATTACAAAGGAAAAATCATGACATCAAATATTGATATGATCAAAAAGGTTTATTCAAACTATAAAGATAAACTTACAGAGATACGAAAAATTATTAATCGTCCTTTGACTTTTACAGAAAAAGTATTGTACACCCATCTTTTTGATAAAGTGACCAAAGAATTTAATCGCGGCAAAGACTATGTTGAATTAGCCCCTGACCGGGTAGCAATGCAAGATGCAACTGCTCAGATGGCGCTTTTGCAATTTATGTCCGCAGGAAGAAAAACTACCGCCGTTCCATCAACAGTTCATTGCGATCATCTCATTCAAGCGCAGGTTGGTGCTGTTGAAGATCTGAACAGAGCAAATACAGAAAACAAAGAAGTGTATGAGTTTCTCGAAAGTATTTCTCAGAAATATGGTGTTGGATTCTGGAAACCAGGCGCCGGCATTATTCATCAGGTTGTATTGGAAAATTATGCTTTCCCGGGCGGAATGATGATTGGAACAGATTCCCATACTCCTAATGCAGGTGGACTTGGAATGATTGCGATTGGTGTTGGTGGTGCTGATGCAGTTGATGTAATGGCAGGAATGCCTTGGGAATTAAAATGGCCAAAACTTATCGGCGTTAAACTAACCGGCAAAATGAATGGCTGGACTTCAGCAAAAGACGTAATCCTAAAACTTGCAGGTATTTTAACAGTTAAAGGCGGAACCGGAGCAATAGTTGAATATTTTGGTGACGGAACAAATTCAATCTCATGTACGGGCAAAGGAACAATTTGTAATATGGGCGCCGAGATTGGTGCTACAACATCTGTTTTTCCATTTGACGAGAGAATGTCATCCTACTTAAGAATTACAAAACGAGTTGATGTTGCGGCACTCGCAGAAGGATTGGCAGATGAATTATGCGCTGATAAAGAAGTTTTTGTAAATCCGGAAAAATATTACGATCAGGTGATTGAAATTAATTTAAATGAACTTGAACCTCATTTAAATGGACCATTTACACCCGATAAAGCATGGCCTATTTCTAAAATGAAAGAAGCTGTAAAGAGTGAAAACTTTCCGGATAAAATATCCGTGGGATTGATCGGAAGTTGTACTAACTCAAGTTATGAGGATATTGACCGCTCTGCAAGCATCGCTAGACAAGCTCTTGAAAAAGGATTAAAAACCAGATCGCAATACACCATAACTCCAGGGTCTGAACAGGTAAGAGCTACAATTGAACGTGATGGACAGTTAAAAACTCTTACTGATATCGGTGGTGTAATCCTTGCAAATGCGTGCGGTCCCTGTATCGGCATGTGGAAAAGGATGGACATCCAAACCGGCGAGAGAAATACAATCGTAACTTCCTTCAATAGAAACTTTGCAAAACGAAATGATGGAAACCCGGAAACACTGGCATTTGTTGCTTCACCGGAAATTACAACAGCATTAGCCATTGCAGGCAGTTTATCTTTCAATCCAATTACAGATGAACTTGTAAATGAAAAAGGTGAGAAAGTTAAATTAGATGCCCCAAGTGGTGAAGAACTGCCTCCGCGTGGATTTGATGAAGGAAGTGCCGGATTTGTAGCTCCTGTTGACGATGGCAATAAAGTTGAAGTTAAGGTCGATCCCAAAAGTGATAGACTACAATTGCTTACTCCATTCAAACCGTGGGATGGAAATGATCTGGTTGATCTTCCGGTATTACTAAAAGCATTTGGTAAATGTACGACCGATCATATTTCTATGGCTGGTCCGTGGCTAAAGTATCGTGGGCACCTTGATAACATTTCCAACAATATGTTTATTGGAGCAATTAACGCTTACACAAAAGAACCCGGAAGAGTAAAAAATACTTTTACCGGTGAAACAAAATCTGTTCCGGAAATTGCGCATGAGTATAAAGCAAAAAATGTTAATTGGATTGTAGTAGGTGATGAAAATTATGGGGAAGGTTCTTCGCGCGAACACGCAGCAATGGAACCAAGATTTCTTGGCGGCAGAGCAATAATCGTAAAAAGTTTTGCACGCATCCACGAAACCAATTTAAAGAAACAGGGAATGCTTCCGCTTACTTTTGCTGATCCAAAAGATTATGATAAGATAAAGGAAGAGGATAAAGTTGATATTCTCATTTCATCATTAGCGCCTGAAAAACAAGTCAAGATGATTGTTAAGCATAAAGATGGAAGCAAAGATGAAGTGATGTTGAATCAAACATTTAATGCCGCCCAAATAGAATGGTTTAAAGCTGGCAGTGCATTAAATCTTATTGCAAGTAAACAAAAGTAATTTTCGTAGCTCAGGACTCCAGTCCTGAGTTTGGTCTATTATAGGGCGATTCAAAAGAATCGCTTTTTTATTAACTATAGACTCAGAGGTTCTCTGTGGATTCTCTTTGTAACTCCTTGAAATGTATTCTTTTTTATCGATCGAATTAATAGTTGTGTTATCTGGAATACATATTTAAGTTTGACATAGATTTTAACAAATTTATTTTCTTTTTAATCAGAGGAGGAAGATTATGTTCCGGGTTTCATTTCTCTTAATTACAATACTTATATGTAAACCCATCTTAGCACAAGATTATACAAAATTATTTAGATCAGAACTTCCAGAAAAAATTTATGAAGACAAATCTTCCCTTTCTACTATTAATGATAATATTAAGTTTCTAATTTCAATTCATCCTAAAACTTTATTCTATTACTTCGATCATTTAAATAAATTTCTGGGGGAAAATATTTTAAAGCCAGATTCAAATGGTAATCAGGAACTTAACAAGGCAAGAGAATATTTCCTTTCTGAAAGATCTGATTGGGCTGAGAATCAAATTTTAATTATTGATAGACAAATCAACCATAGATTAAGGAGAAATGCATCTGAATCAGGTTTTGAAGATTTTGTTGTAAGTAGCGACACTGAGAAAACAGATTTACCTCCCATGAATAAAAACCTGTCTGAATATTATATATATAAGTATTTTCTTTTAAAGGATTCATTAAACTTTGATAACAATATCAATTATGCTGAATTAAATGCTGCAATTGTTGAAAATAAGTTAAAGAACATCCAAAATATGTTAACTAATCTTAATAGTAAAAATAAGGATGATGTTGATGCAGTTATTTGTGAAATAAAGGAAAACTGGTATTTACAAACAGATCATACAGAGTTGTTTAAACAAGCTGAAATATCAGTCACCCCCGCAAGCGTTTTAATGGATTACTACTCTGACAAATTCTACGAGGAGAGTGGAATCATTTTAAGTGGAGAATATAACCTAACTAACAACGAAGTAACGATATTTGATGCCATGTTAACTTATGAAGATTATGTTCTACCAACTTTTACAAATCCTATGCATTATGAGTATGAGATTAAGATTGTTAACTCAATAATATTTTCTGGAGGGATTGGGTATAAGTTCAAGTTAAAGGATGAGGTTGAATTTTTATCAAATATAAAAGCAGTTTTGTTTTATAACATTATAGATTCAGAAATTGATTTCCCAGATAAAAACACTGACTTTTATAGATTTACATATAACGTGATTAGTGGCTCATCTAGAGAGGATTATGTCTACCATATATCCGATATAAATAATTTTAGGAATGAATTTTTCTCTTTAAGAGTTAAAGCCCCAGTATTTTATCTTACAAAACAGTTTTATGCAGAGATAGGAATTGGTGTGGATTATCAGATGTGTAGTTTTGATGTTCAGATTGATAGAAGAGCAGAAAGAGTTACAAATGGTGTTCCCGAGTTACTGAATCAGGAACAAAAAGGGGAATACAAGTACGATTGGAGTCAGATTTACTTCAGCCCAAGTTTATTTATTAGTTACGAAGTAATGAATAATTTAACTGCCAATCTTGCTTTTATAGAAACTGCTGGATATAGACGCGCAATATTAGGCCTTGAAGCCAGGTTTTAATTGTTGTAAAAAGAAGAATCTATTTCGATTCTCTTTTTTATTTAACTTCAGATCCATAAACTTTTTCTAACAAATCAGAAAGAGTTTTCTTTTCTGTATTTGAGAGGGTGGAGGATATGTAACTTCCTAAAGCCTGAATTTCAGGATGAGCTTTATCTAAAAGTTTTATCCCTTTTTCAGTAATTCGAGTCATTGAAAGTCTTTTATCTTCAGTTGAATTATATCTTTCAACCAACTTTTCTTTCATCAATCTATCTATTATTCTTGTAACATCAGGCGCGGGTTCAATCATTCGGGAAATAATATCACAACGCGGATGACCATTTGGATAAACTCCCTTTAAAATACGAAGCACATTGTATTGCGGGAAAGTCAATCCATACTTACTCATAACTTCATCATGTTTGGTACGCAGAAAATAAGATGTTACAAAAATATTCAATGCAACTTCCTGATCTAAGCTTTCAAACTTTGTTTGTTTAAGCCATTGTTTTAGTATTTCGCCCATTGTATCAATTCAAATTTATTGTGTTATGACACCAAAATTATGTTTTTGAAATACTAAATCAAAGTAAGATTTAACTGCTCATAATTGGCATAGTATTCTCAAATCATTATTACTATTTTTTGATCAATAAAAATGGACATTATTCTATAGTATGATTTTTCTTAATCCTGCAATTTTATTCGGGTTGCTAGCTGCATCAATTCCTGTAATTATTCACTTATTCAATCTTAGAAAGCTAAAAAAGATTGAATTTAGTACGCTTACCTTTTTAAAGGAATTGCAGAAAAATAAAATTCGTAAAATAAAATTAAAGCAATGGATTTTACTTGCGTTGAGAGTATTAATAATTCTTTTTGTGGTTATGGCATTTGCACGTCCGGCATTGCAATCAATGCAAATTGGCGGAACGACATCAGCAGCAAAAACTACTGCAATATTTATTCTGGATGATACTTTTAGCATGTCTGTTGTTGATCAGAAAGGATCCTATTTTAATCAGGCTAAAGAAATTATTAAACAAGTTCTTTCACAATTACAAGAAGGTGATGAAGTTGGTTTGATATTGGTCTCGAGCACAAACACAGAAAATAAACTTACATCAAACTTATCCGAGTTTATCAAAAATGTTGATCAATTGGATTTATCATTTGCATCTGCAGATTTAAATTCATCAATTACCAAAGCATCTCAAATAATTTCCGAAAGCAAAAACTTTAATAAAGAAATTTATGTTTTGTCGGATTTTCAGAAAAATAAAATCACAAAAGAACATCTTAATAGTGATCTAAGCGAATTGTTGAATGAAAGCATAAGAGTTTATTCTTTTGATTTATCAGACAAAGACGTTTTTAATCTTTCTGTTGATGAGTTGAAAATTAATAACCAGATTTTTGAAGAGGATAAGCCTGTTAGTTTTTTAATTACAATTACAAATAATTCCAAACAGGATGTAAGCAACGCAGTTGTTTCGTTGTTCTTGAATGATGAGAGAGCAGCACAAAAAAGTTTTGATGTGATTACAGGTCAATCTACAATTGTTGAGATTGAAGCAATTCCAAAGACAAATGATTTTATTGATGTTGTTGCAGAAATTGAACCTGATGAAATTGAACAGGATAACAAGCGGTTTGCAAGTTTATTCATACCCGAAAAAATATTTGTTGGACTATTTGCTGAAAATCAAAATGATTTGACTTATGTAGATCTTGCTCTACAGACAGCAGGACAGGAAAAATATCAGATTGAAAGAAAAAGTATAAACCAACTAACATCTCAGCAGTTAAATAAATATCAAACAATTATTATCTCAACAAACACAATCATATCTGGAATTGAACAATTAAAAAACTTTGTGCAAAATGGCGGAGGAGTGATTTTATTTCCTTCATCAAATCAAGATGTTGTTAAAGTAAACCAACTTTATTCTCAGTTAGGATTAAGAATTAGTCCATCGTACGTTGGCAAAGTTAATAGTGCTGATTTGAGAATTAAGTTTGATAAAACTGATTTTAATCATCCGGTTTTCCAAAATATTTTCCAGAATGATGATAAGAAAAAATATGAATCACCTGAACTTAATGCTTATTATAAATTAACACCATCCGGTAATCAATTAATTTCATTGGTTGATGGATCATCTTTCTTAAGTGAACATAGAATTGAGAAAGGAAAGATATTCGTTTTTAACTCTTCCCCAGTTTTAAGCTGGAGTGATTTTACTATTAAAAGTATTTTTGCTCCTTTGATAAACAAATCAGTAGTATATCTTTCATCAAAAGAGAGAGAGCAAAATATTTTTCTTGCCGGTGAAGAAGTAAATATCAATTTGCAGAACATCAATGCATCACAAATTAAAATTTTAAGACCGGATAAATCTGATGAGTTTATAAATCTAAATGAGAATTTGAGAAACGATTATTTGGCCTATTCAAATACAAATATTTCAGGATCGTATAAATTTTATTCTGGTGATAATCAGATTGAAAATATTTCAATCAATACAGATCCAACAGAATCTATAACCGAATATGCAGATGAATCTGAGTTTGAGAATTACCTTGATCAAATGAAATTTGCCGGCAAGTATGTATCTATTGATAAAGAAAGCAACATATCAGAAAAAATTATGCAGGCAAGATTTGGATCCGAGTTATGGAGATATTTTTTACTTGTTGCAATAATTTTAGCATTGGTTGAAATGACAATTGCCAGAAATGCAAAGAAAGATTTGGAAGGATTAAATAACAAGTAAGTCATTGCGAGTCCCAATGGGACGAAGCAATCTAACGAATAAACAGATTGCTTCACTCAAAGACTCGTTCGCAATGATATAACAGAAAAAATAAACTATGATAGAAATAACCAAAAAAGTAGTTGAACGAGCAATGCTCGTTGCCCTTGATACCAAAGCATACAGCAAAGAAGTTGTTGAAGAACATCTTGCCGAGCTTGAAGAACTTGCTAACACAGCAGGAGCAGAAACAGTTTTCAAGATCATTCAGAGTAAAGCAAGAATGGATTCTGCTTACTACATAGGTAAGGGTAAAGCGGAAGAACTTGCTCAACTTGTTGAGCTGAACGACATCAACATAATTATTTTTGATGATGATTTGAGTCCTGTTCAGGTAAGAAATCTTTCGGACCTCTTTAAAAGAAAAGTTATGGATAGAAGCGGATTGATCCTGGATATTTTTGCTTCTCGCGCTAAAAGTAAAGAAGCAAAAACTCAGGTTGAACTCGCACAGCTTCAATATCTTTTACCGAGATTAACTCGCGCCTGGACTCACTTATCAAAACAATATGGCGGAATTGGAACCAAAGGTCCTGGTGAAACTCAGATTGAAACTGATAGAAGAATTATCCGCACAAGAATATCACATCTTAAAGAAAAACTTGGTGAGATTGAGAATCACAGAATTACACAAAGTGCTGGAAGAAAAAACTTAACGCGAATTGCAATTGCAGGCTACACAAATGCAGGTAAATCAACTTTGTTTAATTTATTAACAAGTTCAGATGTTTTTGCTGAAGATAAATTATTTGCGACATTGGATTCCACAACTCGTTCACTTGAGGTTCACGATACAGAAAAAATATTAATTAGTGATACGGTAGGATTTATTCGAAAACTACCACCGCAGCTTATTGCATCTTTTAAAAGTACGCTTAGTGAAGTGCGGGAGGCGGATATAATATTTCACGTGGTAGATGTTTCACATTCATTTTATGAGGATCATATTAAGGTTGTTGAGGATACGTTAAAGGAATTTGGAAGTGCTGATAAAAAAGTTGTTAGAATTTTTAACAAGATCGATTTAATTAAAGATAAATCTAAAATTGATTTCATCCGTAATTCTCATAAAGAAAGCATATTGATTTCTGCTATGCGTGGCATGAATATTTCCGCGTTAAAGTCTTTGTTGAATGATATTATAGAAGATCAGTTTGTTGAAGCGAAAATAATATTGAAGGTAAGTGAATCAAAAAAGGTATCACAAATTCATTCGCTCGCAGAAGTTCTTAAAATAGATTATGATGAAAACGGAATTAAAATTCATTACAAAACAAGTAAACAAAATTCAGATAAAATTAAGAAGATAATTCATGGCTCGTAAACAATTAATCGTTGATGGTAAATCACTAACATTAGAAAAAATAGAATATTTCTTAAAAGATAATCCAATTGTTTCTTTATCAAACGAATCTAAAAAAAATGTAATCAAAGCACGCAAGCTTATAGATAAATGGGTAGATGAAGGCAAAGTTATTTACGGAGTTACAACAGGTTTTGGTGAGTTTGCAAATGTTTCAATTTCTAAAAAGGATATTGAAAAACTTCAGGAAAATCTAATCGTTAGTCACTCAACGGGAGTTGGTGATTCGCTTCCAACGTTTATTGTTAAGATAATGATGCTGCTTCGTGTTAACGCACTTGCAAGCGGACATTCAGGAATTCGTCTGGAAACTCTTGAACTATTAATTGCGATGATCAACAACAACATCATTCCTGTTATTCCATCGCAAGGCTCGGTTGGATCAAGCGGAGATCTTGCGCCTCTATCTCATCTTGTGCTTGCAATGATTGGCAAAGGGGAAGCGCAGATTTATAAAGATGTGATGAAAGATAATCAGCATAAAGTTAAAGTATTAAAATCATCTACTGCGCTTAAGAAATTTGGATTAACTCCAATCAAGCTTGCTGCCAAAGAAGGTTTAGCTTTAATTAACGGCACTCAAATGATGACAGCCTTTGCATCATACATTTGCATAGAAGCAAAACGACTTGAAAAGATTGCAGATATTGCCGGAGCTTTATCTCACGAAACATTACGCGGAACCGACAATGCTTTTGATTTAAGGATACATAAGTTAAGACCATTTCCCGGACAGATAGCTGTTGCAAAAAATATTCTTGCAATGATTAAAGGAAGTGAGATTCGAGAATCACACAGAGAGAATAATCCGCGTGTTCAGGATTCATATTCGATACGCTGCATACCGCAAATTCATGGCGCTTCAAGAGATTCCATAGATTACGTTTGTTCGCGAGTTGAGATTGAAGTTAATTCTGTAAATGATAATCCATTAATTTTTCCAGATGATGAAGCTCATCTTGAAGGTGGAAATTTTCATGGTCAGCCAATGGCTCTTGCTATGGATTTTATGGCAATTGCACTTTCTGAATATGCAAGTGTTTCTGAAAGAAGAACCGAAAGAATGTTAAATGGTTCGTTAAGTTGCTTGCCAAGATTTCTTGCAAAGAACGGCGGACTAAACTCAGGTTTGATGATTGCTCAATACACTTCAGCGGCGTTAGTTTCTGAAAATAAAGTACTTGCTCATCCCGCAAGTGTGGATTCAATTCCAACTTCTGCAAACCAGGAAGATCATAATTCAATGGGATCAATCGCAGCAAGAAAATGTTTTCAGATATTAAAAAATGTTCAATCAGTTTTAGCTATAGAAATTCTCACTGCCTGTCAAGGCCTGGAATTTCATAAACCAATGAAGTTTGGAAACGGCACAGAAGTAGTTTATAAAGAAATTAGAAAATCTGTTTCTCCGCTTTTAACAGATAGAATTATTTATAAGGATATTGAAGCTGTTAAAGCATTATTAATTGAAAGTATTCTTTTAAATGAAGTAACTAAAAAAATAGTACTTCAATAATCAGAGGCGAATAAGATGAACAAAACATTTTTATTAACATTTGTGCAAGGACCAAATTATCAAGCTGATAAAAGTTTTCATGATCAGCCCTTCTGGGAGAATCACTCACGTTTTGCTGATAAACTTTTTTTACAAGGCAAGATAACAATGTGCGGACCTCTCACGGATGCTTCAAAAACGCTGGTTGTTGCTTTAGGCAAAAGTGAAAGTTCATTAAGAAATTTGTTTAAAGATGATCCATTCATTAAGAATGGTGTTTTAATTCTATCTCACGTTGATGAATGGGAACTTCACTTAAATCCTGAACACGTTGAAGAATAGATTGACAGTCATTGCGATCCCGACTTTAGGCGGGAGAAGCAATCTGCATTAAGAATAAGGAAATAAAATAGATTGCTTCGTCGAGGACTCCTCGCAATGACCAAATTAAATAATTCTTGAACTTGATCCTGAACTTCGACTAATCTTTCTTAAATTTAAACATTAAAATTTTCATCACTCGGAGAAATTATGTCAATCATTCTCGATGGATCAGATCTAACAGTAGAAAAATTAGTTAAAATTGCACGCCACAAAGAAAAAGTAGAAATCAGTAATGAAGCACTTCAACGTATTAAAACCTGTCGTGCAATGCTTGAAGAAAAAATTCAGGCACATGAAATAATGTACGGAGTTAACACAGGTATCGGCGAATTTTCTGAAGTTGTTTTAAACGATGATCAAGTAAAAGATTTTCAAAAGTATCTTATCTATAATCATTCTGCAGGAATCGGTGAACCAATGCCGATTGAACATGTTCGTGGTGCAATTGCGGGAAGAATAAATGTTCATGCCCACGGAAACTCTGGCTGCAGGTCTGAAATTACTTTAACACTTGTTGAAATGTTAAACAAAGATTGCATTCCGGTTGTTTGTGAAAAAGGTTCGGTTGGTGCTTGCGGGGATTTAGCGCCAATGTCTCAAATAGCTTTGTTGTTAATGGGAGAGGGTGAAGCATTTTTTAATGGAGAAAGACTTCCGGGAAATGTTGCTTTTGAAAAAGCAGGAATAAAAATTCCTGGGTTACAGGCTCGTGATGGACTTGCAACAATTAACGGATCAAATTTTATTACAGCAATAAGTGCATTACAACTTTATGATATTAATCGCTGGTTAAAGCAAGCAGAGATTGCTGCTGCGATGTCACTCGAAGCACTTCAGGCAAATATGAAACCTTATGATGTTCGTCTCCATCAGTTGCGAGGATTTTCTGGCGCTGTTCGTAGTGCGAAGGCAATAAAAAAATGCGTTGAAGGAAGCGATCTGTTAACTGGAAAAATAAAACAGAAAGTTCAGGATGCTTATTCAATGCGATCAACTCCGCAAGTTATCGGTGCAGCACACGATGCAGTTGCTTATGCCAAATCACAAATTGAAATAGAGCTAAACGGTGTTGGCGATAATCCAATTTTTATTCCTGAAGATAAAATAACTTTAACCGGAGCTAACTTTCAGGGAACGCCTGTTTCTCTTCCAATGGATATGATTAGTGCCGCTGTCACTATGGTTAGCGTGCTTTCTGAGAGAAGAATGAACCGATTAAATAATCCGGCATTGAGCGTTGGCTTGCCTGCATTTTTAACTAAAGGTGCTGGAATGTTTTCCGGTATGATGTTGAGTCAATATACTGCGGATACATTAATTGTTGAACAAAGAATTTTATCTTCTCCTGCTTCGGTTCAATCAATTCCTGCTGCTGCGGATCAGGAAGATTTTGTTTCGATGGGAATGAATAC
>JACZKY010018729.1_pt1 | contig 15380 bp, 12 predicted proteins | sample 8237611 | NCBI WGS metagenome assembly JACZKY01 (sample SAMN16148055, study PRJNA663545) | marine sediment metagenome | biome: sediments and biomass from bioreactor inoculated with such sediments; feature: coastal sediments; material: methane- and iron-fed bioreactor; isolation source: Bothnian...
CGGCCGCGCGCTTTTCGGGCCGGTACCCGCGGCTGGCGGTCGAGGACCTGGTCGCCCTTCGGCCGGAGGTGATCTTCGTGGCGGGAATGGCGGGCGTGGAGCGGTTTCCGGCGGAGGTCACGCGCTGGAAGGAGGTTCCCGCCTTCCGGGACGGCGACGTGTTCACGCTCGACGGGGACATCGTGACCCGGCCGGGGCCGCGCCTGGTGACGGGGCTGGAAGAGATCGCGCAGGCGATCTCCGGGTGGCGCGCGCGCAACGGGGGGAGACGATGACGGGAACGCCGGGCGAAGGAGCGCGGTCCGGGACGGTGCTGATCGTCCTGATGGCCGCGTTGGCCGGTGCCGTGGCCCTCTCGTCGGCCACCGGGCCGGTGGAGATATCCTTCGGCGGTTTCGTGGACGCGATCCTGCGCGGCGGCACGGACACCCCGGCGCGGGTTCTCCTGTCCCTGCGACTTCCCCGGGCGTTCCTGGGGGTTCTGGTCGGCGGGGCCCTGGCGTCCTCCGGCGTGGCCTTCCAGGCGCTGCTGCGCAATCCCCTGGCGGATCCGTACATCCTCGGCGTTTCGGGAGGGGCGGCGGTCGGAGCCCTCGTCGTGTCCCTTTTCTTTTCGGCGGACGCCTCCGCGATCCTTCCCCTTTGCGCCTTCGCCGGCGCCGCGCTGTCGGCGCTGGCCGTCTTCCTCCTTGCCCGCCGCAGGAGCGGCGTATCTCCGGAGCGTCTGATCCTCATGGGCGTGGTCGTGGGGGCGTTCCTCAACGCGGTCATCATGCTGATGGTGACCCTCTCTCCTCCGGGAAGGATCCCGGGGGCCCTGTACTGGCTGATGGGGGACCTGGGCCTGGGAACCCCGCACCGCGTATGGGTCCTTCTCCCGTACGTGGCGGCGGGGACGGGAGCCCTGTTCCTTCTCTCCCGCGGGCTGGACCTCCTGCTGCTGGGGGACAGCGAGGCGTTCCAGGCGGGGCTTTCCGTCGAACGGGTGAAGACGGCCACCTACCTCACCGCGTCGCTGCTGGCCGGTTCCGTGGTTGCGGTCTCCGGGCTGATCGGGTTCGTGGGACTCATCGTCCCGCACGGGGCGCGGGCGCTGGTAGGGTCCGGCCACCGCCGGCTGCTTCCGGCCGCCTTCCTGCTGGGTGCGGCGTTCCTCGTCCTCTCGGACGTGATCGCCCGGACGGCCTCCCCCGCGGGGGAACTCCCCGTCGGTGCGGTCACGGCGCTGGCCGGGGCGCCGTTCTTCCTTTACCTGCTGCGCCGCAACGGGGGCAGGTCATGAACCCCGTGCTGTCCGCCCGGAAGGTGGGTTTCCGGTACGGGGAACGGGACGTCCTGCGGGACGTGGACATCGACCTTTTCCCGGGGGAGGTGACGATCCTTCTGGGGCCCAACGGGTCGGGGAAAAGCACGCTGATCCGGATCCTGTCCGGGGTCCTCTCCCCGGCAGAGGGCGCCGTGCGCCTCTGCGGCCGGTCGCCCCGATCGTACCCGCGGCGCGAGATGGCGCGGCTCCTTTCCGCGGTGGGCCAGGACCCGCCGGTGGAATTCCCGATGACCGTGGAGGCGTACGCCGCGCTCGGGCGGTTCCCCCACCAGGGGTTCTTCGGCGGGACCTCCCCCGAGGACCGCGAGCAGGTCGCCCGGGCGCTCGAAATGACGGGGCTGAACGACCTGAAGGGCCGGGCGCTTTCGGAGGTCTCCGCAGGGGAGCGGCAGCGGGCCACCGTCGCCCGGGCGATCGCCCAGGGCGCGCGGGTGATGCTCCTGGACGAGCCCACGGCCTTCCTCGACATCCGGCACCGGGTGGCCTTCTACGAGGTCGTTACGCGGTTGAAGGAGACGTGCGGGATCGCCGCGCTGGTCGCCTCCCACGACCTGTCGCTGTGTGCCGAGTACGGGGAGCGGATCGTCCTGCTGTCGGGCGGAACCGTGGCGTCCCACGGGCGCCCCGAGGAGGTGCTCACTCCGGAGAACGTCCGGGCGGCGTACGGGGTGGAGGTGGCGTGCGACCGGAATCCCGCGACCGGGGCGATCCGCGTCACGCCGCTTCGGGGAAGCCCGCCTGAGGAACCGCACGGCGTGCCTGCGGCTCCCTTCGAGGGAAAGGAGAGGCGTTGAAGACAAAGCATCCAGCGGCCCGATGGGCCGTCCTGGCGTTTCTGGCGGTTGCATGGGTCCATCCCGCCCCGGCGGCGGACGATGCGATCCGGACCGGACCCGTGGTGGTCACGGCCACGCGGATCGAGGAGAAGGTTTCCGGGCAGGCGTCCTCGGTGAGCGTGGTGGACAAGGAGGCCATCGAACGGAAGATTCCGGGCCTCGTGGGGGACATTCTCCAGGGAATCCCGGGCGTGGACGCCCAGCGCTCCGGAAGCCCCGGCAACCGGGAGAACATCCGGATCCGGGGAGGCCTGGCGACCGGTACCCTCGTGCTGATCGACGGTTTCCCTGTGAACAGCCCCTCCCTCGGCCAGTTCGACATCGGTTCCCTGCCCGCGTCGCGCTTCGAGCGCGTGGAGGTGGTCCGCGGGGCACAGAGCGCGCTGTACGGATCCAACGCCATGTCCGGGGTGGTGAACTTCATTCCGCCGTCGCCGGAAGGAGGGCGCCGGTACGGAGCGGGTGCCTTCGGGGGGACCCATTCCACGCTTCAGTGGAACGGCCATGCCGAGGGGAGCGGCAGGGGAGGAACATACCACCTCGGCGGCGCCGGCCTGACGGCCGCAGGGCTCCTGCCGAACGACGATGCATCCATCGTCTCGTTTCTCGGCGGCGGCGATATCGAGGCCGGCGATCGCAACCGGCTCCATCTCCTGATGATGTCCACGGACTCGGACAAGGGGGTTCCGGTCGACTTCGGCACGCCCCGGGATATCAACCACCGCGCCGTGCGCCGGGGGTTCCTGGCCGGCGGCCGGTGGGAGACGCGAATCTCCCCGGCGCTCTCGCTCACCGCCTCCGGGAGCGTTTACGACGAAACCTCCCTGGAAACGGACCCGGCGGACCCCGGGGAGGCGTTTCCGTTCGCCTTCGACGACAAGACCAAGACCCGGAAGACCGACCTGGGTCTCCTGGCCCGCGTTACGGGGGGGGAACGGTCCGATACCTTCTTCGGGGTGGAGTTCACGCGGGACCGCGCCACGGATACGCTTACGTCGAACTTCGGGGACACCCATACCGAGGGGACGACCATCAACCGGTCCGTATTCCTGCAGGAAGAGTGGCGGCCGAGGGATGGGACGGGCGTAAGCGCGGGGCTGCGCCTCGACCGGAACACGCAGGCGGGAACGGAGGTCAACCCCAGGCTGGCGGCCTTCCAGGACCTCGGCCGCACGGGCATCCGGCTTCGTGCGGCCGCCGGCCGGGGGTTCCGGACGCCGACGATCGCGGAGAAGGCCGACCCGTTCATCGGGAACCCGCTCCTTTCCCCGGAAGTGACGTACTCGTACGAAATGGGTGCCGACGCGGTCCTCGCGCAAGGGGACGCCACGCTGTCGGCGACCTGGTTTTTCCAGTCCTTCCGGGACCTGATCCAGTTCGACGCCTCCGCGCAGGGGCCGGTCGGGTTCGGGCAGTTGCGCAACTCGGGGGCCGCCTTCTCCCGGGGAGTCGAGACGTTCGCCACCTGGCGCTTTTCGGACACCGCGGCCGTTGAGTTTTCCTACACGTACACGGACACGTGGGACGCGTCCATGCAGCGGCGGATTCTCGGCGTGCCGGCGCAGCGGGGGGGCGCATCCCTGATCCTCACCCCCGCGCCCGCGTTCACCTGGCAGGCCGACTGGCGCATCGAGAGCGACCAACTGGACGCCCCGCCCAACGGCGGAGACATCCGTCGACCGGGATATGCCCGGGTCGACGTCTACGGCAGGTATCGCTGGAAGACCGGATCGCCGGAAATCGCGGAGATCGCCCTGCAGGGGAAGGTGCAGAATCTGCTGAACCGTCGGTATGAGGAAAGGAAAGGATACCCCTCCCCCGGGATCCATTTTCTGCTGGGACTGGAACTGGGCATCTGAGGCGGGGGCCCGGCCCCGCCTGCCTTTACACCCCGAAAGAAAAGGGATAACGTATTTTCCTGTATAGTGTTTTTGGGGAGGCCGGATGCCATGGACCGCAACGTCATCGAAACGTGCCGTGTCGAGTTGCAGCGGCAGCTGGATGAACTGATGGCGGGAGCGGAACGGACGGTCGTGGACATGACGACGGTCGGAGAGGAGAATTTTCCCGACCCCACCGACCGGGCCCTGCTGGAGTCGAACCGCAACTTCACCCTGCGCCTGCGCGACCGGGACCGGAAGCTTTTCTCCAAGATCAAGGACGCCATCAAGCGCATCGAGAAAGGTACGTTCGGGGTATGCGAAGGGTGCGGAGGGGAGATCGAGGAAAAGCGGCTGATCGCCCGCCCGGTGACCTCCCTGTGCATCGATTGCAAGACCGTCGCCGAGGAGGAGGAGGTCAAGTAAGGTTCCCCGGCACGCCCACCTGATCCGCGGCAATCGGAGGACATATGACGGAGCTGCGCAAAGACCCGATCGTGGGCCGATGGGTCATCATTTCCACCGAGCGCGCGAAGCGGCCCCAGGAGTTTCCCCAGGAGCCCGCCGGCCGGAGGGGAGGGGTGTGCCCCCTGTGCCCGGGGAGCGAACGGATGACGCCGCCGGAAATTCTCGCGTACCGCAACGGCGGTGCCGCCAACGATCCGAACTGGACGCTGCGCGTGGTCTCCAACAAGTTCCCGGCGCTGGGGATCGAGGGGGAGCTGGGGAAGGCCGCCGACGGGATCTACGACCGGATGAACGGCATCGGGGCGCACGAGATCGTCATCGAGACGGAGCAGCACGACATCGACCTGTTCGACCTTCCGGAGGAACGGTTCAAGGACGTGCTCCTGGCGTACCGGGACCGCCTCCTCGACCTGAAGAAGGACCGCCGCTTCAAGTCCGTCATCATCTTCAAGAACCACGGGGCCGCCGCGGGCGCGTCCCTGTCCCACAGCCATTCCCAGCTCATCGCCCTGCCGGTCGTCCCGAAGCGCGTGATCGAGGAGATGGTCGGGTGCCGGGAGTATTACCGGTTTCGCGACCGGTGTGTTTTCTGCGACATCGTCGTGCAGGAAATGGAGCAGAAGGCGCGCATCGTCGAGGAGAGCGGGGAGTTCCTCGTCTTCGCGCCGTACGCTCCGCGGTTCCCCTTCGAGACATGGATCGTGCCCAAGCGCCACCAGTGCGCCTACGAGATGATCGAAGAGGACCAGGCGCGGGGGCTGGCCGCCGTTTTCCGGCGTACGCTGCGGCGCCTCAACCTGGCGCTGGAGAATCCGCCGTTGAACTTCATCATCCACACCGCCCCCTTCCAGGAGGGGGCGGTGGATTTCTACCATTGGCACGTGGAGATCATCCCGAAGCTGACGAAGGTGGCGGGGTTCGAATGGGGGTCGGGATTCTACATCAACCCGACGCCCCCGGAGGCGTCGGCGAAGTACATGCGCGAGCTGCCGGAATGAGGCGGGGCGTCGCGCGATGAAGGTCCTGATCGCCACTTCGGAGATCGTTCCGTTCGCGAAGACGGGGGGGCTGGCCGACGTCACCGGCGCGCTGCCCAAGGCGTTGCGCCGCATCGGGGTCGAGGCCGACTGCATCCTCCCCCGGTACCGGTGCGTGGACGAACTGGCGCCCGTTTTGGAGGGAAAGGGGCTGGCGATCCAGGTCCCGATGGGCCACCGGGAGGAACCCGGGACCGTCGAGGAGGTCCGGATGGAGTGCGGCGGGAGCGCCTTCCTCGTCCGCAACGGGCGTTACTTCGACCGGGAATTCCTCTACGGCACGAAGGACGGCGACTATGTCGACAACTGCGAGCGGTTCACCTTCTTCTGCCGGGCGGTCATGCAGTGGATCCTTGCGTCCGGGCGCCGTTACGACGTCATCCATTGCAACGACTGGCAGACGGCCCTGATCCCGGTGTACGTGAAGACGCTCTACGAGGGCAGGGAGCCGTTCGGCTCGACGGGGACCGTCTACACGGTCCACAACCTCGGCTACCAGGGTCTTTTCTGGAACCATGATCTGCCGATGACCGGCCTGGGGTGGGACATGTTCACCTCGCAGACGCTGGAGTTCTACGGGAAGGTCAACCTGATGAAGGGGGGGCTCGTCTTCGCGGACATCCTGTCCACGGTGTCCGCCACCTACAGCCGGGAAATCCAGAACAAGGAGCACGGGTACGGTCTCGAAGGCGTTCTGTACGAGCGGCGCGAGGACCTCTACGGCATCGTCAACGGAATCGACTACGACGAATGGAACCCGGCCACGGACCGGTGGATCGCCGCGAACTACTCCGCCGCGGATCTTTCGGGCAAGGAGGCGTGCCGGCGGGACCTGCAGTCCGAGTTCGGGCTCGAGGCGGGGGACGATCCGGTGCTGGGGATCATCGGCCGTTTGACCGGCCAGAAGGGGTTCGACCTGCTCGAGCAGGTCGGGGACTGGCTGGCGGACCAGCCGCTGCGCCTGGTGATTCTCGGGGCCGGAGAGCGGCAATATGAAGACGCGATCCGGGGGCTCTGCGAAAGGCATCCGGGCCGGGCCGCCGTCCGGGTGGCATACGACAACGTCCTGGCGCACAAGATCGAGGCGGGGGCGGACATGTACCTGATGCCCTCCCTCTACGAGCCTTGCGGGCTGAACCAGATCTACAGCCTGATCTACGGAACCGTGCCCATCGTCCGGGAGACGGGGGGGCTGGCCGACACGGTGGTGGACGCCGACGAGAACCCCTCCGGCGGGACCGGTTTCGCCTTCCGCGAATACGATGCGGGGGAGCTGAAGGACGCCGTCTCCAGGGCGCTTTCCGCGTTCGCCGACCGCGCGCGCTGGCGTTCCATCGGCCTCCGGGGCATGGCGCGGGACTTCTCCTGGGAGACCTCGGCCGGGGAATACGCCGGCCTCTACGAGAAAGCGCTTCGGAAACGGGGCCGGAAAGGGTAGCGGACCCTTCCATGTCCGAGACCATGGACGAACGTTCCCCCTTCTCCATCCTCACGAAGGTCATCGAGATCTCCAACTCGAACATCCTCGTCGAGAACCGGCTGAAGACCATCTGCGACCTTCTGTGCCGCGAGAGCGGGGCCGACTGCGTCTGCGTCTTCCGCAGGGATCCGCGCGGGGAGAACCTGTCCCCCTGGGTATCATCCGACATGCCGGTCGAGGAGGGCATGGACCCGGAATTCGTCATCCGCCCCGGGGAGAGCGCCGCCGGGAAGGCGGCGTACAAGCGGGCGCCGGTATTTTTCCCGGACGTGAAGGCGGCCCCCCCCGCGCCGGCCATCTCCCAGGAGCTGCGGGATTTCACCTCGGTCCTCTGCGTTCCCGTGATGGACGACGTCTACCTGTACGGCGTGATCAACTTCGCTTCCGTCCGGCCCGCAAGGTACACCGAAGAGGATCTGGTGTTCTTCCGTGCCGTCGCCACGGAGGTGGCCGGGGCGATCCGGAACAGCAGGCTCTACCAGGACGCCCGCAAGCGGGTGTCCGAGCTCATCACGCTGAACGAGATCGGGCGCGCGGTCGCTTCCACGCTGGACGTGGGGGACATCCTCGGGTACGTCTCGAAGACCACCACCCGGCTTCTCTCCGCCAGCGGGTGCACGATCCGGCTCTGGAAGGAGGGGCGCGAAGGGCTGCGGGTGGTGATGGACGAAGGGTACGGGCGGAACGGGTTCCGCCGGGAGTTCCGCCTCACGGGGAGAAAGCTCGCGATGCAGATCTTCCGGCAGAAGCGCCCCCTGCTCATCAACGGCCCCGAGGACTCGCCGCTCCACGCCACCCTGGAGCGCCAGGGCATCGTCTCTTTCCTGGGGCTTCCCATCGTTTCCAAGGACCGTTCCCTGGGCGTCATCAGCTACTATTCGTCGTCGCACCGCCTCCGTTTCGACATGGAAGTGGTGCACCTGATGCAGACGGTATGCTCCCAGCTGGCGAACATGATCGAACACGCGACCATGTTCGAGAAGGCGCAGCTGCTGGCGCAGGAGAACCAGGACAAGATGCAGCGGATTTCGGCGCTGTACGACGTCGCCCGGCTGCTGATGTCCACCGTCAAGACGGAACGGCTGCTCCAGACCATGCTGTACTCCATCATCTCGCCGGAAGGACTGACCTTTGGTCGGGCGATCCTGTTCCTCCTCACCGTGGACGGAAAGTCCCTCGTGGGGCGGATGGCCATGGGTCCCCGGGACCGGAAGGAGGCGCAGCGGATCGACCGGCTTCCGCGGGAGCTTTTCGGGGAGGGGTCCGCGGCATTCGGCGAGACCATACGGGAGCTCCTGTGGCCCGAAGTCGAAACCTTGCGGATCGACCTGTCCGCCGATGGCTGCTTCGTGGGGCGGGCCGTGCTGGAGCAGCGCCCTTTCCGGACCGACAGCGGGTGCGTGGCGCACACGGGGGAAAGGCCGACGTCCCGCGACGCGGGGTTCTGCAGGGATCACCCGGCGGCCTTCGCCGCGGTCCCCCTGGTGATCAAGGGGGAGTCGCGCGGGGTGATCTACGTGGACAACCTGTTCCGGGAGCGCGAGCTGACGGACGAAGACATCCGGCTGCTCACCACGTTCGCCTCCAACGCATGCCTTGCGATGGAGAACGCCTTTCTCTACGAATCGCTCGAGAACGCCCTGGACACCGTGCGCTCCACGCAGGACCGCCTCCTGCAGAGCGAGAAACTGATGGCGCTGGGCGAGATGGCGGCCCGGATCGCCCACGAAATCAAGAACCCTCTCACCGTGATCGGGGGGTTCGCCCGCCGGATCGCACGGCCGGAGACCAGGCCGGGGGACGGGAGTTCCGTCGAGCGGTACGCGCAGATCATCCTGAAGGAGGTGCAGCGCCTGGAGCGGATCATCCAGGAGACGCTCTACTTCTCCCGGGAAGTCGTCCCGGAGCTCCGCAGCGTGGACCTGAACGGCGAGATCCGCGAAGTCCTTTCGATGTTCCGGGAGGAACTGCAGGACGCCCGGATCACGGTCGAAGTGAACCTGTCCCAGGAGATCCCTCCGATCGTGGCGGACGCGGACCAGGTCCGGCAGGTATTATGGAATCTGGTCTCGAACGCGTTCCAGGCGATGGAGAGCAGCGGCACCCTCGCGATCGCCACGCGTCCGGCCGTCCCCCCGCAGGGGGAGGGCGTGATCGTGCAGGTGAGCGACACCGGCGGCGGAATTCCGCACGATGTGGTGCACAATATCTTCAACCCCTTCTTCACGACGAAGGCGAAGGGCACGGGTCTGGGGCTGCCCATCGTCCATGCGATCGTCGAGAAGCACGGCGGGACGATCCACCTGGACAACCAGGAAGGGAAAGGCGTGACGTTTACGGTTTTCTTCCCGCTGCTCCCCAGGGAAGCGGGGGCGGGAGACCGCATTCTGGAACAGATGCGGAAGAGCGGAGCGCATGGAAACGGAATTGCGTCGCGTAAGGAGTAAGGTCGATTCGGGGGAGCGTCTCTCCGAGGACGACGCGCTCGCCCTCTACCGGAGCAGGGACATCCTTGCGGTCGGGGAGATGGCGCTGCAGGTCAACCGGAGGGTGAACGGGGACCGCGTCTTCTTCATCGTCAACCGGCACGTCAACCCCACGAACATCTGCGTGAACCGGTGCCGGTTCTGCGCCTTCAGCAAGAGCAAAGAGGAGCCGCTGGCCTACACGATGACGATGGAGGAAATCCTGCGCCGGGCGAAGGAGGCGCAGGACCAGAAGGCGACGGAGCTGCACATCGTCGGCGGGCTGCATCCCGATCTTCCCTTCGACTTCTATCTCGGCATGCTGGGCACCCTGCGCGAGCGTTTCCCGGCCCTTCACATCCAGGCGTTCACCGCCGTGGAGATCGACTACTTCGCGAAGATCACGGGGCTTTCCCTCGAGACCGTCATCGGGCGGCTGAAGGCGGCGGGGCTGGGCAGCCTGCCCGGGGGCGGCGCCGAGATTTTCGCGCCCGAGATCCGGAACAGGATCTGCCCGGAGAAGATATCCGGGGAACGATGGCTCGAGGTGATGGAGGCGGTCCATGCGGCGGGGCTGCGCAGCAACGCCACCATGCTGTACGGCCACGTGGAAACCCTCGAGTCGAGGGTCGACCACATGCGCAGGCTGCGGGAGCTGCAGGACCGCACCGGCGGCTTCCAGTCGCTCATCCCCCTGGCCTTCCACCCGAAGAACACCGATATCGCGAAGGGGTACACCACAGGGGTCGAGGATCTCACCGCCCTGGCGGTTGCGCGGCTCTACCTCGACAACTTCCGCCACATCAAGTCGTTCTGGATCATGGTCGGGCCCAGGCTGGCCCAGATCTCCCTCCATTTCGGCGTGGACGACATCGACGGGACCGTGGTGGAGGAGAAGATCACGCATGCCGCGGGAGCGCAGGCGGGGCAGGCGATGTCGGTCGACGAGCTCGTGACGATGATCCGGCAGGCGGGCAGGGTCCCCGTGGAACGCGACACGCTTTACAACGTGGTTCGCGAATGGCCCGCGCAGGCGTCGCCCCGGTCATGAAGGCGGGGGAGGAACTGGGGCGGGCCGCCGCCGGCTTCAAAGTCACGGCCGACGAAGGCGCGCGTATCCTGCGGGATGCGCCGCTGTTCGAACTGGGGCGGGCGGCCGATGCGGTGCGCAGGCGGCTGCACCCGGACGGTGTGGTCACCTACATCGTCGACCGCAACATAAACTACACGAACGTCTGTTCCTGCGGCTGCTCCTTTTGCGCTTTCTACCGGGGGAAGGGCGCCCCCGACGCGTACGTGCTCTCGGGGGCGGAGCTCTCCGCAAAGATCCTGGAGACGATCGAGGCCGGCGGAGTCCGCGTGCTGCTGCAGGGAGGGCTGCATCCCGACTGGGGGATAGAGGATGCGGTAAGGCTGGTCCGCGCCGTCAAGGGGCACCCGATCCTCCTCCACGGCTTTTCTCCTCCGGAGGTGTGGCACTTCGCCCGGCAGTCGAAGATCACGGTCGGCGAGGTGATCGCGCGCCTGCGGGACGCGGGGCTCGACTCGATTCCGGGCGGCGGGGCCGAGATTCTCGACGACGAGGTCCGCCGCCGCATCAGCCCGCGGAAGATCGGATGGGAGGAGTGGGCCGCGGTGATGCGGGAGGCGCATCGGCAGGGACTGCGCACGACCGCGACGATGATGTTCGGAAGCGTGGAGTCGCCCGAGTCGATCGTCACGCATCTCCTGCGCGTCCGCGCGCTCCAGGAGGAGACGGGTGGGTTCACCGCCTTCATTCCGTGGACCTTTCAGCCCGGGAGCACGGAGCTTTCCCGCGATCCGGGTTTCGTCGACGCGCCCGGCGGCGGGTTTGGCCACGCGACCGGGTACCTCCGGGTGCTGGCGCTGTCGCGTATCCTGCTGCCCGACGTTCCGACCGTGCAGGTCTCCTGGGTGACCATGGGGGCGAAGGTGGCCCAGGTGGGGCTGTTTTTCGGCGCGGACGACTTCGGCAGCACGATGATGGAGGAAAACGTGGTCGCCTCCGCGGGGGTTTCCTTCCGCATGTCCGAGGAAGAGATCGTCGCGACCATCCGGGACGCCGGGTTTTCTCCCGCGCGAAGGCCGGCCTCGTGAGCCGGGCGGCGGGTCCGTTGCGGGGGGCGCTGCCCTCGCCCGAGACCCTCTTCTCCGGGGACGCATTGTTCTCGGGGCGTCCCCCGCAGGGTTGTCCCGGGGGGGAATGCATCGGTGCAGCGTGTCCTGGCGCTGCCATTCCTGGCGGGGGACACTCTTCCCCTGCGCCCCCAAACAGATCAAGAGTGGCCCCCTGAAAGGAGAACCTAAAGGATGCTCGACCTGAAATTCGTGAGGGAGAACATCGCCCTGGTCGAGGAGTCGCTGCGCAAGCGCCGCTCCTCCCTGTCCCTCGAGGGATTCGTGGCGCTGGATGCGGCGCGGCGGGAACGTCTCGTAGGAGTGGAGAAGATGCGGGCGGAACGCAACGCCGCATCCGAGGAGATCGGTCGGCTGCGGCGGGAGAAGAAGGACGCATCCGGGCTCATGGATCGCATGAAGGCGCTTTCCGGCCGGCTCAAGGAGGAAGAGGCGGAGCTGCCGGAAATCGAGCGGAAGATGGAGGAGTTCCTCCTGTCCATCCCGAACGTTCCGGACCCCGACGTGCCCGAGGGCTCCGGGGAGGAGGACAACCCCACCGTCCGGACGTGGGGTTCGCCCCGCCCGTTCCCGTTTCCGGTAAAGGATCACGTGGACCTGGGAGCCTCGCTGGACATCCTCGATTTCGACCGGGCGGTGAAAATCGCGGGGGGGCGCTTCTGCCTCTCCAAGGGGGCCGGGGCGCTGCTGGAGCGGGCGCTGATCAATTTCATGCTCGACGTCCACACGCGGGAGCACGGCTACCTGGAGGTGCTTCCCCCGTTCCTCGCCAACAGCGCGTCGTTTCTCGGCACGGGCCAGCTCCCGAAGTTCGAGGAGGATCTGTTCCGCGTGGCGGGGACCGATCTCTACCTAGTCCCCACGGCGGAGGTCCCGGTGACGAACATCGTCCGGGACGAGATCCTGAACGCGGAGGATCTGCCGCTGAAGATGACGGCCTACACGCCGTGCTTTCGCGCGGAGGCCGGATCGTACGGGAAAGACACGCGGGGGATGATCCGGCAGCACCAGTTCAACAAGGTGGAACTGGTCAAGATCTGCCGGCCCGAGCAGTCCGCGGAGGAGCTGGAGAAACTCACCGCGGACGCCGAGGACATCCTGCGGCGCCTCGCGCTGCCGTACCGCGTGGTGACGCTGTGCACGGGGGACCTGGGATTCTCCTCCGCCAAGACGTACGACATCGAGGTGTGGGTCCCCTCCCAGGGGCGGTACCGGGAGATCTCCTCCTGCAGCACCTTCGCGGACTTCCAGGCGCGCCGGGCCAAGATCCGTTTCCGGGAAGGGCCGTCGGGGAAGACCCGGCTGGCGCACACGCTGAACGGGTCGGGCCTGGCGGTGGGGCGGACGGTCATCGCCATTCTCGAGAATTTCCAGCGGGAGGACGGTTCGATCGACGTCCCCGAGGCGCTTGTCCCCTACATGGGCGGCCTGGAGCGGATCACGGGGCGATGAGGCGGCCGGCGGGGGGTTTGGGCGTTATTAAAGGAGGAATCCTTTCGGAACGGTTCCATTTTCCGGCGGTGCTCTGGTAAACTGGTTCCGTGGCCACGAAGCGGTGGGAGTGCGTCATCTGCGGGTACGTCCACGAGGGCGGGGGGCCACCCGATGTCTGCCCCGTGTGCGACGCACCGATGGAGTTTTTCCGCCTCCTGGACTAGGTACGGGAGGCTCGGCATATCGCAGGTGCCTGGCGGGCAGGCCGTTCCGCCGGGCGCCCTGTTCGCGACGTATCCGCCGCCCCGGCCCTCGACGGGTCCGGGCGGACGCATTTGCGGCCTCCAACAGCGTGCGCAGCCACCTCGAGTCGGACCCGGGCCACTACGGCGGCAGGTTCGCGTTCCGCCGGGCGAAACGTCGCGTCGTGCAAACGACCTGTAGGCAAAAGGGGGGAGCCGTGGCGAAGTCATCGGAAATCGTCGTCGTCGTCCACAAGGCCATCGACCGGGAGAAGGACGCCATCAGCCTGTACCTGCAGCTGGCCAAGGCGGTCAAGGACCCGAAGGCAAAGGACGTGCTCATCCACCTCGCCTCCGACGAGGTGGGGCACCTGGACAAGCTGGAGCGGCACCTGACCTCCATCCTCAAGGGGAAGGACTGGGTGCTGCCCAAGGCCGAGATCCTGGACGCGATGGCGGCCCAGCTTACGGAAAGTTCGAAGTTCACCTTCCCGAGTGCGGCCGAGCTGGCAAGGGCCGACGAGATCCGGATCCTCGAGCTGGCGGTGGAGCGCGAGATCCAGGCGAACCGCCAGTACCTCGAGATGGCCGAATCGGCCGGATCCGCGGTCGCGAAGGAGATGTTCCTCGCGCTGGCGAAGGAAGAGGAGATGCACGCAAAGATCCTGCGCGCCGAGGTGGACTCGATCGGCCAGAACGGGTTCTGGTTCGACATGCAGGAATTCACGATGGAGCAGTGAGGCGAATGGAGCTATTGCGGGAGGCGAAAGAGAAGCTCGAAGAGGAGGCGCAGCGGATCGAATACGAACTGCGCGTCACCCTGCCCAAGGAGATCCAGGCGGCGCTGGGACAGGGAGACCTTTCCGAGAACGCGGAGTACGAGGCGGCCAAGGAGCGTCAGTCCACGCTGCACGGACGGCTGGGACAGATCCAGAAGCGGCTGGCCGACCTCTCCCGGATCGACGTGGCGGGCATCCCGAAGGACCGCGCGGGGCTGGGGAGCGAGGTCACGGTAGAGAACATGGAGGACGGGGAGGAGATCACCTACACCCTGGTGATCCCGGAGCAGGCCGACGGGATCAAGTCGTTCGTGTCCATCGCGTCGCCCGTGGGGCAGGCATTGATGAACCGGAAGACCGGCGACGCGGTGACCATCACGATCCCCCGGGGAACCCTGGAGTACGAAGTCCGCCGGATCGTCACCCTGTTCGGCGATGTCTTCGAAACGCAGGGGTAGGTCAGGCGAGGTCGGGGTAGCGCCGCCGTACCTCCTCCACCATCCCCTTCACGTCCTCCGACCGGGAGCGCGGGCACACCAGCACCGCGTTCCCGTTGCGGATCACCACCGTGTCCTCCATCCCGAGCACGGCCACCAGCCCGCCGTCGGTGCGCACCAGGGTATTCCGGCACTCCGTCAGGATCACGTCCCCGAAGGTGACGTTCCCTCCCGCGCTGTTCAGGAACTCGTGGAGGGAGTGCCACGTTCCCAGGTCGCTCCACCCCATGTCCGCGGGAAGGACGAGGATCCCCCGCTCCTTCTCCAGGATGCCGTAGTCCACGGAGACCGACGGAATCCCCCGGTACGCCTCCCGCAGCCGCGGCTCGAACCGTTTCCTTCCCCCCTGCACGGTTTCCAGGACCCGGCGGTGCACTTCCGGCAGAAAACGCGCGAGCCGGTCCAGGAACGTGTCGGCGCGGAACAGGAAGACCCCGCTGTTCCAGTCGAAGCGGCCGGAGCGCAAGAAACGCCTCGCCGTGGCGAGGTCGGGCTTTTCGGCGAACCGGACGACGTGGAACGCGCCTTTCACCCTGCCGGGGAACGGCTTTCCGCGCTCGATGTAGCCGTACCCGGTGGAAGGGTGGGTCGGCGGCACGCCGAGGGTGACGAAGCGGCCCGTGTCCCGGGCCAGCCGAAGCCCCTTGCGGATGATCGCGTGAAAGGCCCGGACGTCGCGGATGGCGTGGTCGGCGGGGGAGACGAGGATCACGGCCCCGGGGTCCGACCTGGCGATACACGCGGTGGCAAGGGCGATCGCGGGGGCGGTGTTCTTCCC
>JACZKY010017227.1_pt1 | contig 15378 bp, 12 predicted proteins | sample 8237611 | NCBI WGS metagenome assembly JACZKY01 (sample SAMN16148055, study PRJNA663545) | marine sediment metagenome | biome: sediments and biomass from bioreactor inoculated with such sediments; feature: coastal sediments; material: methane- and iron-fed bioreactor; isolation source: Bothnian...
AGCTTCCTCTTGTCTTCCGTCGAGAACCCCTGCTTCCCGGCGAAGTACTTCTCCAGCAGGCCTCCCACCTCGTCGTTCCGGAAATCCGCGTCCGACGGGAGGGTGGACAGGAGCCCTCCCGCGATGTCGTGCGTCAACCGCCCCACCTGGTACACGAAGCGGGTCACGTTCTGCTTCACCGTGTTCGCCAGGAGCGGGTCCACCAGCCAGTTCCCCGCCGGGAGCCGTTTCGCCAGGGCGGAGGATCCGATCGCCCCGGCGAAATTCGTCTCGACGAGGTGGACGATCTCGGTGAGCTTGTCGCGGACGATGCTGTTCTTGATCGTCCCGTGGATCTCCGCCAGAAGGGCCGTCGCGCCGAGGAGAACGTCGGCGTTCCCCCCCTTGCACCCGCCGTAGTTGGCCCGGTGCCACGACGAGAACCGGTCCACGAGCGAACCCGCGAACTCCCCCTCCCCGGCCATGAAGACCCGCTCGGTCGGGACGAAAACGTCCTCGAAGATCAGGGTGCTCTCCCCGCCGACCACCCCCCAGTCCGTGCCGCAGTCGAACGTCCCGGCCTCTTCCTTCCGCTCGTCGTTGCTCTGCCGGCCGAAGACCAGCGTCAGCCCCGGCGCGTCGATGGGCACGGCGCAGGCAACCGCGTAGTCGGCTCCCTCCGGCGGCAGTCCCAGCGTGGGCATCACGATGATCTCGTGGGAGTTCGCCGCGCCCGTGATGTGCGTCTTGGCGCCCCGGATCACGATCCCGTCGGGACGACGCTCGACGATCCGGACGTACAGGTCGGGGTCGGCCTGCTGCCAGGGAGCGAGGGACCGGTCCCCCTTGGAGTCGGTCATCGCCCCGGCGGACATCAGGTCCTCCCGCTGCAGCCGGGCCAGGTAGTTCCGGAAGCGCTTGTGGTAGTCCGACCCCTTCGCCTGGTCGATGTCGTAGGTCACCGACCAGAGCGCGTTGATCGCGTCGAGTCCCACGCACCGCTGGAAGCAGGTCCCCGTCTCCCGCCCGATGAACCGGAGCATGGCGATCTTCCTTACCAGGTCGTCCACGCTCCAGAAGAGGTGGGTGAACCGGGAGATCTTCGCCCCGTCGAGGGTCGACGTCGCCGTCATGACCTCGTCGTGCCGCCCGTCCGCCGCCAGGTCGTACGTCGCCGCCGCGGTCCGGAGATGGGGCCGCAGGGCGGGGTGGTCGTAAGGGTTCTCCAACCGCTTTCCCCGGTAGAAGATCCGGGGATTGAGCTTTTTCAGGCTGTCCACGTACTGCGTTCCGTTCATCATCGGGCTTCCTCCTGCGAGCGGGACTCCCACTCTTTCCGTAATTCCTTCTTCAATATTTTCCCCCCCGGGTTCCGCGGGATCCGATCCGCGATCCCCACCTGGACCGGGACCTTGTAGTCCGCAAGACGGGCGCGGCAGAAAGCCCGGATCTCCTCCGGGTCGATCGTCGCGCCGGGAAGCGGGACCAGGCGTGCCGCCGGCACCTCGCCGAACACGGGGTGGGGGATGCCGAATACCGCCGCCTCCGCGACCCCCGGGCACATGTAGAGGACGTTCTCCACCTCGAGGCTGTAGATCTTCTCCCCGCCCCGGTTGATCATATCCTTGGCCCGGTCCAGGATGTATACGAAACCTTCCCCGTCGATCCGGGCGATGTCTCCGGTCCTGAGCCACCCGTCCCGGATCGCCTCCCGCGTCTTTTCCGGCGCGCCGAAGTATCCCTGCACGATGTGCGGCCCCTGGAGGTACAGCTCCCCCGGCTCCCCGGGCGGAAGCGTCCCCCCGCCTTCCCTGCGCACCTCGGCTTCCGTCCCCGGGACGGGGAGCCCCACCGACTCGGACCGGGTGAGCGCGAATTCCGACGGGAGGACGGTCCCGAGCGACGAGCACTCCGTCAGCCCGTAGCAGTTGTGGAGCCGGGCGGACATCACCCGGTTCAGCGCCTCGATCGTCTCCGGCGCCATCGGCGCGCCGCCGTACGCCGCGATCCGCACCGACGAGAGGTCGTAGCGGCCGATGTCGTTCCGGAGCGTGAACAGCTTGTAGATCGCGGGGACGAAAAAGAGCGCCGTGACGCGGTGACGCGCGATCCGCTCGAGAACCTGCGCCGTGTCGTACTCCTTCTGCAGCACCACCGTCGCGCCGCACGCCAGCAGGGCCACCAGCTGGGAGTGCAGCCCCGTCACGTGGAACAGGGGCAGCGTGAGGAGGCCCACATCGTCCTCGCGGTACCCCAGCGTGGCGCGGCAGGAGTCGACGTTGAACAGGGTGTTCCGGTGGGAGATCATCGCCCCCTTGGGGAAACCCGTGGTCCCCGACGTGTACAGGAGCACGGCCACGTCGTCCTCCGCCGCCTGCGCCGGCGCTGGGACGGGGCTCGGAGAGAGGGCGTCATCGAACGGAAGGGACCCTTCCCTCCGTCCATCCACGAGGAGCCAGATCCCCACCCCCCGGACCCCTTCCTGTCCGGCGACCTGATCGAACTGCTCCGAGGTCGTCACGACGACCGCGGCGGCGCAATCCGCCAGGATGTAGGCGACCTCGGGGGGGGATAGCCGGTAATTCACCGGTACCGCCACGCACCCCGCGGAGACGGTCCCGAAGTAGGACACGATGAATTCCGGCACGTTCTGCAGCAGGAGGGCGACGCGTTCCCCCGGTGCGATGGCGCGGGACCGGAGGAAGGCGGCGAACCTGCGGCAACGGTCGTCCAGCGCGGCGTACGACCACGCCTCCCCCGCATCTGTGACGACGGCCGTCTTCCCGCCCCTTCGCTGCGCCTGAAGGTACGGAACGTCGGCGATCGAGCGGAACGCCCCGGGTTCGTCGCCTCCGTGCGCGGCCTTCGCGTTCCCCTCCCTGCGGGCTCCTTTGCCGGTCACCATATCGTCCATCCGCCGTCGACGTAGATCGTCTGCCCCGTGATGAAGTCCGACGCCTTCGAGGCGAGGAAGATCACCGTTCCCTCGAGCTCCTCCGGCTGCCCCCAGCGGCCCATCGGCGTCCGCTCGTTGATGAACCGGAACCGCTCCGGGTCGTCCCGCAGCGTCGCCACCAGGGGAGTCTCGAAGTACGTCGGCCCGATCGCGTTCACCTGGACGTTGTCATGCGCCCACTCGATCGCCATCACCTTCGTCATCTGGTTGATGCCGCCCTTGCTGCAGGCGTACGCCAGCTGGTTGTTCATCCCCACGGCCCCGAAGATCGAGGAGATGTGGATGACCTTTCCCCGCTGTTTCCGGATCATGTGCGGGGCAACGGCCTGTGCGACGAGAAAGTACCCCTTCAGGTTCGTGTCGAGGACGCGGTCCCACTCCTCCTCCGACAGGTCGAGGGTGGCCTTGCGGACGTTCACCCCGGCGTTGTTCACCAGGATGTCGATCCCGCCGAACGAGCCGGCGACCGCTTCGACCGCGTCCGTTACGCTCTCCCGACGGAGAACGTCCATGGCGAATGTTTCCGCCCGGACCCCCAGCGCCTCCGCGGCCGCGCGGGTTTCCCGAAGTCCCCCCGCGTCCCGGGCGCATAGCGCCAGGCTGCACCCGGCCTTCGCCAATCCCACCGCCATCGCGCGCCCGAGCCCCTTTGATGCGCCGGTGATCAGGGCCACCCTTCCGGACAGATCGAACAGGTCGCACGCCATCAACGCCCTCCCGACGCGTTCATACCACCAGGTATTTCCGGATGACCTCTTCGTTCCCCCAGATCTCCTCCATCCCCCCGCCGAACCGGACCGCGCCTTTCTCCAGGATGTATCCGCGGCCGCACACCTTCCGGCAGAATTTCAGGTTCTGGTCGGCGAGAAGGATCGTCACACCCTGCCCGTGGATCCTGCCGAGGACGTCCACGAGGTTCGCCACCACCAGCGGCGCGAGCCCCTCGGAGGGTTCGTCCAGCAGCAGCAGGGAAGGGTTCGCCATCAGCGCCCGGCCGATCCCCAGCATCTTCTTCTCCCCGCCCGACAGGTTGATCCCTTTCGAGGAGCCCAGGGCGGAAAGCATCGGGAACAGTTCGTACACCCGTTCCCGGTTCCAGTGCCCCCGCCGGCGGGAGAGCCTGCGCGCGATCTCGAGGTTCTCCTCCGCGGTGAGGTCGGGGAAGATCCGCAGGTCGTCGGGCACGTACGCCACCCCGAGGCGTGCGACCTCGTACGGCGGCATGCCGGCGATCTCCTTCCCGTGGAACCGGATCGACCCCCGCTTCGGGGGGGAGAGCCCCATGATGGAACGCAGGGTGGTCGTCTTGCCCACGCCGTTCCTCCCCAGCAGGGCGACGACCTCCCCCTCTCCCACTTCCAGGTGGACCCCCTGGAGGATGTGGCTCGTCCCGTAGAACGTGTCGACGCCCGCGGCCGTAAGGATCATGGCCTCACTCCTCCTCCCGGTACCGGAAGAGATCGGACACGTCGTCCCCCAGGTACACTTCCCGCACCTTCGCATCCGCCCGGACCGCTTCCGGCGTGCCGTCGCAGAGGATCTCCCCCCGGTGGAGGACGATGATCCGATCGGACAGGGAGAACACGACGTCCATGTCGTGCTCCACCAGCACGAACGTGGTGCGTCCCTCGCGGGCGAGCTGGCGGATGTTGTCGAGGAGGCGGACCCGCTCCACTGGGTTCATCCCCGCGGTGGGTTCGTCGAGGAACAGCAGCGTCGGCGCGGCGGCCAGGGCCACCCCGACCTCCAGAAGGCGCAGATCCCCGTGGGAGAGCGCGGTGGCGGGCGTGTCGCGCTCGCCCAGCAGTCCGACCTTTTCCAGGAACGAATCGGTTTCCCCCAGGGCCGCCGTCTCCCGCGAAAGGCTGCGGAAGAGCCGCCACGATCTCCCCGTCCGCGCGAGGACCGGGATCATCACGTTCTGCGCGACGGTCAGTTCCGGGAACACGTTGACGATCTGGAACGACCGGCAGATCCCCATGCGGACGCGCTCGTGGATGGGCAACCGGGTGATCTCCCGTCCCTGGAAGCGGACCTGCCCCTTCTGCACCGGAAGGTGCCCCGTGAGGAGGTTGATCAGCGTGGATTTTCCCGCGCCGTTCGGGCCGATGACGGAGGTCAGCACCCCCTGCTCGAACGTCAGGTCGAGATCGCGAGCCGTGCAGACCATCCCGAAGTGGTTCGACAGCTTCCGCGTGGTGAGGAGGGGCTCGCCCATCCCGTGTCAGCCCCCTTCCCGGGCGGAGGCTTTCCGGAACAGGCCCGAAAGGGTCCCCATGACCCCGCCGCGGAACCCCATGATGATCACCAGGAGCACGATCCCGAACCCCAGCATCCAGTTCTCGGTGAACCGCTGGATGATCTCCCGCATCGCGACGAAGATCACGCTGCCGACCAGGGGGCCGAGGAGGGAAGACAGCCCACCCAGCAGGCTGACCAGGACCGGCTCGGCGGACTGCGTCCAGTGCGACATGAAGGGGCGGGCGGTGCTTTCCAGGAGGGCCTCCAGCGATCCCGCGAGGCCCGCGAACGCCCCGCTAAGGACGAAAACCGCGAGACGGTAGCGACGCACCGGTACGCCAGCGAATTCGCTCCGCCGGGCGTTTTCCCGGATCCCCGAGAGGGCCAGGCCGAAAGGGGATTGCCGGATGCGGTGGGCGGCCCACACGCTGAGGGCGAAGAACGCGAGGACGAGGTAGTAGAATTGCCGGTCCGTCCCGATGGGGATCTGGAACAGGCCGAGGAACGAGACCGGGGACCGCATGATGCCGATCAGCCCGTCGTCGCCCCCCGTGATCTCCCGCGCGTTCCAGATGAGGGAGAAGACCATCATCCCGCACGCCAGGGTCAGCATCGCGAAATAGATCTCCGTGTGGCGGACGCACAGGTATCCGACCAGCACGGCGAGGAGGACGGCCGCCGCGACGCCCGCCGCCACCCCGAGGATTGGGTGGCCGGAGACGTGGAGCCCGAAGAACCCGAGGCCGTAGGCGCCCGCGGCGTAGAACGCGCCGTGCCCGAAGGAGAGGAGTCCGGTCTGCCCCAGGAGGAGGTTGTACCCGACGGCGAAAATCCCCAGGAGCATGATCCGCATCGCGAGGTAGACCGTGAATTTCCCGGCGAGGTACGGCACGGCGCACAGGGCCAGCAGGACGGCCGCCGCCGCGGCCGCATTCCGGGTCTCCGCCTTCATCGGCCGTTCACCGGGTCGCGCCGAAGAGCCCCTGCGGCCGCCACAACAGGACTCCCCCCATCAGGATGAAGGTCAGGGCCATGTCGAAGGCCGGGAAGAAGCGGGTCCCGAAGGCGGACAGGACGCCGATCACCAGGGCGCCCACGAAGGCCCCCTTGAGGCTGCCCAGCCCGCCGATCACGGCGACGATGAACGCCTCGATGATGATCGTCTCCCCCATGCCGGGAGTCAGGAGCCCCACGAAGGGAACCGCGAGGCCGCCTCCCAGGGCCCCCAGCCAGGTGCCGAAGACGAAGACGCCGGTGAACAGGGCCGGGACCCGCACGCCCAGGCCGGCCGCCATTTCACGGTCCGAGGAGGACGCCCGGATGATCCGCCCGTACCACGTCTTCTCCAGCAGGCCCCACAGCAGGAGCGCCACCGCGGGGCCCACGGCGATGATGAACAGGTTGTAGACGGGGAAATTCCTTCCAAGGATCGGGATCGACCCGCCCAGGAAGGAAAGGGGAGGGGGCGAGAGCGCCCCTCCCCCCCAGATGATTTTCACCAGGTTGTCGAAGATCAGCACGAACGCGAACGTGAGCAGCAGCTGGTACGGCAGCGCGATCCGGTAGACGTGGCGCAGGAAGAAGCGCTCCACCACGAACCCGGCCGCGCAGACCGCCAGGGGGCCCAGCAGGAGCCCCCCCCAGTACCCCGCCCCCAGGTGCTTGAGGACGGTGAAGCAGCAGTACGCGCCCAGCATGTAGAAGCTGCCGTGGGCGAAGTTCAGCACCCCGAGGACCCCGAAGATCAGCGTCAGTCCGCTGGCCACCAGCCAGATGAACATCCCGCTGGACAGGCCCGCGAGGATGACGTGGACGATCGACTGCATCACTTATAGGGCGGGGTGGTTCCCGGTCCCTCGAAGGGCGGCCGGTTGAAGTAATCCTTCGCGGGGATGACCTTCATGTCGGCCATGACCTTGAAGGGGAACTTCGGGTCCGTCTTCGTCTTGCCCCAGGGGACGTCGTAGATCGCCTGGTGGTCCTCCTTCCGGAAGTGCCGGCGCCCCGCCGGGGAGTCCATCTCCAACCCCTCCAATGCGGCGATGACCGCCTTGGTGTCCTTGGACCCCGCCTTCTCCACGGCCGCCTTGAACGCGTAGATGGCGGAGTACCCCGTCTCGGAGACGTAGGCGGGATAATGGTTCCAGCGCTTCCGGAAACGCGCCACCCAGTCGTTGTTCTCCTTGCTGTTCGGATACTGGAAGAAGTACCTGGCGGAGATCCAGATGTTGTCGGGCATGTCCTTCCCGAGCCCCTCGAGGACGTCCATGGCCGCCCCGACCGGGAACATGACGTACTTGACCTTGTCGAAGAGGCCCGCCTCCTTCGCCTGCTTCACGAAGGAGATGAGCTCCCCCGCCCACTCGGTCGAGTAGAGCCCGTCGGGCTTGGCGTCCATGATCGTGTTGATGTGGGAGCGGAAGTCCGTCGTGCCGAAGGGGGCGAACGACTCGGCGACGAACTGGACGCCCGGCTTCAACCCCTTGAGGGAGTCCTGGAACATCTTCCAGCAGGTGAAGCCGTATTCGTACTTCGGGCTCACGGTGGACCACTTCACGGAGGGGAAGTCCTTCGCGATGAAGGCCGCGGCGTGCCCGTCGTTGTAGGTGGGCATGCAGTTCCGGAAGATCTGCTTGACTCCCTTCCTGAAGACGAACTCCTCGGTGAGCTTCTCGGTGGCGGCGTGGGTCACCATCAGGACCCGGTCGAGCTGCCCCATCACGGGGGCCAGCGCGAGCGCCTGCCCGGAGGAGTCGATGCCGGCCAGGAAGTCGGCTCCCCAGCTATCGACGAAGTAGCGGGCGTTCTTGATCGCGTCGTCGGCCTTCGTCGTCGAGTCGCGGAACTCCATCTCGACCTTCTGCCCTGCGATCCCGCCCTTGGCATTGATCTCCTCCACCGCCATCACCGCACCCATCTTGTGGAACTCGCCGTACCCGGCGAGCGTGCCGGACAGGATCGCCTGGTAGCCGACCTTGACCGGCCCCTTGACCGCAGGCGTGGCGCCCCACACCCACTTGGGGGCCAGCAGGCCGCCGCCCAGCCCCCCCGCGGCCGCAGCCAGGGAACCGGCCCCCGTGAGCTTCAGGAATTCCCGTCGGTTCATCCCTTTCTTTTTCATCGACCCTCCCTTGACGCGTGGTCTCGTGAATGCATCGATGCGACAGACGATGCCTCGACGCATTGACGGAGGAAGTCACCCGTTGTTTATCATACTTCGGCGATTTCTCAGAATTCCACCGCCGCGCGAATTCCGCGCAGCGTTCTTTCCGGGTCCGGCAGGTACGACTTCTCGAGGGCGTACGGGAACGGCGTGTCGAAACCCGTCACCCGCCCCACGGGGGCTTTCAGGCGAAGGAAGCATCGCTCCTGGATCAGGGAGGCCACTTCCGCCCCGAAACCGCACGTGCGGGGAGCCTCGTGGAGGACGACCGCCCGGCCCGTGCGGTTCACCGAGGCCTCGATCAGTCCGATGTCCAGCGGCCACAGGGTTCGCGGGTCGATGATTTCGACGTCCACCCCTTCCCCGGCGGCTGCGGCGGCCGCCATCGAGGCCACCGGCACCATCGCCCCCCATGCGATCAGCGTCAGGTCGTCTCCGGGGCGCACGATCCGCCCCTTCCCGATCGGCACCAGGTGCTCCCCTTGCGGCACCTCCCCCTTCACGGTCCGGTAAAGCGCCTTCGGCTCGAGGAAGATCACCGGGTCCTCCCCGCGGATCGCCGAGGAGAGAAGCCCCTTGGCATCCGACGGCGTCGACGGCATCACCACGACCAGCCCGGCGGTATGGATGAAGTACGCCTCCGGGCTCTGGGAGTGGTAGTGCCCTCCCTTGATGCCGCCTCCCGAAGGGGCGCGCACGACCACCGGCGCCGTGAACTGCCCCGCGGACCGGTACCGCATCTTGGCCAGTTCCGAGACGATCTGGTCGAAGGCCGGGTAGATGAAGTCGACGAACTCGATCTCGGCGACCGGACGGAGGCCGTTCATCGCCATCCCGATCGCCATGCCTACGATCCCGCCCTCGTTCAGCGGCGTGTCGATCACCCGCCCCGGCCCGAACCGCCCGAGAAGCCCCTCCGTCGCCCGGAAGACCCCGCCGTCGCGACCGACGTCCTCCCCGAGGACGCAGACGGACGGATCCCGATCCATCGCGTTCGCGAGCGCGTCGTTGACCGCCTTGACCAGCGTGATCTCCGCCATCGCGTCACCCCCTTCCGGGGATCAGGGAGTCGCGCTGTTCGACGAGGTGCCACGGCATTTCCGCGTAGACGTCCTCGAACAGGCTCGTCAGGGGAACGGGGGGCGCGGTTTCCGCCGTTTCCAGCGCCCGGCGCATGGTCTCCTTCGCCGCCGCCTCCTCCGCCGCCGGGTCCGCGAGCAGTCCGCGCACCTGGAGAAAGGCGGCGAACCGGCGGATCGGGTCCTTCTCCCGCCAGGGCGCCACCTCCTCCTCGGCCCGGTAGACCGTCGGGTCGTCGGAGGTCGAGTGCGGTCCGAGGCGGTAGGTCAACGCCTCGACCATCGTCGGACCTTCCCCTCCCCGCGCGCGCTCCATCGCCTCTCCCGCGACCTTGCGGACCGCCAGCACGTCGTTGCCGTCGACGCGGACCCCCCGAAACCCGTACGCGGCGGCCTTCTCCGCCAGCGTCCCTGTGGCCGTCTGGCGCTCCACGGGAACGGAGATGGCGTACCGGTTGTTCTCGCAGAAAAAGACCACCGGCAGCCGGAAGACCCCGGCGAAGTTCATCGCCGCGTGGAAATCCCCCGTGGAGGTCCCGCCGTCGCCGAAGGTGGTGAGCACGGCGACCCGTTCCCCCCGCGCCTTCGCGGCGTACGCCGCGCCGACGGCATGCGGCAATTGCGTGGCCACGGGGGAGGAGACCGACACCAGATGGATCGAGCGGTCGCACCAGTGGTTCGGCATCTGCCGCCCCCGCGTCGCGTCCGTCGCGTTTCCGAGGATCTGGCCCACCAGCGCCGCGATCGGGTACCCCCGTATCAGTCCCACACCGTGGTCCCGGTACGCGGGGAAGATCCAGTCCCCCTCGCGAACGGCGTGCCCCGCCCCGATGGAACACGCCTCCTGGCCGGTCGAAGGGACGAAGAATCCGATCCGGCCGGAACGCTGCAGGGCGAGCGCCTTCTCGTCGATCGCACGCAGCAGCGCCATGTGCCGATAGAGGGACAGCAGTTCCGGATCGGGCAGTCCCGGATCGTTCCCCGGGTCGACCGTCCCGTCCGGACGAAGGGCCGAAACGATCCCCGCGTCCGTCAAGGCGTTCCCCCCTTTCCCCCGTTTGCGGGAGACACCTTCCGCCGGCAGGCGCGGCGGCTCTCCTCCTTCTTCGGATCGGGGATCACCTTCGTCGGTTTCGGCATCACCCCGCGCTCCTTCACCTTCGGAAGCGGGATGACGATCGTCTTTCCCTTCCGCCCCATCGCCTCACCGTTTCCGGATCACGCCCTTCGCCCGCAGGTCGGCGATCCGCGACGTCGTGTACCCGAGCCCCGAGAGGATTTCGTCGTCGTGTTCGCCGAGCAGCGGGGCCCGGCGAGGCGCCTCCGGGACCCCGTCGATCTTGATCGGCATCCCGAGCTGGCGGTCCGTTCCCCCGAGAGGAGACTCCACGTCGAGGACCATGCGGCGCGACGCCGTGTCCGGATGAAGCAGCGCCTCCGACAGGTCCAGAACGGGAGAGACGCAGGCGTCGATCCCGGCAAGCCGCTTCATCCACTCGTCGCGGGGGAGGGCGAGGAACACCGCCCGCAGCTCACCCTTTACGCTTTCCCCCTCCGCACCGGTCGCGTACTGCTTCCCGGCCAGGTCCTCGCGCCCCAGCGCGGAGGTGAGCGCCTTCCAGAACCAGGCTTCGAGCGCCCCGACGCTGAGGAAGCCGCCGTCCGCGCACCGGTACACCTCGTAGCACGGGAACATCCCCGTCAACGGCAGGGAGCCCCGCTCCTGCGGCATGCCGCCGCCAAGATACGATGCCGCCGGCAACGCAAGGGAGGCCATGGCGCCGTCCGTCATGGAGACGTCCACCCTCCTCCCCTTTCCCGTCCGATCCCGTGCGACGAGCGCCATGAGGATACCGGAGAGAGCCATCATGGAGCCTCCGAACACGTCTCCCAATTGCACCGGAAGAAGCGTCGGGGAGTCGTTTTTCCTCCCGCAAAGCCCCAACACCCCTGCGTAGGACAAGTAGTTGATGTCATGGCCCGGGACGTCCCGCATCGGGCCGTCCTGGCCGTACCCGGAGATGGAACAGTAAACGATCTTCGGGTTGACGGAGGAAACCGTATCGTAGTCGATCCCGAGCCGCGAAACGACGCCGGGACGGAACCCTTCGACGACGACGTCGGCGGTTCCGGCGAGGCGCAGGAAGATCGCCTTCCCCTCTTCCGCTTTCAGGTTGATCGTCGCGCTCCGCTTCCCGCGGTTGAGATACCGGTCGACCGGTCCCGTCCCGGGCTCTTCGGCCGCGAACGGGTTGCGCACCCGCGGGCTCGGCTCGTCGATCTTCACGACGTCCGCCCCGTAGTCCGCCATCATCATCGTGCAGAACGGCCCCGGCAGCTGGAGCGAAAGGTCCAGCACACGGATCCCCGAGAGCAGCGTCATCCCGGATCCTCCCTTGAAATCTCTTGTGCTATCTTAGTATCTCTTATGGAAAAAGGGTTTCCGATCTCTCCGGACCGGGCGATCTTCCTCGCGGACGCCCACCTGAACCAGGACGACATCCACAGCCGGAACTTCCTCGCCCTCGTCGACAGGGCGGCGGCGGAAAAGGTGCCCCTGTTCCTCCTCGGAGACGTATTCGACCTCTGGTTCGGCAACCCCGGGCTCACCTTCGACTTCCAGAAGCCGATCGTCGAACGCCTGCGGCGGCTTCGGGGCGAGGGCCTGCGGATCTTTTATGTCGAGGGGAACCGCGACTTCTACCTGAAGCGGGAACACGAGGGGACGACGTTCGACGTCGTCTCGGGGGGGGATCTGCATGCGACGGTCGGGAGGAAGCGGCTGTACCTGTCCCACGGGGACACGGTGAACCGCGGCGATTTCGCCTATCGCTTCTGGAAGGGGATCTCGAAGAGCCGCTTCGCCAACGAGGCGGTCGCCCACCTGCCCCCCTCGATCGTCCTTCCCATGGCGAACCGGATCGAGCGGAACCTGAAGCGTTCCAACCGGAGGCACAGGGGAACCTTTCCGGAGGGGGAGTGCCGCGAATACGCGATGCGCCTCTTTCGCAAGGGGATCGACTTCGTCATCCTCGGACACTTCCACCAGGAGCGGCTGAACCGCTTTTCCCGGGAGGAGGCGACGAAGGTGCTGGCGGTCCTGCCGTCGTGGAAGGATCAGTGGCGCTACTTCTACCTCACCGCCGAGGGGGCGTACGGCTTCCGCGCGTTCAAGCCCGGCGAACCGCTGCTGTAGCCCCGGCAACACCCACCCCAGAACCGGGACGTTCCTGAGAACTCCCGCAGAGAAGATCACAGAACAGACCGCAGAACAGACCGCAGAACAGGGACGTTCCTGAGAACTCCAAAGTGAGTCTATCTTCACGGGAGTTCTCAGGAACGTCCCTGTTCTGCGGTCTGTCCCTGTTCTGCGGTCTGTCCCTGTTCTGCGGTCAGCCCCTGTTGTGCGGGAGTTCTCAGGAACGTCCCGGTTCTGGGGTTCCGGAGGGCTATTCGGTCTTGAGGGTGCGGTGCAGCAGGAAGGCGAAGAGCAGGCCGGCGACCGCCTCCACCAGTCCGAACAGAACGCCGATGCGGTCCAGCCCGAGTCCCACGGGAAGGACCGAGCCGAGGAGCATTCCCGGCAGCCCCAGATTGGCAAGGTAGAACTGGGCGTTGGCGGTCGCCGCCGACACTCCCTCCAGCGGCCCCCTGTCGGCCTTCGAGGCGATCCACGAATACCCCGCGCCGTAGGCGGCGAAGAGCCCCGTCCCCACCAGGAGCATGTGGCCGTGGAGGAACTGGAAGTTGTCGTTCCCGATCCAGAGCATCACGGCGCCCAGGAGAAGCCCGAGGGAGAGGTAGAACAGGGCGGCGCGGACGTACCGGAGCGAGAGGCGCCGGAAGAAGCCGCCCCCGGCATGCGCGCTCATCGGCCCACGGTGCGTTCTCCCACGCTACTTCGCCGTCCCGTTGTCCATGGAGAACGAGGACGCCGCGAGCGCGGGGTCCGCGTGGAACGCGACTTTCCCGCCGCACAGCTTTTCCAGCCGGTTGATGTCGTCCCGCTTCTGGTTCAGCAGCGTCTCGAGGAGCCCCGGGGCGACGCGGACGGAGACCTCCTTGCCCGCCTCCCTCCCTTCGCGGGACAGTTCGTCGTGCAATCGACGCAGGAGGCGCACCGTGGAGGCGTCCTGCGTGGGGATGACGCCTGTCCCCCCGCACAGATCGCACCCCTTGAGGAGGATTTCGTAGAAGGAGGTCCCCATCCTCTGCCGGCTGATCGCAACCAGCCCGAACTTCCCGAGGGAGGTGACGTCGCTCTTCGCCTTGTCCCGCTTCAGCCCTTCCTTGAGGATCCGCTCGACCTCCTTGTTGTGGGACTTGCTCTCCATGTCAATGAAGTCGATCACGATCAGGCCGCCGATGTCGCGCAGGCGGAGCTGCCGGGTCACCTCCTCCGCCGCCTCCCGGTTCGTGCGATAGGCGGTGTCCTCGATGTCCCGATCCTTTGAGGAGCGGCCGGAGTTGACGTCGATCGCCCACAGCGCCTCCGACCGGTCGATGACGATGTGCCCCCCCGAAGGGAGCGGCACCTTCCGCTGCGTCCCCCGCTCCACCTGCTCCTCGAGGTTGAACTTGCCGAACAGGGGGCGCTTGTACCGATACAGCTTGAGCTTCCCCTTCTCCTTCGGGTAGTAGACGTCGAAGAATGCGGACGCCTTGCGATAGGCGGCCTCGGAGTTCATCAGCACTTCCGTGACGTCCGCGCTGTAGTTGTCCCGCAGCGTGCGGATGACGATATCCTGCTCCTCGTACAGCAGCGCCGGAGCCTTGTTCGCCCGCGCCCCCTCCACGGTGCGGTCCCACAGCTTCAGGAGGTTGGTGAGGTCGGCCTTGAGGTCCTTCAACGGCCGCGCCGCGCCCACCGTGCGGACGATGAACCCGAGGTGCTCGGGGTACTCGAGCTTCTCCATCTGCTTGCGGATCCGCTCGCGCTCCTTCTCCCCCGTGATCTTCTTCGAGATGCCGTACCGCTTCATCCCGAGCATCATCACCATGTACCGGCCGGCGATGCTGATGTACGAGGTGACGGCCGCCCCCTTGATCGCCGACTCCTCCTTCGTCACCTGGACGAGGATCTCCATGCCGGGGCGCAGCGGAGGCCGCTTGTCCCCTTCGTTCCACGTCCCGAGGTGGTCCATCAGGGCGCCGGCGCAATACTCGTTCAGCGGCAGGAAGCCGTGGCGGCCGCCGCCGAACTCGACGAACGCCGCCTCGATGGCGTGGGCGATGTTCACCACCTTCGCCTTGTAGATGTTCCCCTTGAACGCCTTCTTCCGCTGGTTCTCCACCTCGTAGTAGTCGAGTACCCCTTCCGCGACGATCGCCACCCGGTTCTCCTCGGAGTGGAGACCGTCGATCAGCATCACCTTCTTCGCCCCGGTCCCCTCCTCCGGCGCGGCCTCTTCCTCCTCCGTCTCTTCCACGTCCTCCGACCCCGCCACCGCTTCCTCGGGCTCGGTACCCCCCGCCGCGAACGCTTCCGCGTCGTCCGTCTCCGGCTCCTCGATCCCGGGGGGCACCTGGGGCGTCGCTCCGCCCTCGCCCTGCTCCGGTCCCTTCCCTTTCCCCCTGCGGCGCCGGCGCCTGCGACGCCGCTTCTTGACGGGTTCCCCCGGAACCGCACCCGGTTCCGCGGCGGTCCCGGGAGTGGCCACCGCACCCTGCGGTGGCGCCTCGACGTTCTCCGGCGTTTCGAAGAGGCCGCCCGCGAACGGTGCCTCTCCGCCTTCCCCCGCATCCCTGGAGGATAGGGGTTCCTCGGCCGGTGCCGCCGCGTACGCCGTATCGGGGACGTCCGCGCCCGCCGGGACCGGCATCCCGCCGACCGCCTCGGCCTCCGCCCCGGTCAAGACCGCCGGCTTCTTCTTTCCGCGCCGTCGCGGCCGGCGCCTCCCCTTCCTCGGTGCGCCTTCTTCCGCTGTCCCGGTCCCGGCCGCGACGGCGCGGAAAGAAGA
>JACZKY010017959.1_pt1 | contig 15378 bp, 16 predicted proteins | sample 8237611 | NCBI WGS metagenome assembly JACZKY01 (sample SAMN16148055, study PRJNA663545) | marine sediment metagenome | biome: sediments and biomass from bioreactor inoculated with such sediments; feature: coastal sediments; material: methane- and iron-fed bioreactor; isolation source: Bothnian...
CGATGCGGATCGCCAAGGAAGACGTGCCGGTACGGATAAACGTACCCGGCGCGGTAGCCCGGCAAAAGACGGGTTTCGGGAACGCGGCAGGCTACGGCATGATCAGCGGCGAATACTTTTCCCTCGGCGCCGGCACGGATATCACGCCGCTGCTCAAAGGGTTGGAGGGCGACCTCTGCCAAAGTCCGCACTGGGGGTATATGCTGCAGGGGAAACTCACCCTGACGTACGCGGACGGGACCCGGGAAACGAGCCAGGGTGGTGATCTGTTCTATTGGCCTCCCGGACACACGGTAATAGTCGCCGAAGATGCCGAAGTCATCCTGTTCAGTCCCCAGGACGAGCACAGCAAGGTCATCGATCACATGAAGGGCAAGATGGGCGCCTGAAGGGGGTCATTCCGCGTGACCCGCCTGTTCCAGACGTTTCGGATGTCCCCAGGCATGTCCGCCGGCGTGCTTCTTCTCAGGCTGGTGGCGGGGTGGGCGTTCATTCTCCACGGATACGGGAAGATCCGGGATCCGTTCGGCTGGATGGGCCCAGAAGCGGCGGTTCCCGGCGTCTTCCAGGCACTGGCGGCCGTCTCGGAGTTCGGAGGCGGTTTTGCGTGGATGCTGGGCCTGCTGACGCCCCTGGCGTCCCTCGGCCTGGCCTGCACGATGACGGTGGCGGTCTGGATGCACGTCACCGTGCTTCACGACCCGTTCGTGGCGCTGCGAGGCGGCCGCTCGTACGAATTGGCCGGTGTCTACCTTTGCGTGGCCGTCCTGCTCCTGCTCGCCGGGCCGGGGCGCTTCTCCCTGGATCGCGTCGTCTTCGGCGAGAAGAGCTGATTCCCAAGGCGCGGTCGTTCCCGGGAGACTCCCTGAACCCGGTCGCTCCTGCCGGTTACGGCGAGGCGCCGGCCGCGCGGATGGACGCGATCGTCGGGATCGCGGCCCGGCCCCCCATCCCTCGGCAGGAGAGGCCGGCCGCGGCGTTGGAAAATGCGAGGATCTCCCTGAAAGGGAGCCCTTTCAGGAGGGCGTACAGGAATCCGGCGTGGAAGATGTCCCCGGCGCCCGTGGTATCCACCGCTTCTACGCGGATGGAAGGCGAGAAGACCTCCTCCCGGTTGTCGCATCCGAACGCCCCGCGGGGGCCCAGCGTCACCGTGGACGTCCTGGGGGCATAACGCCGCAGGATCTCCCGGGCCCCGTCTTCCGGCGAGGCCCCGGGAAAGAGCAACCCCGGAAAGTGCCCCGCGGCCACGACGTGATCGCACAGGGACAGCAGTTCCTCGGTTCCTTCCTGCACCTTTTCCGCGTCCAGAACGACGGGGACGCCCGCGGCCCGGGCGGTTCTCGCCGCGGCGATGGCCGGAGGGACGTCGTGTCCGTCGAGAAGGAGCGCCCGCGCCTGCCGGATTTCTTCCAGCGGAAGGTCTTCCGGGGATACACGGATCCGGGGATCCCGGTCCCACAGGATGGTGCGCTCGCCCGTTTCCTTTTCCACGAGAATCACCGCGAACTGGGACGATGCGCCGGGAACCGTCCGGACGTGGGCGAGGTCGACCCCCTCCCGCGAAAGGAGCAGGGAAGAAAGACGTCCGTGCTCGTCGTCCCCCACATTCCCGACATATTTGCACCGGCACCCCCAGCGGGACAGCGCCACGAGTGCGGTTGCCGCCTGGCCGCCGCCTTCCCGCGCGAACGCGGACATCCGCAGCTTCTCGCCCGGCACCGGGAACCTCGGCAGGCCCACGAGATAATCGACCGCGTTGAGTCCGATCCCGACGACGTCGAACATCGGGTGCCTCCGTTCCTCCGCATGGATCGTTCGGGACGCGGGATTTTCCTTGCATTCGCATTAAAGAATAAATAATAGTATCAATCATCATTCGTTCGTAGTGCCGAACACCCGCGGATACTCATACTTTAAACTCTCCGATGCGGGGGCCGGTTGAAGAAGCGCACCACGCCTGCTTTCCCTTCCACAGAAAGGAGATGAAGAATGAATCCGGACATGAATGCCATGTGGAACGCCTTGCAGAACTCGCTGGGGGGCTACATCCCGCAACTGCTGGGTGCGCTGGCCATCCTGGTGCTGGGGTGGCTGGTCGCCGTGGTGGTGCGTGCCGTGGCGCGCAAGGGGTTGGGCCTGGTGGGCATCAACAAGCACTTCAACCAGCTCACCGGGCAGGCCGTGGACATAGAAAAAATCGTTTGCGTCGCCCTGTTCTGGGTCGTGCTGCTGCTGACGCTGACGGCGGTGTTCAACTCGCTGGACCTGGCGATCGTCTCGGGTCCGTTCGCGACATTGCTGAACCAGCTGTTCGAATACGCGCCGCGCCTCCTGGCCGGTCTGGTGGTGGCCCTGGTGGCCTGGCTGGTCGCCAGCCTGGCGCGCTCGGTGGTCAACAAGGCGCTTTCCAAGACCACGCTGGACGAAAAGCTCTCCGAACACGCCGGAATGGCCCCCATCAGCGACGGCTTGAGCCAGGCGCTGTTCTGGTTCGTCATCCTGGTGTTCGTGCCCGCCATCCTCAGTGCGCTGCAAATGGAGGGCCTGCTGGACCCGCTGCGGGAAATGGTCGCCGAGACGCTCGCCATCCTGCCCAATGTCGTGGCCGCGCTCGTCATCGGAGGCGTGGGCTGGATCGTGGCTACCGTCCTGAGAAACCTCGTCACCAACCTGCTGCGGACGGCCGGAAGCGACCGGATCGGCGAGCGTCCCGTCCTGAGCGAGTCGGTGCAGCTGTCCGGCGTGGCGGGTCTGCTGGTGTTCGTGGCCGTGTTCCTGCCGGCGCTCATCGCTGCGCTCGACGCGCTCCGGATCGAGGCCATTTCCAAGCCCGCGACGGACATGCTGTCCATGCTGCTGGCGGCGGTACCCAGGATCATCGCAGCCGGCCTGATCCTGGTCGTCACCTGGGTGGTGGCCTCGTTCGCCTCGCGCCTGCTCGCCAGCCTGCTGTCCACGGCCGGTTTCGACAGCCTGCCCCAGCGCGTGGGACTTTCCCACGCGTTCGAAAAAACCCCCGCGTCGGTTTTCGTGGGGTACGTCGCGATGTTTTTCGCCGTCCTGTTTGCCACCGTGGAAGCGGCCAACCAGCTCGGCTTCGCGCAAGTCGGCGACATCGTGGACACCTTCACCCGTTTCGGTGGCGAAGTACTGCTGGGCTCGGTGATACTGATCATCGGATTCTGGCTCGCCGACCTCGCCCATGAAGCGATGGACCGCGCCAGCGGCCCCAACAGCAAGGGCCTGGCGAGCATTGGGCGTTTCGCCATCCTGGGGCTGGTGGTGGCCATGGGATTGCGCGCGATGGGCATCGCCGATGAAATCGTCAACCTGGCCTTCGGCCTCACGCTGGGCGCGATCGCGTTGGCGGTGGCCCTTTCCTTTGGCCTGGGCGGACGCGAGGCGGCCGGCAAGCTCATGGAGCATTGGCTGTCCAGGTTCCGTAGCGACGACAGGAAGGCCTGAAACGTCCCGCTTTCTCAAGGGGCCGCCGGGAAGCTGCAGGTCCCGGCGGCTCCGCCGTCCCTCTATTCACTCCTTGACGTAGGCGAACTTCTCCTCCACCTTTCCCGCGCTCACGCGGAAAATATCCATCTTGAACATGGCCGGCTATTTGCTCCCGCGGGGAAACTCCGTCGGGAGAGAAGCATATCAAAGGAGAACATCGGGAAAACTGTCGGTGCGAAGGGAGGTGCGAAATGGCCATATCGATCGGTTGCAAGGAGCTGGGGATCGAATGTGATTTCGTCCAGCAGGCGGAAACCCGGGAAAATGCACTCGAGTCGCTGATGAACCATGTGAAGAAGGAGCATGCCGAGGACTGGTTCGAGGAGGAGGAGATCTACCAGTCCGCCTGCATGGTGGTTCAATCGAAAACGGCTTGAAAGGCGATGGCCGCCCGGGTCGAATGAACGGCCGACGCGGCGCCCCGCGAACGGGTGCGCCGGAAAAGCCGGGTGGGTTCGGAGTCTCAGCGGATCCGGACGAGGATCTCGTTGCGGCGGAACGGCGGGATCGTCCACGGCGGGTTGTACTGGGCGGAAAGAAACGGCGGGACCGGGGTGAGCCCGTCCCGAAAGAGCAGGGAACGAAGCTCCCCGGTTTTCCTCTCGATCGTTTCCGGGTCGGTCCAGCCGCCGTACCGGAGGACCGCGGCGGTGAAGGGGGGGACCTGCCTTATTCGGATGCGCGGGTCTTTGGGGACCGGCATGGTCTCCGGCGTGTAGGAGGCCGGGGCGATGAAGGAGACGACCTGACCGTCGCCGGACCCCGTTTCCTGGAGGACGGGCGCCGTCATCGCGAGCCTCTCCGGTTCGCCGGAAAGTACGGGAGCGGTCATTTCGACCTTGGTGCGCCCCTCGTTGTTTCCGGAAATGTAGGAGAAAAGGCGGCGGAATCCTTCGTTGAGGGCCTCCTTCCACGGCCCGGAGACGGTGGTTTCCGCGACGACATATCCGGCGTACTCCCGGATCTCGTAGCCGTCGTTCCTCGATACAACCTTTTGAGCCGGCTCAGGCACCGTGGCGCACCCCCCCAAGAAAACCGAGACCATCATCAGGACGGCAACCGAAGATTTTCCGATCATTTCGTCGGCACCGGGACGGGGCGTATCAGCGGGTCCGGCCAGCGGTGCGGAATCCGTTGCAGCCGGCGGGTGTCGTAGCCGATGGTGCCCAGCCAGTCGGCCAGCCGCCGGTACTCCGCCTCCTCCATATCGGGGGTCCGGGCCATGATCCAGACGTAGTCGCGCCGGCTGCGGCCGATCACGGTCCGGCTGTACTCGTCGTCCAGGTGGATGATCCGGTACTCGGACTTGATCGGCCAGAGGAATTGCATCCCCCAAACCGCGTTGGAGTCCGTGTCGAGGATGAAGCCCCGGGGTCTGTAGGTCTTCACGGGACCGTCGAATCCTCCCTTGCGGAAGGTGAAGGTCGTCCCGACCGTCCCGTCCGCGTCCAGCCGGTACGACTCGACAGCGTTGTGCGCCCCCTCCTCGACCCACGTCGGGATGCTGGCGATCACGTACCAGTTGCCCATGAAGCGCGGGATGTCGACGCGGCGAACGGTTTCCATGCGCGGCAAAGACGGCCCGCATGCCGCGAACAGCATCCCCAGGGCCAGCACGGCCGCGGCGGCAGAAAACGTTTTCACGCGGGCGCTACCCTTTCCGGAGAAGATTCTCCTTCAGTTTCGAGTCGATCGGATCAACCCCCAGCCAGATGGAGAAGTAGGCGGCGGCGAAATCATCTCCCTCGACGACCACCAGAGGCGTGCCGTTCAAGGAGAGCTCGGTCCCCGACCCGGGTCGATACGTGAGGGCATACCGGTCGCCCGGCTTGACGTCCCGGTAGGCCCGCCGGATCCGTTCGAGACGGTCCCGAAGCGCGGAAAGGGTCGCCGCGTCGACATTCCGTGCAAGGATATCTTCCCCGGCGGTGCCGAACGCCTCCCCGGGGATCTCCCAGAAATAGTGGAATTCCAGCCGCTTGGGAACCTTCCCGAGCGCGGAATCCGGGTCCGCGTCCTCGGGGAGGTAGAGTCCCACGACGTACCCGCGGAAGAAGATCTTTTACCGGAGAAGGGCGGCGTTGTGGAGGCGCAGGGAAAGGCCCCTCCCTTCGTAAATCTTCGGGAAAGGCACCCCTTCCACGACCCGCTCGCCGCCGGATGCATCCCCGGTGGCGGCCGGAAGCGAAAACACCGAGAACACCGAGAACCCCAGGACCAGGCACGCCGACGCTGCCCAACCCTTCCGATTTACAAAAGAAAAAAACACCCTGAACGCTCCCGATAATGACCTGATCGTTTCTATGGGATTCCGGAAATTCCGCCGGGTTTCCGTCCCGGGAGCGGATTCCGAATCCGGGAATTTCGATATTTTCCCCCGGGGATGAATTCCTGTCCGTTCCGTTCCCATCTATCGTAAGGTTGAAATATCCCGTGCCGGAGGATGCGCGATGAGCGGTCCCGTGAAAATCGTTCTGGTCGGATGGGGCGTGATGGCATCGGTGATGGTCCTCCTCTACCTGTGGCAGAGGGCCCGGAAGGACGCGGGGATCGTGGACGCCGGGTGGGCGGCCGGGGTCGGGTTCCTCGCGATTCTCTACGCCCTCGCACTGGACGGGGATCCTTCGCGAAGGCTCGTGCTGGCCGGGGCGGCCGGAGGCTGGGGAGCGCGCCTCGCCTTCTACCTGGTCCGGGACCGTGTGCTTCCGGAAGGGGAGGACGGCCGCTACAAGGCCCTCCGCGAGCGTTGGGGCCCACGCGCCCAGACCGGTTTCTTCCTCTTTTTCCAGGTCCAGGCCCTGTGGGCCGTGTTGTTCTCGCTGCCGTTTCTGGCGGTGGCGACGAACCGGACGCCCTCCTTTTCCATGGCCGACGCGGTTGGAATCGCGGTATGGGGCATCGCCGTGGGTGGCGAAACCTTGTCCGACCGCCAGCTGGCCCGGTTCCGGGCAAACCGCGCGAACCGGGGAAAGACGTGCCGCGACGGGTTGTGGCGTTACTCGCGTCACCCGAACTACTTCTTCGAATGGATCCACTGGTTCGCGTATGTCTTCCTGGGGGCCGGCTCCGCCCTGTGGCTCCTGACGCTCCTGGGGCCCTCGCTCATGTTCCTGTTCCTCTTCAAGGTCACCGGCATCCCCTACACCGAGGCGCAGGCGTTGAAGAGCCGGGGGGACGACTACCGGCGGTACCAGGAAACCACCAGTTCCTTCATCCCGTGGTTCCCGAAAAAGGAAAACCGATGAAGGCCCTGGTCGATCGGGTGGAACGCGGGTGGGTTCCCGATTCGCTCGTGCGCGCCGGCATCCGCTCCCTGAACCGGAGGCGTCTGGCCTCGGAATCCCGCGGGGGGACCGAGGCGCAGCGGCGCCGCCTGATGGAGATGGTCTTCCGGCTCCGCGAAAGCCCCGTGGCCGTCGCCACGCGGGAGGCGAACGTGCAGCATTACGAGGTGCCCACGGAGCTGTTCCGGCAGGTCCTCGGGCCCCGGATGAAGTACAGCTCCTGCCTCTTCCCCCCGGGCGTCGACTCGCTCGCGGAAGCCGAGGAGGCGATGCTCGCCCTCACCTGCGAACGTTCGCGGCTGGAGAACGGGATGGCGGTCCTGGATCTCGGGTGCGGCTGGGGTTCCCTTACCCTCTGGATCGCGGAGAAGTACCCGGACTGCCGGATCCTCTCGGTATCCAACTCGGGGACCCAGCGGGAGCATATCCTGGCACGGTGCACCGGGCGGGGCCTCCGGAACGTGGAAGTGGTCACGGCGGACATGAACGCCTTCGAGCCGGGACGGACGTTCGACCGCGTCGTCTCCGTGGAGATGTTCGAGCACATGCGGAACTACCGGCTCCTGATGCGCAGGATCGCCTCCTGGCTCGCCCCCGGGGGGAGGCTATTCGTGCACATCTTCTCCCACGGGACCTTCGCCTACCTCTTCGGGACGGAAGGGGAGGACGACTGGATGGGGCGGCACTTCTTCACCGGGGGCATCATGCCGTCGGACGACCTCCTGCTCTACTTCCAGGAGGACCTGGTCGTCGAGGATCACTGGCGCGTGTCCGGCCTTCATTACCGCGAGACCGCCGAACGGTGGCTCCGGAACCTGTACGACCGGAAGGGGGAGATCCTGCCGGTACTGGAGGACCGTTACGGCAAGGGGGAGGGGGCCCGCTGGTTTCACCGGTGGCGCATTTTTTTTCTCGCCTGCTCGGAGCTGTGGGGGTACCGGAACGGGGAGGAGTGGTTCGTCTCGCACTACCGCTTCTGCGCCAGAGGGGATGCCTGAGGGGCCCTGTACGCGAGCCAGACCATCGCGGGGAGGGAGATCGCCCAGGCGGCGCCCACCGCCGTCAAGCCCGCCCACAACGGGTCGAACACCGCGATCGCCCCGAGGCGGGCCCCCGCATAGTACGCCGCGGAGCCTCCGGCCGCGCCCAACGCCGCCGACAGCGCAGGACGTCCCTTCAGGAACGAGAGGGAGACGCGCAGGGTCGCCCCGAAGTTGATCCACATGGACACCAGCCAGGGGGGGGACCACGGCGCCGGAAAGGAGCCGCGGACCGGTTCGAAGAAACCCAGGGCGATCATCGCCGTGTCCGCGGCGAATCCCAGAATCCCGCAGGAAAGCAGAAGGACCGCTTCCCCCGATCGCCCGTCCGATTGCGCGAGGCGGACCAGCGCGGCGACGGCCACGGCGGCAGGGCCGGCCCACGGATACCCCCACGCGGCGCCCAGGACGCAGGCGAACCAGCCGGCCTGGAACAGCGCGATGTTGACGGCGAGCCGCAACGGGTTATCGGGACCGGCCGGGGTCAGGCCAGCGCCGGCCCCGCAGAAGGCGGCGCCGGGACGGGATCGAGGGGCGAGAGCGGCTTGCGGAAGATCATCTGGACGACTCCGTTGTAGTGCTCATGGAACGACCCCTCGCAATAGGCAAGGTAGAACTCCCACATGCGCAGGAACGATTCGGGATGCCCCATCGCCCGGACCTCGGCGGCCCTCGCGAGAAACCGCTCCCGCCAGGCTTTCAGGGTCAGGGCATAGTGCGGGGTGATGTCCTCCAGGTGGCACAGGTGCAGGTCGGTTTCCCGCGAGCCGCAGGCGACCATTTCCGAGAGGGAGGGGATGTAGCTCCCCGGGAAGATGTACCGCTTGATGAAGTCCACCGACCTGCGGTGGGCGGGGGAGACCTGGTCCCGGATCGTGATCGCCTGCAGCGCCATCGCTCCGTGGGGCGATAGAAGCCTCCCGCACATCCCGAAGAACTTCGGAAGGTACTGGTGACCCACCGCCTCGATCATCTCGATGGAGACGAGTTTGTCGTACGTGCCCGCAAGGTCCCGGTAGTCCGACAGGAGCAGGCGGACCCGGCCCGACAGTCCCGCCTCCCGGACCCTCCGCTCGGCGTACTCGAACTGCCGGCGGGAGATCGTGGCGGAGTCGACGCGGCAGCCGTACCTGCCTGCGGCGTGGACCGCGAAGCCCCCCCAGCCGCCGCCGATTTCGAGCACGCGGTCCCCCGGGTCCAGGGCGAGCTTCCGGCAGATCCGGTCGTACTTTTCTTCCGAGGCTTCCCGGAGGGTCGCCGACGGGCTTCCGTACACCCCGCAGGAGTACGTCATCGTCTCGTCCAGAAACTGCGCGAAGAAATCGTTTCCGAGGTCGTAGTGCGCGGCGATGTTCTGCCGGCTTCCCCCCCGCGTGTTGCGCCGCAAGGCGTGGTACGCCCGCCGCAGAGGCGTCAGCAGGCGGGCGGACCCCCCTTCCATGGCGGACAGGGCCCCCAGGTTCCGGACCAGGATCCGCACGACGGATACCAGGTCGTCCGCGCTCCACGCGCCCCTCATGTAGGCCTCGCCCGCCCCGACGCTTCCCCCGAGCACCACGTCCCGGTAAAAGGACGGATCGTGCACGATTACGGCGGCCGTCACGGGGTAATCCGGCGTCGCCTCGCCGAACGCCCACTCCCGGTCGCCGTCGATCAGGCGAAGGGAACCGTGGCGCACCGCGGTCAAGGTTTTTCGCAGCGCGGAGCGGCTTGCGGCCGAGACAAGCCTCGCTTCCCGGCCCCGGGCCGCGCCGCCGTCGCTCCGTTCCATCTCCATCGGCGTCATCCCCCCGAATTTTTCGGCCTCTTCGAAGGATGTGCGAAGAAAGGCGCGCGTTTCACCGTCAGGCGCAAGGCCTGCCAGTAAATTCCTGCCACGACCTTCCTCGTCATGAGGGGATGTCGCAGCAGGACCCGGCGCAGGGATGCCGGCGTGACCGGTTCCCGCCGCAGGGAGAGGCTGGCCCGGAAAAGGGGGCGTCCTTCCCGGAGATTGACCATGTGCACATGGACCGTTTCCCCCGGTTCCCGGAACCACCAGTCGTAGTCGATATCCATGTCCATGAAGGGGGAGATGTGGAACGCCTTGCGGAACCGGTGGCGTCTCCACCCCCGCCCGGGCGGCGCGCCGGTCGCGTCCCCCATCACATAGCAGTGCCGCTCCATCCAGGGGGTATTGACGATCTCGGCCACGATCGTCTCCAGCTTCCCCCCGTCCGGGGAGTAGCAGTAGAAGAAGCTCACCGGGTTGAAGCAGTGGCCGAAGTACCGCAGGTGGGCGAGCATCCGGATCGGGCCCGCGGGACGGGTTCCCAGCCGCTCCTCCACGAGGTCCCGCACCGCCGTCTCGAGAGGGACCGACGGATCCCCCAGGTGGTCCTCCCGCCGCAGCCAGGCGAGGTTCGGGCGGTAGGCGGACCAGAAAGCGGATCCCTCGAAGAGGTCCGGCAGCTCGGAGAGGTCCAGGTACATCATGAACAGGCGGTACCGGAAGGAATTCCCCGCGGCGCCGAATCGCCGGTGCCGCACCTCTCCCCGATAGATCGCGCTGTGCGTCAAGGGAACGACACCCCGAGGCGCCGGCAGACCGCGAGGGCGCTGTTCACCCCGTCCTCGTGGAATCCGAAGCCCCAGTAGGCGCCGCAATACCAGGTCCGGCGGACGCCGCTGATCTCCCCGTTCCGCGCCTGGGCGGCGAAGCCGGCGGGGGTGTAAACCGGGTGGTGGTACGTCATCTCCCGCAAGACGGATCCCGGATCGATGCGCTCTTCGCAGTTCAACGTCACCAGGAACTCCACCGGGGCGCGGATCCCCTGCAGGAGGTTCATGTCGTACGTCACCGCGGGAGCCCTCTTCGGCCGGCGGGGGACGAGGTAATTCCACGCCGCCCAGGCCTTCCGGCGGGCCGGCAGGAGGGAGGCGTCGGTGTGCAGGACGACCCGGTTCCCCTGGTACGGGATGGCGGAAAGGATCTTTCGTTCCGCCTCCGACGGGTCGGTGAGCATCCGCAACGCCTGGTCGCTGTGGGCGGCGATCACCACCTGGTCGAACCGTTCCACCGCGCCCCCGCGCGGGGTCACTTCCACCCGGTCCCCGAAACGCCGCACGCTCTCCACGGGCGCGTTCAGCCGCAGCCGGTTCCGGAACGGTCGCGCGAGCGGTTCGAGATACTCCCGTGACCCGCCGCGGATCACCCGCCACACGGGCTGGTCCTGCAACGAAAGGAACCGGTGGTTCTGGAAGAAGGAGACGAACGCCCGAACCGGGAACTCCAGGAACCGTTCCGGGTCCGCGGACCAGATCGACGCCCCCATCGGGACGAGAAAACGGTCGGCGAACTCCCGGGTGTAGCCGCCCCCGGACAGGTAGGCGCCCAGCGTGGTCCCCTCGTCCCGTCCGCGAAGGATCCCGGGCGCTTCCCGCCGGAACCGGAGGATGTCGCGGACCATGCGCAGGAAGGGGAGGCTCAGGAGGTTCCGCCGCTGGGCGAACAGCCGGTCCAAGGAGGAGGGGCAATATTCGACCCCGGTGCGCTCGCACTTCACCCCGAAGCTCATCGTGGACGGCTGCGACGCCACCCCGAGCCGACCCAGGAGCGCGAGGAAGTTCGGGTACGTCTCCTCGTTGAAGACGATGAAACCGGTGTCGATGGCGTACCGCCGGCCTGCCGCCTCCACGTCCACCGTGTGGGTGTGCCCCCCGATCCGCCCTTCCGCCTCGAACACGGTGACCTCGTGTTCTCTGGACAGCCAGTGCGCCGCGGCCAGGCCGGAGATCCCCGCGCCGACGACGGCAACGTTCACGAAGAGGGGAGTCCTTCTCGCCGGACGGCGTCCGGGACCGGCCGGAGCCCATGGACGATTTTCAGGCGCGAAAGGATCGTAAGGAGGTAATACGTGACGTCGACCTCCCACCAGTAGAAGCCCTGGCGGGCGGCCGTAGGGTACCGATGGTGGTTGTTGTGCCAACCCTCCCCGAAGGTGAGCACGGCGAGCCATCCGTTGTTCCGGCTCTCGTCCCCCGTGGCGTACCGCTTCGAGCCGACGAGGTGGTCCAGGGAGTTGATGGTCGACGTGGCGTGGAACAGGACGGTGGTGGAGATGAAGAACCCCCACACCAGCATTTGCGGACCCGTGGTCCCCAGGCCCGGAGCGTAGGATTCGAGAAGCGCACCCGCTCCGTAGAGGCCCCCCGCCAGCAGGACCGGAACGACGATATCGAACCGGTCCAGGAACTTCAGTTCCGGAAACCTCGCGAAGTCCTTGATGCGTTCCAGGGGCGTCGGGAAATTCCGGGTCGAAAGGATCCAGCCGACGTGGCTCCACCAGAAGCCGTGAACCACGGGGGAGTGGATGTCCTCCTCCTTGTCGGCGTACCGATGGTGATGCCGGTGATGCCCGGCCCACCACAGCGGCCCGCGCTGCACGGACGACGCCCCGAGCGCCGCGAAGGCGAAGGTCCAGCCGCGGGACGCCTTGAACGCGTTGTGGGAGAAGTAGCGATGGTAGAAGGCCGTGATGCCGAACATGCGCACGAGGTAGAGCCCGACCGCCGTCCAGACGGCCACGGGACTCCAGCCGACCCGGAGCACGCCGAGGCAGGCGAGGTGGAGAAAGAGGAACGGCAGGACCCTCCACAGGTCGACCTTCTTCTCGGGGGCGGCCGCCATCTCCTCGCCCCCTGCGTACGAGTCGAACCAGCGCGTGAAGGACAGAAGCGCGTGACGAAGCCACCCGTTTCGAGCCTTTTTTTCCATTATGATGAATTTATCATACCCGTTGGAATGCGACGAGCCCGTCGCGGGCACCGGAGCCATTTTCCACGGGGAAAGGAGGGGTCGAATGGAGGACGCGCATTCGCTGGAGCGGATCGTCCGGGAGCTTCTGTCCTCCCAGAGGCTGGCGGTCCTCGCGACGGAGGCCGGAGGCCATCCCTATGCGAGCCTGATCGCTTTCGCCGCCGCGCCGGATCTGAAAGCCCTGGTCTTCGCCACCCCCCGGCCCACGCGGAAGTTCACGAACCTTTCCGCGAATGCGCGCGTATCCATCCTCGTCGACAACCGGGGAAACCTCGAGGAGGACTTCGTCGAGGCCGCCGCCGCGACCATTCTGGGGACGGCAATCGAGGCGACCGGGGAGGAGCGGGATTCCTGCCTCGCCGTATTCCTCGGGAAACATCCGTACCTTTCCTCCTTCGTCCGATCCCCGAACTGCGCCATTTTCCGCGTCGAGGTGGAAGCCTACTACGTCGTCCACCGGTTCCAGTCGGTTTCGGAGCTCCACGTCCGCCGGTGACGGTTCTCGTCCCCATCGATCGCGCCGCGGGAGAGGGCCCCGCCCTCGTCGGCGGAAAAACCGTGGCGCTGGCGCGTCTCGCCGCGGCCGGCTTCACCGTACCGCATGCCTTATGCGTGACGACCGCGGCGTACCGGGAATTCGTCGATTCCGGAAACCTGTCCGCCGCGATCGCGCGGGAGCTGGGACGCAAGCGGTTCGAGGACATGCGGTGGGAGGAGATCTGGGACGCGGCTCTCCGGATCCGGACGTTGTTCGACCGGGCCGCGTGGCCGGTCGACGTGGGGGCGACGCTGCGGGAGCGGATCCGGGTGTCGTTCGGGGACCGTCCGGTGGCCGTGCGCTCCTCGGCCCCCGGGGAAGACGGGTCGACCGCGTCGTTTGCGGGGCTGCACGAATCGTTTCTGAACGTCAACGGTCCGGACGCCATCCTGGACCACGTGCGACGCGTCTTCGCGTCCCTTTGGTCGGACCGGGCGCTGCTCTACCGGAAGGAGCTGGGGCTCACGCCGACCGGGAGCGGAATGGCGGTACTGGTCCAGGAGATGGTCCCCGCGGAACGGTCGGGGGTCGTTTTCGGGGTCAGCCCGGTCGACCCGGCCGCGGCCGTCGTGGAGTCGGTCTGGGGGCTGAACGAAGGGCTGGTGGACGGCACGGTGGAACCGGACCGATGGACCTTCCGCCGGAGCACGGGGGAGGTGGTCGCACACCGTGCCCCGGTACGGGAAAAAAGGGTCGTCCCCGGGCCGCCAGGGACCGTTCTTTCGGACCTTCCGCCGGATGCGTCGGGACGGCCTCCGGTCTCGGATGAGGAGGCGTGCGCGGTGTTCCGGCTGGCCCTCGCGGCGGAAGCGTTCTTCGGCTCACCCCAGGATGTGGAGTGGTGCATCGCCAAGGGGGTGCTTCACGTCCTCCAGTCCCGCCCCGTCACGGCCCGTTCGGCCTCGGACGGGGGCGACGACCGGGCCTGGTACCTCAGCCTCAAGCGCAGCTTCGGCAACCTGAAAAACCTCAGGGCGCGGGTCGAGGGGGAACTCCTTCCCGCGATGGGCCGGGAGGCCGATGCCATGGCTTCCGTCGACCTTCCTGCGCTCCCCGTTTCGGAACTGGAGGAGGAGCTCCGGAAACGCGAGGCGGCGGTGGCGAGGTGGGAGGGGATCTACAGGAGCGAGTTCATTCCGCTGGGGCACGGCGTCCGCCTCTTCGGACAGTTCTACAACGATTCGGTCGCTCCGGAGGACCCCTTCGAATTCACCCGGCTGCTTTCGGGGACGGGGATGCTCTCCCTCGAGCGGAATGCCCTGCTGATCGACCTGGTGGAACGCCTGCGCGCCGACCGGCCCCTCGCGGAACGCGTGGCCCGGGACGGCAAGGGCGACGCGGATTTCGAGCGCCGGGCCGCGGGTTTATTTCAGGGGTATGGGGACTTTTTCGGTTCCGCGGGGGGTTCGGCCGGACGGAGCGGTTTTCTTTCCCTCCTGCTGGAAATGTCCCGGCGGCCCGGGGGGTCCCCCGGAAGGAGCCCCGGGGACGGCGCGGCGCTGCGCGACGGCTTTCTCTCCCGTTTCGAAGGGGAGGCCCGGAACTTCGCTTCGGAACTCCTGGACCTGGCCCGGGACTGTTACCGGCTTCGGGACGACGACAACATATGCCTCGGCCGCCTGCACGCCGCGCTGGCCCGGGCGGCGGAGGAACTGCGTCGAAGGGCTTCGGGCGGGGGACGGGAAGGGGCCGGGCCCGCCGGGCGCGGAGACAGGATCCGCACGCTGAACGAGTCGACGTCCCCTTCCGGGGAAGGATCTCCTCCCGTGATGGAGACCCCCGACTTTCTCCAACGGGACCGGCAACTCGTCGGCCAGCCCGCCGGGCCGGGATACGCACGGGGGCCCGCCCGGGTCGTCCGGGAGACCGCCGACCTGTTCGCCCTCCGCGCGGACGAGGTCCTGGTCTGCGACGCGGTGGACCCGAACATGACCTTCGCGATTCCGCTGGCCAGCGCGATCGTCGAGCGGAGGGGCGGCATGCTGATCCACGGGGCGATCATCGCAAGGGAGTACGGCATTCCCTGCGTCACCGGGATCCCCGACGCCGTTCACCGGATCCGCACCGGGGACATGCTGTCGGTCGACGGGTACGGGGGGATCGTCACCCGCCTCGGGAAATAGGGGCCCTGCGGACAGCACCCCCCGATCCCTCCTGCTCCCTGGAGGCGTCGTGGGGCACGGAAAACGAATCATTAGGGAAACGAAT
>JACZKY010066631.1_pt1 | contig 15349 bp, 16 predicted proteins | sample 8237611 | NCBI WGS metagenome assembly JACZKY01 (sample SAMN16148055, study PRJNA663545) | marine sediment metagenome | biome: sediments and biomass from bioreactor inoculated with such sediments; feature: coastal sediments; material: methane- and iron-fed bioreactor; isolation source: Bothnian...
GTCAACGGGAACGGTCGCCGACGCGCTCTGGGGAGAGGCTGAGGAGGGCCCGTCCGGGGCGACGGTCGCCTCTCCCGGGAGATCCGCGGGTTTCCGCCCCTCCGTCCCGACGGGCGCCCCTTCCGGCGCCCCGGGCGGGGAGAATTCCGCGGCTTTTCCTGCGAACGGGGCCGACACGAACAGCACGAGCAGCAACCCCGCCGCCAGAACGTTCCTCACTTGCCATCCCTCATGACGCCCTCCTCTGGAAACAATATAAGCCGTTATTTTATTTGATGAATTCTCCCCCGTCAAGGGTCTTTCTCCGAAGGCAGCGTCCGTCGCCTCCTTTCCTGCGCGGGCACTCCGTATTCCGTCCTTCCGTCTTATCGGACGAAGGGGGGGAAAAATTCACATCGGTCCCGTTTGTCAAAGGGACACGGGTTCGTACTCCCCGGTCGGGCGGGGGACGTGGACCGATGCGGGGAGCAACCGCGCCCCGGAAAGGATCTCCCGGACGCGATCCCGCTGGTCGAGCGGAATCCGGATGGCGAGCCCGCAATCCGAGGTCAGGCTTCTGGGGACGGGGATCAGGCGCAGCGGCACTCCGCCCCCCTTCAGCCGCTTCTCGGCCGACAGGACCTGGTGGGTCCCCCGGAAGATGAGGATCATGTTCGGGGACGCGAGCTTCGACACCCCCCATCCCTCCGATTCCATCGGTTGACCCGCATGGTACCACTCGAGGCGCATCCTCCCCGAATCCGATTATAATGTCGCGATGGGCGTTACCGCATCCTCCGTCGTGCAGGAGACCCCCTGGGCCCTCATCGCCCTCATCGGGGCCGCGGCGCTCGCCGTGAACCTCCCCCTGGGCTACGCCCGCGAAGGGTTCCGGAAATTCTCCCTCGGGTGGTTCGTCTGCGTCCACCTCTCCGTCCCCCTGATCGCCTGGCTGCGTCTTTCCAACCACGTCAGCGCCTGGGGGATCCCCGCATTTCTCGCGTGCGCCGTGCTGGGGCAGTTCGCGGGCGGGAAGGTCCGGCGCATCCGTCGGGAGCGGGCGTGAGACGGAAAGAGGCCGCGCCGCTGTCGTCCGTCCTCGCTTCGTTCCTCGAATCGCTCCGGATCCCCCACGTCGCCTTCCTCGTATCGCTGCGGAAAAAATGGCCGGAGATCGCCGGCCCGCTGGTCTCCCGGAACGCGATCCCTCTCTCGCTGCGGAACGACGTCCTCACGATCGTCGCGCGGAACCACGCGTGGGCGCAGGAACTCCAGATGAGCAAGACCGCGATCCTGTCGAGAATCCGGGAGGCGGCGGGAGAGAGGATCCCGGTCCGCGACCTTCGGTTCACCGTGGGCCCGCTCGCGTCGACGGAGGAGGAGGCCGCGCCGCCGGAGGAGCCCCCGATCCCCGCGGGGCCGGATCCGGAAGGGCTGTCCGCCGTGGCCGATCCGGAGACGCGGGAGAGCCTTCGCTCCATCCACCGCCGTTCGAGGCCCCGAAAATGAGTCCATCGGACGAAGCACCGCGCTTCATGAATGCGGATGCGTTCGAGGCCCGCTGAAGAGGCGGCAGACCCGCTCCACCTCGGGGGAGGAAAACCCCCCGGCGCCGCGCAGGAACAGGGCCGGCAGAACCCGGGGAGCCCCGGCGCCGGTTCGGACCGCGCAGCAGAGAAGGCGGGACGGCGGCAGGCCGTCGCGGGGATGCACCGGCCGCAGGCACTCCACACGCAGCCCCTCCTTCGCGGCGCACGATTCCATTTCCGCGCTGCGCGCGGCGGGCAGGATGAAAGCGAACCGGCCGTCCGCGGCGAGGAACCGGGCAGCCGACGAGAAGAGCTCCGGAAGCGTGCAGGTCACCTCGTGCCGCGCCGCTTCCCTTCCACGGTCGGGGTTGCGGCGTCCGCGGCCCGCCCGGACGTACGGCGGGTTCGACACCACGAGGTCGAACGATCCGGGCTCGATCCCGGGGATGTCCCCTCGAACATCCCCCGGCACGGCGACCAGCCGCCGGGAGAGTCCGTTCTCCCGGAAATTATCCCGTGCGAACGCGAGCAGGCCCTCCTGGAGTTCCACGCCCGTTCCGGAGAACCCGCGGGGAGCGAGGCGCGACAGGAGCAGGAGAAGGACCCCGCACCCCGTCCCGAGGTCGAGGACCGCGCCGCGGCAGAACGGGGCGGCGAAGCCGGCGAGCAGAACGGAGTCGATCGAGAACCGGTACCCCCGCTCCGGCTGGCGGATGGCGAGCAAGCTAACCCGGTACGCTGTCTCCCGCCGCTACGGGGAAGATGAGCAGCCCGGTGCCGATCTTCGGGTAGAAGAAGGTCGTCTTCTGGGGCAGGACGTGGCCCGACAGGGAGACGTCGCGGAACTCGGCGACCGAAACGGGGTTCAGGAAGAAGGCGGCCTGGGTCGCCCCGGAAGCGATGTCCCCGATCGCCTTGGCGGGGTCCTTGTAATATTTCACGAACTGCCCCGCGGTCACCGCCTCGGGGGAGATCCCCAGCAACTGCTCGAACAGGTACCCGTGGAGCAGGACGACGTCGAGGGGGCGAAGCTGGGGCGGGAACTTCGCGAGGTGACGGTCGGTGAAGCCGGGCAGGTCCGGGAACGTGACGAGGTGGAACCGGTTCCCCCCCGTGCTCCACGCGATCGCTTTTCCGTCGCGTCCCGCCGCCTCCACCGCCCGTATCGCGTCCTCGGGGGTCCCTTCCCGGGTTACCACCGGCAGGTGCGCCCCCACCTTCGCGAGGAACGCTTCGGCGGAAAAATCCGGCAGGGAGTGGATCCCCCGATGGGTGGGGAGGATGACGATCCCCTCATCGTCCATGTTGCAAAGGAACATCAACACGTGCTCGTACGCCGCTCCCGGGCGTGCCCCGTGCTTCGCGCGCATCTCCTCACGGAAGGCGAGGGCGGTTTCATACCGATGGTGTCCGTCCGCGATGAACACCCCCTTGTCCGCCATCGCTTCGACGGCGCCGAGGATCGCCTTGGGTTGCGTGACGGTCCACACCCTGTGCTTCACCCCGAGGTCGTCCACCGCGGAGAGGTCCGGCGAGGACGCCCTCCCCGCGCGAAGGCTCGCGAGCGCCTCGTTCCCCGGATCGGAGAAGAGCCCGAAAATGGGGCTCATGTGGGCATCCGTCGCCCGCATCAGGGCGAGGCGGTCCTCCTTGGGCTTCGCGAGGGTCCGCTCGTGGGGGAACACGACGCCCTCGCCGAAGGGCGACAGCTTCAGCGCCCCGAGGAACCCCTTCCGCACGAACGTCCCCTTGTCGGGGATCGAGAACTCCTGCTCGTAGTAGTAGAGGGCCGGAGCGGGGTCGCGCAACAAGGTCCCCTCGGCCTGCCACTCGCGGAACCACGCCGCCGCCCGGGTGTACTTGTTCGAACCGGGGCCGTCGCCCTCCCTCGCCTTCCCGAAATCGATCCACACGATGTTGCGGGCGTGGCGGCGGTGCAGGGCGTCCTGCTCCTCCGGAGAGAGGACGTCGTACGGCGGGGCCACCACGGCGGTCAGGTCGCCGACGCGCCCGGTGTCGTAGCGGATCCCTTTGAACGGCTTCACGTCGGCCATGGCGTCACCCTCTCTCCAGGAATTCGATGATGTCGCGGAACGGAAGAAGCCCCTCCCGCAGAAGGACCGGGCGGTCGTCGACCATCCTCACCACGGTGGACCCCGGGGAGATCCCGCCGCCTGCCCGGCGTGCACCCCCTGAAGGCGCTTTGCCCCCCGTCCTTCCTGCTGCGGGGGTACCCCGGCAGCGCGAAGCTCGTACCGGGGCGCCACCCCACAGGACCCAGTCGACGTCCCCGGTGAATTCCCGGACGATCTCCTCGGCGGACCTCCACGCCCCGGGGTTCCCGGAGCGGTTCGCGGACGTTCCGGTGACGGCGCCGGAAAGTCCCGCCGCCAGGGCGCGCGGGACGGGGTGGTCGGGGACGCGCAGGCCTACGGTGTCGCCTCCGCCGGTCACGGCCGGGAGGACTCCCGGACCCGCGGGGAGCACCAGGGTGAGTGCGCCGGGCCAGAACCGGTCCATGAGTCGGGCGGCCGCCGCGGGAACGTGCCGCGTCCACCGACCGACCTCTTCCGCCGTCGACAGGAGCAGCGGGACCGGCTTCCCCTGATCCCTGCCCTTGGCGGCGAACAAACGGGCGAGCCCCGTCTCCGAGCAGGGGTCCACGCCGATTCCGTAGAGCGTATCGGTAGGGTAGATCACGACCCCGCCGGCCTTCAGCGATGCGATCACCTCGGGCGGGATGAGCGCCTTCGGAGTCATCGACCCTTCGGCCCGGTCCGCGTCGAGGAGGACCAGCCGCGTCAATGCGTCCCCCTCCCGCCCGGCTCGGGGAGCGGCGGATCCACGTCGGGCGGCGCCGGAAGGCCAGGAACGCGCTCCACGGACGGGTGGATCATCGGAGCCGGCGCGCCGTCTTCTCCACGGCGCCCGTCATCGCCTTCCGACCGGCCCGGATCTTCGCCCTGAGCTTCGCGGAAGAAAGGGCGAGGATCTGCGCCGCGAGCTGACCGGCGTTGTGCGCCCCCGCCTTCCCCACGGCCATGGTCGCGACCGGCACGCCCGCGGGCATCTGCACCGTCGAGAGGAGGGCGTCGAACCCGCCGAGGGGCGACCCGGCCAACGGCACGCCGATCACCGGAAGCGCCGTCTCGGCGGCCACGAACCCGGCGAGATGCGCCGCCGCGCCCGCCCCCGCGATGATGATCGAGAACCCCTCCTTCTCGGCGCTCCGGGCCAGGGACTGGGTCCGGCCCGGAGACCGATGCGCGGAGGCGACGGTCATCTCGAAAGGGATCCCGTACCCGGACAGCACTTCCGCCGCCGCCCGCATCGTCTCCACGTCGGAGGCGCTCCCCATCAGGATCAGGACCTTCCCGGCCATCAGGTCGTCCCCTCGGAGTCATCGACCTGTTGGCGCGCCAGCGCCTTCCGGCCGATGTCGGTGCGGCAGTAGGCGCCTTCCCAGTGGATCCTGTCCACCGCGCGGTACGCCCTGGCGATCGCCTGTTTCAGCGTGTCGCCGATGGCGGTGACCCCGAGCACGCGTCCCCCGTTGTTGACCAGGCGCCCATCCTGCATCGCCGTGCCGGCGTGGAACACGACCACGCCCTCTTCCTTCTCCGCCTCCTCGATTCCATCGATCGGGCGGCCCTTCTCGTAGCTCCCGGGGTAGCCGGCGGAGGACATGACGACGCAGACCGCGGGCCTCGGATCGATCTCCATCGTCGCGTCGGTGATTTCTCCCCGCGCGCACTGCATCAGCAGGGGAACGAGATCGCTTTTCAGGCGGAGAAAGAGCGGCTGCGCCTCCGGGTCTCCGAAGCGCACGTTGAACTCGAGGACCCGGGGAGTCCCCCGCTCGATCATGAGCCCTGCGTAGAGGATGCCGCGGAAGACGATCCCCTCCGCGCGAAGGCCGGACAACAGCGGCGCGAAAATCTCCCGATGCACCCGCGCCTCGACCTCGGGCGTCACCACGGGCGCGGGGGAGTACGCCCCCATCCCGCCGGTGTTGGGTCCCGCGTCGTCGTCCCCGATCCGCTTGTGATCCTGCGAGGAAGGAAGCGGAACGAACCGCGTCCCGTCGGTGAAGACGATGTACGACGCCTCTTCCCCCGGAAGGCACTCCTCGATCACGACGCGCTCCCCCGCGGGGCCGAACACCCGCTTCTCCATCACGTCCTTGAGGAACGCCACCCCCTCCTCGTACGTCTGGGCGACGGCGACGCCTTTCCCCGCGGCGAGGCCGTCCGCTTTCACCACCACCGGCAGCCGGTGGGTCAGCAGGTACTGCTCCGCCTCGTCGTACTCGTCGAACACCCGGAAGGAAGCGGTCGGGATGCCGTACTTCGCGAGGATGGTCTTCATGAAGACCTTGGAGCCCTCCATCCGCGCGCCCTCGCGGTCCGGCCCGCACACGAGGAGCCCCTCTTTTGCGAGCAGGTCGGTGAGCCCCGCCGCCAGCGGCGCCTCGGGGCCGACCACGGTCAGGTCGATCTTCTTCGACACCGCGAAATTCCGCAGCCCCTCGAGGTCGTCCACCGCCAGCGGGACGCATTCCGCGTGACGCGCGATCCCGGGGTTGCCGGGAGCGGCGTAGATCCTCGACACGAGGGGGCTGTTCGCGATCTTCCAGGCCAGCGCGTGCTCGCGGCCGCCGCCGCCGACGATGAGGACAGAAATGCCCATTCCGTTTCCCCCCGCTCCTCTCCCCGCGGTGCCGTTAATGCCGGAAGTGCCGGACGCCGGTGAACACCATCGCCATCCCGTGCTCGTCGGCCGCGGTGATCGTCTCCGCGTCCCGGATCGAGCCCCCCGGCTGGATCGCGGCAGTGGCTCCCGCCTCCGCCGCGACGTCCAGGCCGTCCCGGAACGGGAAGAAGGCGTCGGAGGCGACGACGGTCCCCTTCGTGGGGTGCTGCGCCTTCATCACGGCGATCCTCGCCGAGTCCACCCGGCTCATCTGACCCGCCCCCACGCCGACCGTGCGATCCTTCATCGCGTAGACGATCGCGTTGGATTTCACGTGCTTGCACACTTTCCACGCGAACAGCATCGCCTCGAGCTCGTCAGCGGAGGGCTTGCGCTTCGTCACCACCTTGAGATCCCCGGCGTCGAGGACGTTCCGGTCGCCGGTCTGCAGGAGCAGCCCGCCGCTCACCCGCTTCATCTCGAACGTCGGCGCGCCGGACCACTGGAACGCTCCGCCGGTCTCGAGCACCCGAAGGTTCCCCTTGGAGGAGAGGATCTTCCGGGCCTCCTTGTCGCATGAGGGGGCGATGACCGCCTCGAAGAAGGTGTTGGCCACTTCCCTGGCCGTCTCGGCGTTCACCGGGCGATTGAACCCGATCACGCCGCCGTACGCCGACACGGGATCGCACTCTCGCGCCTTCTTGAAGGCGTCCAGGAGCCTTCGCTTGGAAACCCCCACGCCGGAGGGGTTCGTGTGCTTGACGACGACCGCCGCCGGGATGGAGAACTCGAGGGCGAGCTGAAGGGCCGCGTCGATGTCGACGATGTTGTTGTAGGAGAGCTCCTTCCCCTGGATCTGTCGCGCGCCCCCCAGCGTCGGCTCGTCGGGAAGCGCGGTGTCGGCGTAGAACGCCGCCGCCTGGTGCGGATTCTCCCCGTACCGGAGCCCCTGGAGCTTCCGCCATTGGGCCGTGAAGGTCGCCGGGAACGGTTCCTTCCCCCCCTCCCCGGCGCCGAGGTAGTTCGAGATCGCTGCGTCGTACCGGGCGGTCAGCGCGAACGCCTTCCTCCCGAGCTCCTTCATGGTCGCTTCGTCGAGGTTCCCCGCGTTCTTCTTCAGCTGCGCGAGGATCCCGGGGTAGTCCGCGGGGTCGCACACCACCGCGACGGACTGGCAGTTCTTGGCGGCCGAGCGGAGCATCGAGGGGCCGCCGATGTCGATATTCTCGATCGCCTCCTCCCTCGTGCAGCCGGGGCGCGCGACCGCGGCCTCGAAGGGATACAGGTTTCCGATCAGCATGTCGAACGGGAGGATGCCGTGCCGCCCGATCGTTTTCATATGGTCCGGGTTCCCGCGCAAGGCGAGGAGCCCGCCGTGGATTTTCGGGTTCAGGGTCTTGACCCGCCCGTCCAGCATCTCGGGGAACCCGGTGTACTCCTCGATGAGCCGCACCGGGACCTTCTTCTCCCGCAGCAGCTTCGCCGTGCCTCCCGAGGCGTACAGCTCGACGCCGAGCCGGGACAGCGCGGCGCAGAACTGCGCGACGCCGGTCTTGTCGGAAACGCTGACGATCGCCCTATGGATTCTCGCCATGGTCTGGGATCCTTCCTTGGAGTCGCTGCGGCATGTGCGGGTCGGAGAGCGGCGTCACGGCCTGATGGGAACGGCCCCTATGACGGTCTTGATGTCCTCGTCGGAGAACTTGATCCCGAAGCCGAGGAACAGGGTCCGCAGGTTCCTCTCCCTCGCGATCGCGTCGTCCACGCCGCCGGTCACGAAAAGGTTTTTGACGATATCATAGTTGCCGTACAGTTTCAAATGCGGCGGCAGGTCCTTGCGGGAGAAGTCGAAGGCGTCCGCGCCGATCGTCAGCCGGTTCTTCAGGAGCTCGTACTCCAGGCCCAGGCCGCCGGTGGATTCGATCACGCCCCCTTTCAGCGTGAACCCCGAAAACCGCCTGGCGATCAGCGCGGAGATCTTCAGCTTGTCGCTGAACCGCTCCTCTGTCACCGTCGTCGTCGTGCCGGGAGGGTTGACGGTCGACGTCGTCGTATCGGAGCTGAACCTTCCGCGCGGGTCGTCGACCACGCCGATCGAGTAATACTTGTCCGCCGTCGGCTGGAGACGGAGGTTCACGTAGTGCTTGAACTCGGACGACGCCTCCTGCCATTCGAGGTGGTAGTCGATGAAGGTCTTCAGCTGCTCCGTCTTCCGGACGTACCGGTTGATCCCTTCGAGGGTATCGGTGATCGAGGTGTGGGCGGTGTTGTCGTTGACGAGCTTCCCCAGGGTCCCCTCGCCCCGGTCGATCTTGGCCATCACCTTTCCTGCGGCGTCCAGCGTGTTGTCGAGGCGCGCGGAGGCGGCCCTGAAGTTTTCGATGGTCTCCTTCAGGTTCTCGCGGTTGTCCCCCACGACGCCGCTCACCCGGTCGCTCATCTCCTCGAGCTTGGCCACCAGTCCGGGCGTCTCGTTCTTCAGCGTATCGGAAAACGCCCGAAGGTTCGCGATCGTCGCGCGGATGTCCTCCTTGTTCGTCGAGGAGACGTCGGAGAGATCCGCGGAGAGCCGGTCGATGTTGGCGATGATCCGTTCGAACCGCTTCTCGTTGCCCTGGATGACGGTCCGGAGGGACTCCGAGGTCGCCCGGACGTCCCGGAGGATGTCCGAAAGCGCCGTCTTCCCCTCCTCCGTTCCGAAGGTCTCGGCGAGCGCCTCGGTGAACTTCTTGACGTCGTCCCCGACCGCCCCCAGCTTCCGCACCATTTCGTCGAAGTTCGTGGGACTCTGCGTGTTGGCCACCTGCCCCCCGGCGGGCAGGTAGTGTTGCGTGTCCTTTCCCGGGAGGAACTCCACGTACTTCTCGCCGAGGAGGCCCTGCGTCTGGATGGAGGCGACCGAGTCGACCGGGATCCCGACATCGGAACGGATGCGCAGGACCAGGCGCGCCCGGTTTCCGGCGAGCTTGATCTCCTCGACCTTCCCGATGGGGACGCCGGCCATCTTCACGTCCGACTTCGGCTCCAGCCCCGCCGCCGAGTCGAAATCGACCGTGAGCGGGTACCCCTTCTCGGCGATCAGGCCCCACTTGCTCACGCGGAACGTGAAATACGTGAGGATGATCAGCCCAAGAAGGACGAAGATGCCGACCCTTGCCTCCCTGGACATCGACGATGCTCCCCCTGGTGGTTCGATTCCCGCCCCGAAAGGCCGGGGATACTATATCATCGGCGGACGAAGCGGGCGAACTCCTCGTTCTCGTCGGTGATGGGTCCGTGCGCGCGACCCTCCACGAACTGCGCGACGACGGGATTCGACGTCGTGCGGATCTGCTCTGGCGTCCCCACCTCGATGATCTTCCCCCTGTACAGCATGGCGATCTGGTCCGCGATCTTGTAGGCGGAGGCCATGTCGTGGGTGATCGTGATCGAGGTCACCCCGATCGTCCCCCGCAGCGAGACGATCAGGTCGTTGATGACGTCGGCCATGATGGGGTCCAGTCCCGTCGTCGGCTCGTCGTACAGCAGGATGTCGGGCTCGGAGGCGATCGCGCGGGCCAGCCCCACGCGTTTCTTCATGCCGCCGGACAGCTCCGCGGGCATCAGCCGCTGGATGTCCCGCAGCCCCAGCATGGAGAGCTTCTCCTCCACCACCTCCCGGATCTTCCCCTCCGGGTGCATCTTCAGGCGCCGCAAGGCGAACGCCACGTTGTCCCCCACGTCCATCGAGTCGAACAGGGCCGATCCCTGGAAGAGCATCCCGAACTTCCGGCGAACCCGGACCAGCTCCCGCTCGTCCATCCGCAGGATGTCCTCTCCGTCGATCAGGATCTCCCCTTCCTCGGGACGGATCAGCCCGACCACGCACTTGATGAGGACCGACTTGCCCGTGCCGCTGCCGCCGATGACGACGGTGTTCTTCCCCTTCGGCACGGTCAGCTCGAGGCCGTCGAGGACCACCTTCGCCCCGAAGCGCTTGCTCAAACCCCGGATCGCGATCAAGCGGCGCCTCGCCCTCTCCCGTCAGAACATGAACGACGTCATGAAGTAGTCCGAGACGAGCACCATCATGGAGGATGCGACGACCGCCCGGGTGGTCGCCCGGCCGACCCCCTCCGCGCCGCCCTGCGCCACGAAACCGTGGTGGCACGAGATGAGGGCGATCAGCATCCCGAAGACCGAGGCCTTGATCAGCCCCGTGTAGATGTCCTTGAACTCCAGGTACTGGTACGTCTTGGCCATGTACACGTACGGATTGGCGCCCATCAGGTAGACGGAGACGAAATACCCGCCGACGATCCCCAGAAGGTCCGCGAACACGACGAGCACCGGGAGGACGACCGTGGCGGCCACCACGCGCGGCACGACGAGGTATTTGACCGGGTTGGTGGCCAGGGTGACCAGGGCGTCGATCTGCTCCGTCACCTTCATCGTCCCGAGCTCGGCCGCCATCGACGCGCCGACGCGGCCGGACACCATGAGCCCGGCGAACACGGGCCCCAGCTCCCGGGTGATGGAAAGCGCCACGACCGACCCGACGAAGCTCGTCGCGCCGAACCGCTGGAACCCGGCGTAGCTCTGCAGTGCGAGGACCATCCCGGTGAACGTGGCGGTGACGAGCACGACGGGCAACGACCGGATCCCGATCTCTTCCATCTGCTTCACGATGTTGCGGATCTCCGAGGGCGGGCGCGCCACCCAGGAGAGAAACTGGAGGAACAGGGTGAAGATCGCCCCCAGGTCCAGCACCATGGCGTGGACCCGCTCTCCGACCTGCTCCACGAGCCGGACCGCGCCGTTCTTTCCCGTGGATTCAGCCAACGTTCACCCGGGGGATCCGCGGGCCGACCTGGACGAGGATCTCGTACGGGATGGTCGCGCAGATCCGCGCCATCTCCTCCGCGCCCATCGAAGCTTCCCCCATCACCTCGACGTCCGTCCCGATCCCGACGTCCGGAATCCCGGTGACGTCGATCATCGTATGGTCCATGCACACCGTCCCCACGACGGGGACGGGTCGCCCGCCCACCGCCATTCGTCCCCGGCCGGTGAGCCCGCGGCGATAGCCGTCCGCGTAGCCGATGGGGACCACGGCGATCCGGCGGGCGCCCTCGCAGCGGTACCGCCGGTTGTAGCTCACCGCGTGCCCGGCGGGGAGCTCCTTCAGGGACGCCACCTTCGAGACCACCCGCATCACGGGGCGAAGTTCCAGCGGCGCTTCGCCGGGCGGAAGGGGGGAGCAGCCGTACAGCGTGATGCCGGGCCGGACGAGGTCGAACGGAACCTCGCGGAACCGGAGGATCCCCGCGCTGTTCAGCGCATGGGCGGCGACGCCGTTTCCGAACGCCTTCCTCACGCCGGAGAGCGTCTCCCGGAAGGTCGCCAGCTGCGCCGCCGTGTGCTCCCGGTCGTCGACCGCCGGCCCGTCCGCAGAGGAGAGGTGCGTCATCCACCCTTCGAGCCGGATCGCGGGGGTGGAAGCGATCTCCCCGGCCGCCTCGAGGGCCCCCCGGGGAAGGAGGCCCAGCCGCCCCATCCCGGTGTCCACCTTGACGTGCACCGGGAAGGGACTCCCTGCCGCCGATGCCGCGCGGGCGAGGTAGCCGATCTGTCCGCGGTCGAACAGGACGGCCGACAACCGGTGGGCGTGCGCCTCGTCGGCCTGAGGGGGATCGACGCCCCCCAGCACGACGACCGGGAGGCGGATTCCTCCCTCGCGCAGTTCCACCCCCTCCTCCACCGTGGCGACGGCAAGCATCCTGGCGCCTTCCGCCTCGAGGGCCCGGGCGACGGGAAGTGCCCCGTGGCCGTAGGCGCTCGCCTTCACGATGGCGAGGAGTCCGGTGCCTCCCGGAAGCAGGCCGCGTATCGCGTGAACGTTGTGCCGGAGGGCCGAGAGGTGGATCTCCGCCACCGTGGGACGGGCCAAGCGGGAACCTCCCGACGAAGCGAGATAAACAATGGGAAAAGTCTACCCCACCCTCTCCGGGCAAGTAAAGATTGCCGGAGGAGTTGACGGGCCCGCGCCCCGGGCCGTATCATCATTGCAAGACGCCAGGGGTGCTTTTCGCTGAGAGTCCGCCGCTTCGTGCGGCGGGCAACCCGTCGAACCTGATCCGGATAATGCCGGCGCAGGGAGCGTGGTCCTCTTCGAACCGTGCCGTATCCGCTGGCGCGGTTTTTTTCTTTTCCGAAAGGACACGGGACGGACATGCTGCCGCGGACCGCTTCGCACGTTTCCCCGGATCTCCCAGTGGACGCCGACGCGATCTCCCGCCTCCTCTCCTCGGCGGCCCCGTATCGCCGACGGGAGGCGATCTCCCTGCTCCGCTCGCTTTCCCCCCGGAGGCGGCTCGCCCTCGGCGAGGCCGCGAGGCTTCTCGCCACCGACGACCCCGTGGTCTGGGAGACGGCGGGCGTCATGGCGCGGGCGGTGCGCGAGGAGGTGTTCGGCCGCCGGGTCGTCCTGTTCGCCCCTCTGTACCTTTCCAACGAATGCGGCAACAATTGCCTCTACTGCGGTTTCCGGCGCGAAAACCGGGAGGCGCGGCGGATCACGCTCTCGCCGGCGCAGGCCGTCGCGGAGGCGCGGCACCTCGTGGAGAGGGGGTTCCACCGGCTGCTCCTCGTCGCCGGGGAGCATCCGGCGATGACGGGCGTGGAGTACCTCGCCGAGGTCCTGCGGGCGATCTACCGCGGGACGGGGATGCGGATCCTCCACGTGAACGCCGCCCCGATGCCGGAAGACGCGTTCCGGACGCTGAAGGAGGCCGGCGCGGGCGTCTACCAGTGCTTCCAGGAGACGTACCACCCGGAGACCTACGCGCGCATGCATCCTTCCGGGGCCAAGGCGGATTACGCATGGCGCGTCACCTGCATGGACCGCGCGATCCCGGCCGGCTTCGGCGACGTCGGGATCGGCGCCCTTCTGGGCCTGCACGACTACCGGTTCGAGGTCCTCGCTGCGCTGCGGCACGCGGAGCACCTGCGCGGGACGTTCGGCGCCTTCCCCCACACGATCTCCGTTCCGCGCTTCAAGCGCGCCTTCGGCGCGCCCATCGACGCGGCCCCCGCCCCGGTGTCGGACGCCGCGTTCGAGCGGATCGTGATCCTCTTCCGCCTGGCCGTTCCCTCCGCGGGGGTCGTCGTGTCGACGCGGGAGCCCGCCGCTCTCAGGGAGCGCTGCCTCGATATCGGCGCATCCCAGATCAGCGCAGGCTCGAAAACCGATCCCGGCGGCTACGCCGAGGGCGTCCGGCGGCACGAATCGGAGCAGTTCGAGGTGGACGACACGCGACCGATCGAGGAGATGGTCCGCGTGATCCTGCGGCGGGGGTACGTCCCCTCCCTGTGCACCAGCTGCTACCGCCTCCGCCGGACCGGGAACGTCTTCACCGGGTTGGCGCTCGAAGGGCGAATCAAGGATTTCTGCCTTCCGAACGCCCTGCTGACGCTCGCGGAATACGCCGTGGGGAGCGCGGATCCCGCGCTGCGGGACCAGTGCCTCGCGGCCGTAGAGAAGGGCAGGAGGGATCTCGACGATTCCGCGCTGCGGACGGAGTTCGACCGGAAACTGACCCTCGTGCTGTCCGGCGGGAAGGACCTCTGCTTCTGAAAGGGGGAACCGCGATGGAGGTCGTCGTGAACGGGGATTCCCGCGCGGTCGCGCCGGGGACGACCGTCGCATCCCTTCTGCGCGAGCTTTCGCTCCCCGCGTCGAGGGTGGCGGTGGAACGCAACCGCGAGATCGTGAGGAAAGCGGAGTACGAAGCCGTAGCGCTGTCCGCCGGGGACCGGATCGAGATCGTCACTTTCGTGGGAGGAGGTTGAGCGTCGTGGCCGACACGCTGGCTCTCGGAGGCCGAACGTTCCGTTCGCGCCTCCTCGTTGGAACGGGGAAATACCCGGACTATCCCACCATGGTGCGGGCGCTGGAAGCGTCGGGAGCGGAGATCGTGACGGTCGCCGTCCGGCGCGTGAACCTCGACCGGACGAAGGAGTCGCTCCTCGACCACGTCGACCCGGAGCGGTACACCCTCCTGCCGAACACGGCCGGGTGCTACACCGAGGAGGACGCGGTGCGCACCTGCCTCCTCGCCCGGGAGGCCGGGATGGCGAACATGGTGAAGCTGGAGGTGATCGGGGACGAGAAGACGCTCTTCCCCGACACGCCGGCGCTCCTGTCCGCCGCGAAGCGGCTGGTCAAGGAGGGGTTCGTCGTCCTCCCGTACACGAACGACGACCCGGTCATGGCGAAGCGGCTCGAGGACGCGGGGTGCGCCGCGGTGATGCCGCTGGCGGCGCCGATCGGATCGGGGCTGGGGATCCGGAACCCGTACAACCTGAAGATCATCCTGCAGACCGTGAAGGTGCCCGTGATCGTGGACGCGGGGGTCGGTTCCGCATCCGACGCCGCGGAGGCGCTCGAACTGGGGTGCGACGGCGTGCTGATGAACACGGCGATCGCGGGGGCGAAGGATCCGGTCCTCATGGCCGGGGCGATGCGCGACGCGGTCTCGGCTGGCCGCAAGTCGTTTCTCGCCGGACGGATCCCGAGGAAACTGTACGCGACCGCCTCGTCGCCGCTGGACGGGACGTTCTTCTAAGTGCCGGGAAGCGTCAGGGTCGACTTCGGCCTGTACCTGATCACGGACCGGCGGCTGCCGCGCGGGATCGACCTTCTCGCGGCCGTTGCGCGGGCGCTGGAAGGCGGGGTGCGGGCGGTGCAGCTGAGGGAGAAGGATCTTTCGGGCCGGGACCTGCACGCGCTGGCCGTGGCGATGCGGCGGCTCACGTACCGGCACGGGGCGAAGCTGCTGATCAACGACCGCGTCGATATCGCGCTTTCCTCCGGCGCGGACGGCGTTCACCTCGGCGTCGCCTCGATCCCGCCGGCGCAGGCGCGCCGGCTCCTCGGCCCGGGTGCGTGGATCGGCTGCTCCACGCATGACGAAACGCAGCTCGCGGCGGCGGCGGACGGAGGGGCGGATTTCGCGACGTTCGGCCCCGTGTTCGCCACCCCTTCGAAAGCTGCGTTCGGATCGCCCGTCGGGGTCACCGCGCTCCGGCGGGCATGCCGCGTCTCCCGGATCCCGGTCTTCGCCCTCGGGGGGGTGGTAGCCGGGAACGTGGCGGACGTCGTGTCCGCG
>JACZKY010041963.1_pt1 | contig 15318 bp, 18 predicted proteins | sample 8237611 | NCBI WGS metagenome assembly JACZKY01 (sample SAMN16148055, study PRJNA663545) | marine sediment metagenome | biome: sediments and biomass from bioreactor inoculated with such sediments; feature: coastal sediments; material: methane- and iron-fed bioreactor; isolation source: Bothnian...
GGCTCCAGGTGGTGAACCACCACACCGGGTTCCTGGTGAACACCCCGGAAGGGGCCGCACACCGGATCCGGTATTTCCTGCGCAACAGGGACCGGATCCACGAAATGGGATCGATCGCGCGCGAGGTGGTCCGGGAGAACTTCCTGCTGACCCGGCACTTGAGGGACTACCTTACCCTCCTGCTGGTCATGGCGAGGGATCCGAAGGAAAGGATGTTCGGGATCTGAACCGGGTGTCAACGAAAGGTCCGGTCCGAAAGGAGGAATTCCATGCAGGAACGCAAAGGCGTGGTGACGTTCAAGGGGAGCCCGATGACCTTGCTGGGCCCCGAGATCCAGGCGGGGGACAAGGCCCCGGAGTTCCATGTGGTGGACACGGCGCTGGCGCCGGTCTCGCTTTCCGATTACAAGGGAAAGGTGAAGATCCTCAGCGCGGTCCCGTCTCTCGACACCCCGGTGTGCGACGCGGAAACGCGCCGGTTCAACACGGAAGCGGCGAAGCTTCCCGGGAACGTCGTCGTGCTCACGATCAGCCTCGATCTTCCCTTCGCCCAGAAGCGGTGGTGCGCCGCCGCCGGGATCGACAAGGTCCGCACCTTGTCCGACTACCAGGACCGCTCCTTCGCGGGCGCCTACGGGGTGCTCGTCAAGGAGCTGATGCTGTTGTCCCGGTCGATCTTCGTCGTGGACTCGAACGATACGGTCCGCTACGTCCAGCACGTGAAGGAGATCACGCAGGAGCCCGACTACGCGGCGGCGCTCGAGGCGGCGGCGAAGGCCCGGTAAAGGGAGCGGCGGGGCCATCGGAGGCATCGCGCGGCTGGCGGGATCGTTCCGGGATCCTCTACGGATTCCGGGCGGCCCTCCCGAAGCCGTACCGTGTCGAGGATTTCGCGAAGGTGCTGAAACGGATTCTCGCCGCGCAGAAAGATTTTCTTGCTCCCGGGGGCAACCCCAACAATAATACACGAGGAAAAAACCGGAGCGGTCGATGGCCCCCAGGCGCGAAAAGCCGACGAAGAAAAAAGACAGCGTCCGTTTCGTGTTGATCAGCCCGAGGGCGTCCGGCCCGCTGTCGTTTTCGGACCGGTTGTTCGATACGGCGAACCTGTCCTTTTCACGGCGCATCGGGGCGGTCCTGATCACGGCGGTCTGTTTTTGCGCCGGCTCCATCCTGGTCGCGCTCTTCGCCCGCGACCGGAACTGGTCCCTCGGGATCCCGGGCGTGCTGGCGCTCGTATACGGAATCGGGTGGGCGCGCGTGTCGCTGGAGGGGAGAATGCCGGGAGGCCGCCTCCGGCTGAACCCCTGGCGCCGGAAGTAGCCGGACCGCGGGCAGCGAAAAAAAAGGCGCGGGGGTCTCCCGCGCCTTTTCCTTTTCGGCAGGGACCGTTTAGCCGAGAGCCGCCTTCAGGTCGCCTTCGGGGGTGCCGATGGGGGCGACGTTGAATTTCTCGACCAGGAAGTTGAGCACGTTGGGGGTGATGAACGCCGGAAGGCTCGGTCCGATCTTGATGTTCTTTATCCCCAGGTGGAGCAGGGTCAGAAGGACGGCGACCGCCTTCTGTTCGTACCAGGAGAGGATGATGGAAAGCGGCAGTTCGTTGACGCCGCACTTGAAGGCGCCGGCCAGCGCCAGGGCGATCTGGACCGCCGAGTAGGTGTCGTTGCACTGCCCGACGTCGAGCAGTCGCGGGATGCCGCCGATGTCGCCGAGCTCCATCTTGTTGAACCGGTACTTCCCGCACGCCAGCGTCAGGATCACCGTGTCCTTGGGCGACTTCTCGACCAGCTCGGTGTAGTAGTTGCGTCCCGGCTTGGCGCCGTCGCAGCCGCCGACGAGGAAGAAGCGCTTGATGGCTCCCTTCTTCACCGCGTCGACGACCTTGTCGGCCACCCCGAGGACCGCGTTGTGCCCGAACCCGACGAGGATCTGCTGGCCGGGTTTCTCCTGGAATCCCTCCAATTCCTTCGCCTTGTCGATGACCGCGGAGAAATCCCATTCCTCGACGTGCTTCACGCCGGGCCACTGCACCAGCCCCCAGGTGAACACCCGGTCCTTGTAGCTGTCGGCCGGTTTCTGGATGCAGTTGGTGTTGAAGATGATGGCGCCGGGGAACCCGGTGAATTCCTTCTGCTGGTCCTGCCACGCGCCGCCGAAATTTCCGGCCAGGTGGGCGTATTTTTTCAGCCCGGGATAGCCGTGGGCGGGCAGCATCTCGCCGTGGGTGTACACGTTGACGCCCTTGCCTTCGGTCTGCTTGAGGACCTCCTCGAGGAAGCGCAGGTCGTGTCCGGAGACGAGGATCGCCTTGCCGGCCTTGGTGCCGAGCTGGACCGGGGTCGGGACCGGGTGGCCGTAATGCTCGACGTGGGCCTGGTTGAGCAGCTCCATCGTCAGGTAGTTGATGCGGCCGACCTCCATGGCGATCGCGATGTTGTCGTCGAGGTCGAGGCGTTCGTCGAGCAGGTTCGCGAGCGTCTGGTGCGTGAAGGCGTAGATCTCCTCGGATTCCTTGCCCAGGACGCGGGCATGATGCGCGTAGGCGGCGTATCCCTTGAGGCCGTAAAGGATGATCTGGCGAACCGAGTGGACGTCGGGCCGGGCCTTGGAGTCCTTGACGCCGTGCTCCTCGCCCATCCTGATCTGCCCGGCCCGGTCTGCCGGAAGTTCCCAGGGCTTGGCGTATGCGGGCACGAATCCGCTGAAGGCGCGGCCGTTATTCTTTTCGAAGAGATCCCTCGCCTGCTTGTGCAGGCGGGTCGCTTCGGCGATGAGCGCCGCGAGGGCGTCGGGGTCGAAATCGACGTTGGTCACGGTGGCGAACAGGGCGTCGATCACGAAGCGGTCGATCTCCTCGTCCTTGCCGCCCACCGCGCGGCTCAGATCCGCCCAGTAGCCGATCCCTTTCACGGCGTGAACCAACAGGTCCTGAAGCGCCGCGACGTCGGGCTGCTTGCCGCAGACGCCCGCGACGGTGCAGCCGGTTCCTTTTGCAGTCTGCTCGCATTGATAACAGAACATCGACATGGCCTTGCCTCCTTTGTCTGGTGAGGGCTTTATCCGTCCGTTGGCGACAATGTAAACCGGGCAGAGGCCTCCATGCATTGACGGAGGTCAAGTTTTGCCCGCCTGCGGGGCGCGGGAGGACGGACACGGCGATGCCGGCCGCCCTCGTCGTGATTATAATATAGTGAACGGGCAGGGAAAGGCGGAAGCGGAAAAGGCGCGGGGGAATCCCGCGCCTTTTCCGCTTCCGCCGAGCCGCGTTACCGGGCGCCGAACGCCCGGTAACGCGGCTCAGTCGTTACTTCGCGAGGTCGGAGAGGCTCTTGAGGACCGCGTCGTACTCGTCCTTGTCCATCTTGTCGTTGGTCAGGCTTGCCAGCGCCTGTTGCGTGACGGCGCAGGCCGCTTCCGTTCCCGTGTTCTTCACGGATGCGGCGATCCCTTTGACGGCTTTGAGGATCTCCTGTCGCACCGCGGCGATTTCCGGCCGGACCCTGGGGTCCTTGCCCCCGAACTGCTCGCCCAGAGCGATCTGGCCGGCGCGTTCTTCCGGCAGGTCAAAGGGCTTCGCGGCGGCGGGAAGGAATCCGCTGAACTCACGTCCGTTCTTCTTCGCGAAGAGTTCCCTCCCCCTCTTCTTCAACTCCACTGCCTTGGCGACGAGCGCGACGATCTCGTCGGGACCGGCGTTGTCGGCGGCCAGGGCCTTGAACAGGAAGCCGTCGATCTCTTCGTCCTTGCCGCCCACCGCGCGGCTCATGTCGGCCCAATAGCCGACCCCTTTTACGGCGTGGACCAGGAGATCCTGCAAAGCTGCATCTGTCGACATGGTCTTGCCTCCTTTTTGGATGGGGGATATTTTCCGATTCGATTGCCGATGATTGACTCTTGGCAGGGCGAGGTATCTTTGACGAAGGTCAAGGTTCCCGGAGTGCCAGACAAATGGCAGCAAGAATCGGGTTGAAGCCCCTTTCATCCGATGTCATCGTGTGTTCAGCGAAGCATGGCAGGGAAACGGAGAACGAGCATGCAGGCGGCTGATTACACACGTGTCTTGAGAACGATATTATACCTGGAAAATAAATTTCGCAACCAGCCAGGGCTGGGGGAGCTGGCGAAGGAAGCGGGGTTGAGCGAATTCCACTTCCACCGCCTCTTCACGAGGTGGGCGGGGATCAGCCCGAAACGGTTTCTCCAATTCCTTACGGCCTCATATGCCATTGATTTACTTAAGGATTCCAGGAGCGTCCTCGATGCCTCCCACGAGGCCGGATTGTCGGGCCCCGGGCGCCTGCACGATCTCATCGTCAGCGTTCACGCGATGACCCCGGGGGAGGCGAAGGAGGAGGGCGCGGGGCTCACGATCCGCTACGGGGTGCACCCGGGTCCCTTCGGGCGTTATTTCCTGGCGACGACGGAAAGGGGGGTTTGCGCTCTCTCGTTCCTTTCCGGGGCCGACGCCGGGAAGGAGCTGACGGAGCTCGGGGCATCGTGGAAGAAGGCGAAGCTCGTCGCGGACCGGGCGGGCACGAAACCGACGGCGGACCGGATTTTCGGGCCGACAGGAAAAACGGGCGCCGCCCCGTTGAACGTGATCGTGAAGGGCACCAACTTCCAGATCAAGGTGTGGGAGGCCCTCCTCCGCATCCCGCCGGGATACGTTCTCTCCTACGAGGACATTGCCGTCCGGATCGGGGCTCCCCGCGCCGTTCGCGCGGTCGGCTCCGCACTGGCCCGGAACCCCGTGGCCTTCCTCATCCCCTGCCACCGGGTGATCCGGAAGGCGGGGGCTTTCGGGAATTACGGCGGCGGGCCGGCCCGGAAGAAGGCGATGCTTGCCCGGGAGGCGGCGATGCACGGGGGCAAAAATCTCCCCGTGGAAGGACTTTGATCCGGGCGATGTGATACGATTCCTCCCGGTCTTCCGTAATTCCCGGGGGGACCATTCCTTTTAGGGGGTTTCCGGATGGATCGACGGATCTCCGTCCTGGCCGTCTTGCTCGCGATCACGGGCGCGTTCATGGCGTTCGCCCAGGACGCAGGCCCCCATCCGGTCGAGCTCAAGGTCGGCGAGGCTTTCGAAATGTGCAATACCGGCCAGATCTTATGCCCGGCCAGGAACGCCATCTGCGACGACCCGAAGGTCGCCGTGCCCGTAGAGCTTCCGGGCGGATTGGGCTTTGAGGGAGTATCTCCGGGGTCGACGCTCTGCTCCGCGGCCTCCGCGGCCGGCCCGCGCCGCGTCTTCCGGATCACGGTGCGCTGAGCCGAATGGACGTCGAAACGGGGGAACCGAGGCCGCGGAACAGGATCTGGTTCAAACTGCTGCTTCTGGCGGTCTTCGTCGGCGGGCTGGGGGCATTGCTGTACGCGTCGGGGTGGATCCAGTTCTTCTTCGACCAGGCGCGCCTGACCCGTTTCCTCGAATCCCTCGGGATGTGGAGCTTCGCGGGATTCATCCTTCTGCAGGTCATCCAGGTGATCGCGGCGCCGATCCCGGGGGAACTCTCCGGGTTTCTCGGCGGGTACCTCTACGGCCCTTTTCTCGGTGTCCTGTTGAACACGATCGGGCTGACGATCGGTTCCATCATCGCCTTCCAGCTTTCGAGGACCTTCGGAAGGCCGGCGGTCAACCGGCTGGTCGACCCGAAGACCATGGCGCGCTTCGACTTCCTCCTTCACCACAAGGGGGGATTCCTGGTGTTCCTCCTGTTTCTTCTTCCCGGATTCCCCAAGGATTACCTCTGTTATATCCTGGGCTTGGGCCATCTCTCCCTGTTCGAGTTCGTTGTGATCGGGGCGTCGGGAAGGCTGCTTGGGACGCTGATGCTGACCTTCGGAGGATCCTTCCTCCGGCAGCAGAAGTACATGGAACTGTCCCTGCTTGCCGGGGCGGCGGTGGTCATCGTTTTTCTGGTCCTAATCTACAAGGACACGCTGGAGCGCTGGTTGAAGGTTCTTCACGAGAAACGCCGCAGGAAATGACATCGGGCCTTTTTCCGGGGAAGTTCTGTGGTACGGTGTAGGCATGGCGAAGGACGACCTGGCGAATCTGGAAGGGACCGTGACCGAGGCTCGCGGGGGAGGAAGCTTCGTCGTCCGGCTGGAAAACGGGCAGACCCTCACGGCCAAGCTCGGCGGCGGGATGAGGCGGTTCCGGATCCGGGTCATCGTCGGGGACAAGGTCACCGTCGGAGTATCTCCGTACGACCCGTCCCACGGGTTGATCCTCTACCGAAGCAAGGCCTGATCGCGAAAAAATAGCCGGTTGCCATTCACCCGTTTTTATGCGATGAATAGTCCCTGCCGGGGGGTGGCCATGGGCTGGGCCGCGACACGTAGCAACGCAGTGAAATCCGTTGTCGTCGTGGTAGCGCTCATGATGGTCCTGTCCGTGACCGGGTCGGGCGGATACGTTTTCCTGCAGTCCGGCTCCGGGTATACCTTCAACGTCGCGGTTCCTTTCCAGGGCATCCACCATCAACACAAGGAAAAGGGCGAGGAGGAAGCGGACACCCACTGGAATTGCTCCGACATGCTCGGCATGGAAGCCCTCGGCGAGTCTTTCGCCCCGGAATTCATGCCCCCTTCGGATGGGGGCGTCATCACCCCGAAATCGGTTCACATCGGCAATTCCCCATACCTTCCAGGGATCTTCCGGCCTCCGATCTCCTGATTTCCCAAAAGTTTCTTCGGCCGAACGGGGAACCGAAACGTTGCCCGGCCGTTGCGCCGGTAATTCGCCCGGGCACAAGCCGCCTCGTTTTCTCCTTCAAGGGTTCGCAAAGGAGAAAAAAGCGGGACTCGCGGTGGAGGAAGCAAGATGAAAACCTACACATACACGGTGTTGTTGGCCCAGAAGGAAGATGGTGGCTATCGGGTGAAATGCCCCGCACTGCCCGGTGTCCGCGCTTACGGCGACACGCGGAAGGAGGCGATCCAGAACATCCGGATCTCCATCAGCCACAAGCTGGATACGTTGATCGCGAGCGGGAGGCGCATTCCCGAGGACGGCGATCCGGCCCACCAGGCCGCCCGGTAACGAAAGAAAACGGTTTCCGGGGCGCCTGCCCGGTCGGGGAGACCGGCGGGCAGGCGCTCCGATCGGCAGGGAAAAGGTGTGATTTCAACGGGGAAGCGGGGATCGATGAGGTCGAGGCCGATCTACAGGGTGCTCTTCCAGAACCAGGGTAACCTGTATGAGCTTTATGCGGGGAAAGTCGACCAGGGGACCCTGTTCGCCTTCGTCGAAGTCGAGGACATCCTCTTCGGCAACCGCGGGGGCGTGCTCGTGGATCCGTCGGAGGAAAAGCTCAAGACCGAGTTCGCCGGCGTCAAGCGGACTTACCTGCCTCTCCAGTCGATCGTGCGGATCGACGTGGTGGAGAAGGGGGGGGTGAACAAGATCGTCTCCCTGGCTGGAGGCCAGGGAGACCACGCGACGTTCCCGTTCCCGCCTGATCCTGCGCGCGGCAAGCCCCGCAGTTAGCCGTTCTTCCGGATCCTCTCCACCGCCTCGGTCACGTTGTCGTGGCTTCCGAAGGCGGACAGCCGGAAATACCCCTCCCCGGAAGGACCGAAACCGCTTCCCGGGGTGCCCACCACGTGGCACTCCGTGAGCAGTTTGTCGAAAAAGCCCCACGATGAGAGGCCGCCCGGGGTCTTCAGCCAGATGTAGGGGGCGTTGACGCCTCCGTGCACCGTGTACCCGGCCGCGGCCAACCCTTCCCGGATGACCCTGGCATTCCCCATGTAGTAGTTGATCGTCTCCTTCACCTGGCGCCATCCCTCGTCGGTATATACCGCGGCCGCGGCCCTCTGGACGGGATACGACACGCCGTTGAACTTGGTGGTCTGCCGCCGGTTCCAGAGCCGGTTCAGCGGGATCGCCTCCCCGGACGGGGTTTTCGCCGTGACACCCTCCGGCACGACGGTGAGGGCGCACCGGACGCCGGTGAAGCCGGCCGTCTTGGAGAAGCTGCGGAACTCGACGGCGCAACGGGACGCCCCTTCGATCTCGTAGATGGAGTGCGGGTACCCGGCTTCCGTGATGAACGCCTCGTAGGCGGCGTCGAAGAAGATCACGGCGTCGTTCGCCAAAGCATAGTCGACCCACCCTTTCAGCTGCCGCCGGTTTGCCGCCATGCCCGTGGGGTTGTTCGGCGAGCAGAGGTAGACGATGTCCACCCTCTCTTCCGGGAAGCCGGGGAAGAAACCGTTCCCTTCCGTGCACGCCATGTAGACGATTTCCGGGGAATCTCCCGGCTCGTTCGGGGGGGCCGAGCGGCCTAGCATCACGTTGGTGTCGTTATAGACGGGATACACCGGGTCGCCGATGGCCACCCGGTTTTCGAGGGCGAAGACGTCGAGGATGTTCGCCGTGTCGCACTTGGATCCGTCGGATATGAAGATCTCGGAAGGTTTGAGGCGGACGCCCAGCGGCGCGTACGCCTTCTCGATCAGCGCGTCGATCAGGAAATCGTATCCCTGCTCCGGGCCGTACCCCATGAAGGTCTTCTCCGCGCCGAGTTCGGACACGGCTTCGTGGAACGCCTTGAGGACGACGGGCGGCAGGGGGCGCGTGACGTCCCCGATACCCAGCCGGATGATGTTCGCGGACGGGTTCGCCTCGGCGAACGCCCGCACTCTCCGGCCGATCTCGGGAAAGAGGTAACCGGCTTTCAGCTTGAGATAGTGTTCGTTGATGCGCGCCATGGGCACGGTTCCTCCGGCGGAAAATGGAAGGCGTTCCTGGAATGTACCATGTTCCGCTACCGGGCGACGCATCCGGCGCGCAGCAGCGCGACGATCGTTTTGCCGTCCCGGATCCCGTCGTCGTTTCCGGCCATCCGAAGCGCTTCCTCCAGGGGAAGCCGCACCGTTTCGATCTCTTCGTGATGTTCCGGTTCGGGAGCGCCCTGGGTCAGCCCTTTGCCGAGGAACAGGTGGATCGCCTCGTCGAAGACGCCGGGGGAAGGATAGAAATAGCCGAGGGACAGGATCGATTCCGCGGAAAGGCCGGTCTCTTCGACCAGCTCCCGCCGCCCGCAATCCGCCGGGTCCTCTCCCGGTTTCAGCCTCCCCGCCGGGATCTCGAGAAGCATTTCCCCCACCGCGGGGCGAAGTTGCCGGATCAGGGTGACCGTTCCATCGTCGTGAACCGGCAGGATCCCCACCCCCCCGGGGTGCCGCACGATCTGGTAGAGGTGCCATCCCTTCGCGCCGATCCGGACCTCCAGCTGCTCGATGTCCACCACCAGCCCCTTGAAGATCATCGAGCGGTTCTGCGTCTCCATCGGTCCGGTCATCCCGCGTACCGCAGCACGGCGGCGAAATGGCACGAGGTGCCCGCGATCACGAACAGGTGCCACACGAAGTGGGCGTACCGGACCCGCTTCGCCGCGTAGAACGCCGTGCCAGCGGTGTACGCGATGCCGCCCGCCGCCAGCAGGACGAGGCCGCCCGATGGCATGCGGAGCCACAACGGCTTCACCGCGGCGACGATCAGCCAGCCCATGGCCATGTACAGGGCCATCGAGAGCTTCGGGTAGCGAACTCCGCCGACCGCCACGAGCGCGATCCCGGCGAAGGCCATCCCCCAAACGAGCCCCAGCAGCGTCCACCCCCACGCGCCGCGGAGAATCCCGAGGGTGAACGGGGTGTACGTGCCGGCGATCATGAGGAAGATCGCCGCGTGGTCGAGCACCCGGAACACGGATTTGGCCCGGTTCCCTGGCAGGGCGTGGTAGAGGGTGGAGAAGAGGTACAGCAGGATCATCGACCCCGAGAAAACGGCCGCCCCCAGGATATCCGATGCGTCCCCGCGGCGGACCGCCGAGTAGATGAGGAACGGGGCGGCGGCCACCGCCGCCAGGAACCCGGCGCCGTGGCTTACGCTGTTGGCGATTTCCTCTCCGAGGGATTGCGCTCGTTTCGTCGGTGCGACGGCCATGGATCATGGTTTTATCCGATATGCGCCGGATGTCAAGGGGAGTCGCCCGGACGGGCGGCGAGGAAGCGGCGGAATCCCTCGGCGGCGGGGCTCAAAGGGCTGTTCCGCGCGTGCAGCATGTAGATCGGTCGATGAAGATCGAGATCGGACAGCCGGACGGTGCAAAGGTGGCCGAGCATGACTTCCAGGGTCACCGCCCGCGAGGACACGATGGAGATGCCCAGGTTCGCCGCAACCGCTTTCTTGATGGCCTCGGTGCTTCCCAGTTCCATCGCGTGCCGCAGGGAGACGCCGGCGTGCCGCAGCTCCTCCTCCATGATCTCCCGCGTGCCGGACCCTTTCTCCCGGAGGATGAACACGTCCTCGGCGAGGAGTCGGGCCGAGGCGGAGTCCCGGTCGGCCAGCCAGTGATTGGGGGAGACGATCAGCACCAGGTCGTCCTCCAGGTATGTTTCCATGGCGAACTCGGTTTCGGGGACCGGCGGCCCGGTAAAGCCGATATCCGCCGTGCCGTTCCTGAGGCCGCGAAGCACGTTTTCCTTGTTCGAGATCTCCAGGGCGATTTCGATGCCCGGATACTGGGCCTTGAACTCCCCCAGCACGTCCGGGATCATGTAGATCCCGATCGTGCTGGCCGCGCTGATCCGCAGGTGGCCCCGCAGCAGCCCCTTCAGACCGTCGATCTCCTCCTTCGCTTCCGCCAGGAGCTGCAGGATCCGGACGGCGTACTGCTGCAGGATCTGCCCCCCCTCGGTGAGCGTCAGGAACCGTCCCTTCCTTATGAACAAAGGGGTCCCGAGAGATTCCTCCATGGCCAGGATTTGCCGGGAGACGGCGGGTTGAGTAAGATGAAGCTCGTTCAACGACCTTGAGATTCCCCGGTTCCTGGAAACCGCCAGGAAGGTGCGGAGGCTATGGAGGTTCACGTCCATCCGAAGGGCCCCTCTTCATGTAGTATTACTTATTTTCATAGATGCTATTTAAAATATGCATTTCCATTATATATATATTCCATGTAAAACAACCCTCACGAATGAGGTGATCCGATGACCATCGGCAGACTGGAAGCCAAAGACATCATGACCCGCACGGTTCACACGGTGTGCCCGGCCGATCCGCTGTGGAAAGTGATCGATATCCTCTGCCGCAAGAAGGTCAGCGGGATTCCCGTCGTGGACGGGAAGGGGCAGCTGGTCGGCCTGATCTCGGAGCGCGACATCCTCTACGCCATGCATCCGGGGACGACGCGCGCCGCCGGGAAGCCCGCCGCCCCGAAGACAAGGGAGGGCTTGAGGAACATCGGGGAACTTCTGGCGCGGGACATCATGGTGGTCAAGGTCATCACCGGGACCCCGGTCACCGAGGCGCTTCGCCTCGCCTCCATCATGGCCTTGCGGAAGATCCGGCGGATTCCCATCGTCGACGGAAAGAAGCTCGTGGGCATCGTAAGCCACGGGGACGTGTACCGAGCCATCTTCGGAGCGAAAGGAGGCAGACGATGTTCGAGACGACCGCTTTGACACTGCTCGACATGCTGGACCACGGGGAGCCGGATGCGCCCGCCCTGCTGGCGCCGGGCCGGGAGCCGATGACCTTCGGGGCTCTCCGGGACAACGTCTGCCGCCTCGCCGAACGCCTCGCCGCGCTCGGCTTCGGCCGGGAGGACCGCATCGCGATCGTGATGGAGAACGGCCCGGACCTGGTGCTCGCCCTCCTTGCGACCGCTTCCTGCGGCACGGCCGTGCCGATCAACCCGAAGTACCGGGCCGACGAGTTCGGCTTCTACTACGGGGACGGTGGCGTGAAGGGAGTGATCGCGGCGCCCGGCACCGTTCCGGATGCCTTCGCGGCGGTCACGCCCGGCATGACGGTGATCCATGCCGTCGCCGGGCCGGCGGGAGACCTGCGCCTCGATCCCGCGGGACCCGCGCGGCCCGCCCGCCGCCTGGAGGCCCCCGGGCCCGACGACGTCGCGATCCTGCTGCACACCAGCGGCACCACGAAGCTGCCCAAGCGCGTTCCGATCCGCCACCGCAACCTGGCCGCCTCGGCCGGCAACATCGTCCGGGCATACGGCCTGACGGCGAAGGACGTGTCGTTGTGCGTGATGCCGCTGTTCCACATCCATGGGATCGGCGCCTCGCTGCTGGCCTCCCTGCTCTCCGGCGGTTCGGTGGTCTGCCCGCCGCCGTTCGATCCGCTGCGCTTCTGGGGCTGGGTGGACGCGTTCCGTCCCACCTGGTATTCGGCCGTGCCGTCGATGCACCAGTTGCTGCTGGCGCGCGCCGAACGGAACGAAGACATCATCCGGCGGAACCCGTTCCGGTTCATCCGATCCTGCAGTTCGTCGCTGGCGCCGACGGTGATGTCCCGCATGGAGGAGCTGTTCGGAGCCCCGGTGACGGAGGCGTACGGGATGACCGAGGCCGCCCACCAGATGACCAGCAACCCGCTCCCGCCCGGGGTCCGGAAGCCCGGATCGGTCGGCTACGGCCAGGGCGTGCAGGTGGCGATCATGGACGAGGTCGGAACGCTGCTGCCGTCGGGCATGCTCGGCGAGGTGGTCGTGCGGGGCCTGAACGTGGTGGACGGCTACGAGAACAACGAGGAGGCGAACGCCGCGGCGTTCGTGCGCGGGTGGTTCCGGACGGGGGACCAGGGATTGATGGACGAGGACGGCTATCTCTCCATCACGGGGCGCCTCGCCGAGCGGATCAACCGCGGCGGGGAGAAGATCTCGCCGCTTGAGATCGACCACGTCCTCCTGCGCCATCCGGCGGTCGGGGAAGCCCTGGCCTTCGGGGTGCCCCACCCGGTGCTCGGAGAGGACGTGCACGCCGCGGTCGTCCTCCGGAGCCCCGTCACCGAGCAGGAGCTGCGGCGGCACTGCGCCGAGCACGTGGCGGACTTCAAGGTGCCGGCCCGCATCCATTTCATGGAATCGCTGCCCTACGTGGGAACCGGCAAGCTCCGCCGCAACGTCATGGCGAAGGCCTTGGCGTTGGCGGTTTAGGGAGGGGACCGCATGCGAATCGCCATCGTCGGAGCCGGAGCCATCGGGGGATATCTCGCGGCGCGGCTGATCCTCTCCGGGCAGCCGGTCACGGTGATCGCCCGGGGCGTCAACCTGGCGGCCATCCGCGCGTCGGGCCTCACGCTGCGCATGCCCGACGGGACGGAAGAGACGGCGCGGCCCGAACTGTCGACCGACGACGCGGCCGCCGCGGGCCCGCACGACGTGGTCATCGTGGCGGTGAAGGGGCAGCAGCTCGCGGCGCTCGCCCCGTCTCTCGGCCCCCTGCTGGGACCGGAGACCGCGGTCGTTCCCGCGCAGAACGGCATCCCCTGGTGGTACTTCCAGAGGTGCGACGGGCCGTTCGCGGGACGGCGGCTGGAGTCGGTCGACCCGGGGGGGGCGATCTCGGCGCACATCGCCCCGGAGCGCGTGATCGGCTGCGTGACCTACCAGGCGGCCGAGCTCGACGCCCCGGGCGTGGTCCGCTTCGTCGAGGGGAACCGTTTCACGCTCGGGGAGCCGGACGGCGCGAAGACCGATCGGGTGCAGGCGCTTGCCGCCGCGCTCACCCGGGCGGGGCTGAAATGCCGCGTCCGCGGCGACATCCGCAACGAGATCTGGATCAAGCTGCTGGGGAACATGACCTTCAACCCGATCAGCGCGCTCACGCGGGCCACGCTCGGGGAGCTCATCGGGTTCGCCCCGACCCGGGAACTGGCGGCCGCGACCATGGCCGAGGCCCAGACGGTGGCGTCCCGGCTCGGGATCGCGTTCGGCATCACCATCGAGCAGCGCATCCAGGGCGCAGCCCAGATGGGTTCCCACAAGACCTCGACGTTGCAGGACATCGAAGCCGCCCGCCCGACGGAAGTGGAATGGCTCCTGGGGGCCGTCGCCGAGATCGGCCGCTGGCTGGAGGTCCCGACGCCCAGGATCGACACGCTGTACGCCTGTCTCAAGCTGCTGGAGCGGGCATCGTGCGGGAAGCCCCCGTCCCGGTAGCCTCCCGCACGGTCCCCGATTCCGGAGGATCCGAAAAATTTGTTATGATAAACATTTGAAACTGCGCCCTGGTTGCCTCCAGGGGCAAGGAGGAAGAACATGCCGAAAATGACCGCCATGGACGCCGCGGTGAGAATCCTTGAAAGCGAGGGGGTCCGGCATATCTTCGGCATCCCCGGGGCGGGGATCCTGCCCTTCTACCGTTCCCTCAAGGACCTCGGGACCATCCAACACTTCCTTTGCCGGCATGAAGAAGGCGCGATCCACATGGCGGACGGCTACGCGCGCGCCATCGGAACGGTGGGGGTCTGCGCGGCCACCTCGGGCCCCGGCGCCAGCAATTTCGTGACCGGCCTGTACACCGCCCAGGTGGATTCGATCCCCCTCCTGGCCCTCACCGGCCAGAACGTGAAGGCGCAGCTCGGCCGCGAGGCGTTCCAGGCGGTGAACATCGTCGAGATCGTGAAGCCGGTCACCAAGAAGGCCTATTGCGTGCAGGAACCGGCCATGGTGCCGTGGGTGTTCCGGGAGGCGTTCCGGATCATGAAGGAGGGGCGTCCCGGCCCGGTCCTGATCGATCTGCCCCTCGACGTCCAGAAGGGGGAGATCGAATACGATCCCGAAACGGATCCCCGGCTGCCGATCTTCGTCACGCCGCCCGACCCGAGGCAGGTCTCCAAGGCGCTCGACATGCTGCTCGCGGCGGAAAAGCCGGTCATGTTGTTGGGCGGAGGCGTGATCCTCGCCGACGCCTGCGCGGAATTCGTGAAGATCGCCGAGATCCTCCAGATCCCCGTCGTCACCTCGTACATGGGGAAAAGCGGCATCCCCTGGAACCATCCCCTCGCGGCGGGCGGGGTGGGGATCCAGTGCAACACCCGGTTGGGGAACAAGACGCTGCTCGACTCCACCCTGGTGTTCGCGGTGGGCGCCCGCTTCAACGACCGCCACACCGGCGCCATCAACGTGTACAAGGGGAACCGGAAATTCATCCACGTCGACGTGGACCCCGGCCAGCTCGGGAAGAACATCATGCCGGACCTCGGCATCTGCGCGGACGCCAAGCTGACCCTCCAGGCCCTGTTGGCCGAGATCAAGCGCCGGAGCATCAAGGCGGCGCCCTCGAAGACCGAGGTCGCCATCGCCCGCTCGCAGACGGAGCGGAAGACCGACTACGACGACGTCCCCATCAAGCCGCAGCGGGTGTTCAAGGAGATCAACGAGTTCTTCGACGACCAGACCGTATTCGTGACGTGCATCGGGCTGAACCAGATCTGGTCCGGGCAGCTCCAGAAGATCTCCAGGCCGAGACATTATCTCGATTGCGGCGGGGCGGGGC